>Ga0209550_10003102_pt1 | contig 15870 bp, 20 predicted proteins | sample LauGreSuBDMM15SN_2_FD_187567 | JGI IMG/M metagenome (GOLD analysis project Ga0209550, IMG submission 187567) | Freshwater lake microbial communities from Lake Michigan, USA - Su13.BD.MM15.SN (SPAdes) (version 5) | ecosystem: Environmental > Aquatic > Freshwater > Lake | place: Lake Michigan...
TGTTCACGGGTGTGTTCACGGGTGTGTTCACGGGTGTGTTCACGGGTGTGTTCACGGGTGTGTTCACGGGTGTGTTCACGGGTGTGTTCACGGGTGTGTCGGCGGCGATTGTCTAATATTGCGACCACTCGTGTTTGAGATTGTTGAATGCATTCATTTTGGCAGCGGCTCGCATGAGTTCTTCTGGCGTGGGTTTCGCCGTGGCGGGCGCTTTGGCGGGCCTTTTCGGAATATTCGCCAGACTATCGTCGTACGTATAGTCTACGGGTTCCGGGGGTTTGACACCAAAACAGTTGGCGCCATATTTCAACGAGTCGTCTTCGAGGAAGCCCCCATTGACACCAGGTCGTCCGCACACGTTGGGTTGCTTCGTTTGTTGGAGACTGTCCCACGTGTCCTTTTGTGTCGGCATGAGAACGAGTTGCCCCTCGGACCAACTGTAGCTGCACCATTCTCCACCCTTGTTGTAAGTATCTTCAATTTGGCCCACCGTCGCCAAGTCGGCGCCGAATGCCTTGCACACTTCACGGGCTTCCGAATACGTGTAGGTTTGGTTTCCAATGTTGAAGACTTCTTTGGGACTCGAAGATGGACTCGGACTACTACTGTTGCATTGTCCCGGAGCAGTTCCGGGTCCAGAAGCTGGAGAAGCGGTTCCAGGAGCGGTTCCCGGAGCGGTTCCCGGAGCGGTTCCAGGAGCGGTTCCAGGAGCGGTTCCGGGAGCGGTTCCGGGAGCTGGAGCAGGGCCAGGCGAACTACCACCACCACCTCCGAGTCGGATGCTCGGAAGATTTTCGAAATACTTCATCACCTGATTGTTGTAGAGCAAATCAATAATGGGAATATTTAACACATATTTGAAAAAGAAGATGACAATAAACATGGCAAACACTATCCAAATTTTGGTTTCGATCAACAATACAATGACCGGTTTGATTTCCGGTGCCATGGGGACACGGAACAAGTACACACAAATGAAGAAAATCAACGTAAACAAGGTCAATTCCAACAAAGAGTTGGGGTCGTTCCAGTAGTCATGCGACCATCGCACAAACCATCCGAGTAAATTCTTCTGGTCTGCTGGAGTGAGACTCACATACACGGAATACAACCATACCAAAATCATAACGAGGGCAAAGATGTCAATCCCTCGACTATAGGCCAAAAGCGCCGTGCCATCATATCCACCTTGGCGCGGGGCAAATATGGATACCCCCAACGAATACAAGATATAAATGGCTAAAACGGCACATACTATAGTCACGGTGGTCTTATTCAGCAATAGATATCCCACGTCTTGGAGACTTTGTCCTAATGACACCGACACCGGCGGCGACGCTGCCGTCGGCGTAGAACTCGGAGAAGACATTTTCACTTACACACATTGCGAGAAATTTTTTTTCCCCTTGCAACCATGTTAGTTCATTTTTCTGCGATAAAACAAACAATACGCTTTGGCAGTCACAAGTTTCGAGGAGGGAATGTGTTCCACCGAGGTATCATTAAAATGTGTCCACGTGTCAGTTTCCCGATGCAGCACATAGGCGGTGTAATGCCCCCCCATCGTGTTCCCGCTGTGGTTGCAAATACCTATCAAATCATACACGTAGCGAGACGGATGATAACCCACCACGTACTGTGACAAGTCCAACTCGGTAAGCGGGAAATCCACCAAATGCTGCAATTTTTTTGAACCATCATGAAATCGCTTGAGAGTGATCACCAAAATCGTAGGGAAATTCCAAAACGTGATTCGTTTATTCACGGATTCCTTTTGTTGCGTGCACTCGTTGAACCACGCATTGTCTCCTTCCAGCACCTCGACCTGGGTAAAGGATTGAATGCACTCTTGCAGTGTTCGATAGAGTGAAACGTCATTGTCCGCGGGTCCCTTGGAATGCACTTCGAGGTCCAATATGAAAAAGCTTTCGGGCTTGCGACTTTTCATCGCACCGTCCAGGCCCGACAGTTCCGACACGTAAATGCCGTAAAACATGTCCATGATTTCGGAATACTCGCTTTTATACGTTTCTTGCAACATGGCATAACATTCCATGGCGAGTCGGTCCACAGGGTGCTCCACGTGACCATGAATGCGCATCGCCACCTGACGAGAAATGCTGCTGTGCATGCATTCCACGAGAAAAAGCAAAAATTCTGGTAAATCGTTCTGTGCCCATCCGGTAAACAATTGCCGACCTTTTTTCATGGCCAATTCGTGGACCCGGTGCACGAATCGATTGGGCGATACAACTCCGTTTTGTTGCCACATCATTACGCGGAGCGCCTTCCATTCTTCCAACACGACGTGTTCCGGCAAATTTGACTTCAAGTGTCGCCCATAGGCATTTGAATCCAAAAATGTTGTCAATTCCGGCGTATGGTTCAACACCTGAATACAAGAGTTGAGAAAACACGTGTTTCCCAAATTACACAGTCCCGTCAATCCAGTCGCCATGTTTTTCAGTGGGACTCCAGTTGTGCAATGTGAGGTGCTGTCCGTTGGTTTGAATCCCAAGATTAATGTTGGCGAGTATTGTAAAAAGATGCAACGAAGACAACAACACCGACAACAACAACAAAGCCAGCAGCACCCTTTAGAACAAATGTGGCAAACTATGCGGACAACGGCAACTCCTGCTACCACCGAACTCGCCGCTACACGTGTTATTTTCGAAGATTTAATCTACCAATACAATCGCAATATTCGGGATTATAACCAAAACATACGTCTCATGAGTCAAAATTTGCACTCTCTGGTTCGACTGCAACAACAGCCACAGCTGCAGCAGCCGCACCCGCAGAGACAACAACGGCAAGAACAGTTTGTATTCTCCTTTGATGTACCCGCTCCGAGCAGCAGTGGCAGCAGCAGCAGCGTGGATGTCTTGCAACATGTACGGCTTCTACAGTACATTTTACCAGAACACGAGAGTACTACCCATTGTCCCATCAGTTTGGAAGCCTTTGAGCCCGACGAAGACATTTGTCAAATCATTGGGTGTGCGCACATTTTCAAACGTGAACACGGGTTGCGCTGGCTACGACGCAATCCCATGTGCCCCGTATGTCGCCATGATTTGCGGCAGGAGCAAACGCCGCATTCACCGTCGTTTTCGTCGTCGTCGTCGTCGTCGTCGAACAACGTTTCTCCTTTTCCTTCACCGCCCCTGAATATTCCAACAAATTTCTTGGCCGACATTTTCAGCAATCCCGAACGGTTGCGACAAATGATTGGCTCCGTGTTCCGACAGGACATGTCCGGGGCTCAACTCCTCTATGAATTTGAAATGCCATTGCACGATGGCACCGTCGATTAAACCTAGCGGGGAACCCAGGGTTCCTAAACCCATCTTCTTCAGAATCGCTTCGCGATTCCAGACTCTGGGCAGGTTAATTTGTGATTGTTTTTCGTAAAGAAATTCACCAGAAAAAAATCCCTGAAATGTTTTTTGGTCTGGAATCGCCGAGGCGATTCTGATGACCGGTGGACATAGCTGCTGATTAAACCAAAGTAACAAATTCGTCATTTTTCTCCAAGAATTTGCAGCTGCCGCTTCGTCCAACGTTCTTCCGACAAGCGGTAATCGTGACTTCCCGGGTCGAAGCAACCCAGCGTCAACGGAGGTCGACAAGACCATATCCGCATTGCAGGGAGCCTGGCTTCCATCGTTTGTCGGATGATAAGGCTCGCCTTTTCTTGCTCCAACTTGTCAAGTTCTTGAAGCAACTTCTCAAGGTCCTGCTGCATCGTCACAAGCGATTTGGATGGAAGAGACGTGGGATGAAAATACCACTTGCTCATGTAGTATGCCTTGACGAGATCCTTGGAGATGTGTGTTGGCGTTAATGCATGACATGAATGAAACATGTCACACGTGTCGGTGTTCAATCCGACTGTCCAGCTATTCAGAGACTGGTTGAATGCAACACAGCCTTGAAACATGCGACTCATATTGGTAACTTTGCTCACGTTCCAACTGTCCAGAGGCTGGTTGAAGGCCTTACAATCAAAAAACATTTCAGACATGCTGGTCACGTTGGCGACATTCCAACTGTCCAGAGACTGGTTGAATTTATGACAAACGTCAAACATCCTATCCATGTTGGTCACGTTGCTGACATTCCATCTGTCCAGAGGCTGGTCGAAGGCCTTTAATTCACAAAACATTTCAGACATGTCGGTAATGTTACTTACATCCCAAGTGTTGATGTGTCCGTGTACAGCATGGATGCCGGTAGAAATTTCCATTTCCCAAATGGCTTCATTCAGCTCCATGCCGTTTAAAGGTGTAAAGCGCTCCATTCCAACACTTGAGTGTGGCTTCAAGGTAGTGGTCGAGGTAGTGCCAAAAAATCGCCGGCGCAGGCTTTCCCCCCTCAATCTTGTATGGGCAAGCTTTTGGCTCTGATCGAAACTCGCCCCTAAATTCGGCTTTTACGTCACTTAAGTTAGACTTTAGGTGATTTAATAGTCACAGCTACTTGTTCAGCAAGCGGCAAGTCTTATAACCTTCTGGATCTAGATATCTGGGTGCGCGAAAACTTGACGAACGCTCCCTGCTCCCTATTGTTTGTTTTACTCGGCGGACAATCCTCGCGCTCACATAGCGGACAAAGTCATTATTCACCGCACATGTAGTACAGTGAGTGTATATCCACCCATTCATGCACATATGGTCCGCCTGATAGCGAGCCGATGGCAAGAAAAATTCAGTGCTGTGAATTTTTGTTGCCAAACTTTTACGCAAAACTCGCACCCTACAAGGCCCCATCATGAGTTCCGCGACGCTCTCTGGGTCACCAGATACATGCATTACTGTTTCATGGGATGAAAGCGTCTGCTACGGCAACGAAACGCTCGCGCGAGGCGGCGCTTTGGGAGGAATGCTTTTGACGGACTCTGTTTCAGGGCTACAGTTCATGGTGAAGAATGCAGAGGGTATGGGACGCGGCGTCTTCACGGTCAAGGCGATTGCTGAGCCCAAACCTCCACGCGGCTACGTGAAACCAAAGGGCGCGTTCAAGGGCATGGACCTGGTCTCTTTCGAGGGCTTGCGCGACGACAGTGCGGAGTGGCTCTCTATGCCCGCATCGGAGCGTGCTCTCAAGTTTTCAGAGTACAAATTTCGAATCAATGCGACCACCTTTTTCATGCTGCGCAAACCCACCATGACGCACATTGCCAATTGTGTCAATGCGGCAGACACGATTGGTGCCTCCAACGTCGACTTTGTCTACTCGGTTGCCAAGGGCCTTCGCTTCGCCGTTACCAAGGCCATTCCTGCTGGCGGCCAGCTCCTGGCTCGCCCGCGCTACGGCAGTAGCGACTTTTTTTCCGACGACGTGGAGGACGAAGAAGGCGTCGACGCGCCCTTTGACTGGATATCCACCGCCAACAACAAGTGGCAGTGTCCTGTGTGCAAATCCGTGTTTGAATTGCGCCAGCTGAGCTGGCATCTCCATCTCGACAAGGTGGGCAAGGAGTGCAAAAAAGTCTACGACCCCAAGATTCATCTGGTACCCTGTTCCACAAGCAAGTAAAGTGAATCATCCTTGTCTGTTGTTGGACGTGTTGGAATCGACTATGTCCCAAAGCTAGTTTGACGCCTTTTTCGCAACGTTGTTGTCTTCTTCTTGTGGCCCATCTTGTACTTACTTTTGCTTCGTTTTTTGGCACCACCGCTTTTCTTAAGGACTGCGACAGGAGCAGCGGCAACAGGAGCAGCGGCAACAGCAGGACCCGCAGCAACAGCAGGACCCGCAGCAACAGCAGGACCCGCAGTAACAGCAGGAGCAGGACCCGCGACTTTTCGCATAAACGAATCGATGGAAAACATGCTATTCCGTCGGAAAAATGGACCTTGGTCCAACTTGTCCATCAGCCGCCGATATTGCGTCGTAAGTCGCGCATCTTCAAATGCGCATTTGATTTGTGCAATGACATTGTCGTTCAATAATCCCTGTATCAACTCAAGCTGCACTTCTATCTCATACCGCTTCGCAGCGTTGAATTTCTCCTTTGTTTCCACCTTTTGAACCACATCCACTGTCATCCAATCCGTGTTGGGTTTTCGAACTACTACTTTAGTCTTCGGCGTCGCCATGGCTTCCAATTCCTCTTTCATGATGTAGGACTGCATCACGTCCAACACAAACTCTTCGAATTTGAGGTTGCAACAGCCCGAGAGGACATACTCTTCCAACGCCGTCTGTAAACCCACATTGCTGGAAATGTACGCCCGCGTAGAAGACGTCGTCGAGGTCGCCGGGTACAGTTTCAACAGGATGGGATTTTTCTCGTCCCGGTCGTTTACTTTGCTGATGGTTTTCGCCGTGACAAACTGCCCAAGTTTGGTCAGCATTTCGCAAAATTCAGTGTCATTCGCCAACGCCTTTTGCAACAAGGAACGTTCCGACTCTTTGTACTCGTTGGCATATAAATACATGGCGGAAGGTGACAATAAATTGTCAACAGACGGCAATCGATTGGAAAAAAATTCAATCTGTTTTTGTGTAATGAAAACATCGCGGGAAATGTTCATGACTTCTTCAAAATGTGTTTCATTTACAAAACGGTGAAACGATTGCGACTTGATGTGCCTCTGTATCCGATTTTGTTTAATCGTTAAACTGACATTTTCGTAGCGGATGTAAAAATCAGTAAATGCGGGGACAATTTGTGTGACAAAAAATTCCGTCCGTTGTTTGTCAAAATTTTCTTTTTCCTGAGGAGATAATTTATCCACCGGCGGAAAAGATACGCCAGACATGTCAAAGTTACCCTTGTACTTTGTCCACCATTCGCTCAAAGTTTGTGCTCCCAAATCGTCCTTATTATAGAAAATACTCGTTTCATCAACGATGTATTTAAAATAGTCGTCGCTGCTCACATAATTTCGTATCCTTCCAGCCCCTTTCATCAAAACATAAACAGGTCTAAATTTCTCATAGGTGAATGAATTAATTCTGTCCTTCAATTTTTTAGTCAACGTTTTTATCTTATCTTGTTTTACCCTCGTGTATTGATAAATGTCTTGCAATAGCGCATTGTATCGCGTATGGTTCACGACATCATTCATCCACGTCACACCGATGACGGTATATTTTTCTCCATTCATCGTTACATAGGTGAATTGTTCTGTGTGGTGCGTTTGAAACAATTCCATGAAATCGGGTAACATGGAATGGCGAGCAATCGCAGTTGACATTTGCTGAATATTGGCGTCGAATGAAGTGCTCAAGTTGTCCTCGATGGGATACGTTGTAAGAAATAGAAACTTTAATAAAAACTTGACATTTTCATGAAATGTATGTTCCAACACGTCTTCTTTGGTGGTGTCCACCTTTGGCAGAGATTCCGTTCGGGTTATGAACGTGGCCTTGTCAAAGAATAACTGATATGCGGTCGTACCTCCGTCCAACAAATCGTCGGTGAATTTGCGGTCGACGCGGAAAAAGGGGAACTTTTCAATGTCCTGCTGAGAAGTTGTCGTAGATGCTACTTCGTCCGGTTTATTTTTGAGTGCCGCCCCTCCCGATTTTTGGGTAGAGCTACTCGCGTGTTTTTGGCGATGAAATAGTTCCTTGGTCACTGCAAAAAAATCATTTCTGTTGGCGTTTGTTTTCACCTTGATTTCAATTCTCGCAGGCTGGGGCATTCGGTTATGGTATCGAGACATATTTTTACGATACCGTTGTCGGCGATGGCGATGGCGATGGCGATGGCGATGGCGATGGCGATGGCGTCGTTGTGGAAGAGGTAGACGGCGACTGCTGCTGCTGCTTTTTCACTTGTTCCAACACCTGAATGGCTTCGTCAATCTTGGACAGATTCATGCCAGACTGGGTGTCCATGCCTTCCAACAATCCAACATGATAGTCCGTAAAGGTCGACGGAAGACAACAGAATCGGCTCTCTTCGTTGAACAAAAAGTCCATGCAGATTGTGAACAACAAACAGATGACCAGAGCCGTGTAAATGTCGCGCGTTCCGACCCATGCAATGGCAAACACCAAAATAAGACGACTAAAGGTGAATTTCAAATACGCCTCCATCGTTTTACTCAGTTTGAATGTTACGAATTTTGATGCAATGTTGAGAGTGATAATCATCAAGCCGGCGAAAAACTTGCTGCCGTTCAATGTCGCCACGTGAGTGTGAAAATACGTGAAAACAGACGTCAAATTGTTCCATTTCACTTTTTTCCATGCCATCGCTTTGGGAAGTTTCTTTTTGTGCGCTGCGGACATAAAGTCCATCTTATACTTATTCTTGCGAAAAAAGTGCGAAACGTGCAATTGCTAAGCACGTGCAATTTGTGCCCAAGCATCGCTACGCTCCATCCGTGCAAAAGCTCCCACTACATAGGTAAAGGACACTAATACCAACAGTCCGATTGGCAGACTCAGGGGTTCGTAATAGTTCACGTATGTCCAGACCATGACAAAGAGCACGGGGAGTCCATGATTACGCGGAATCATTTCGTAACACGCCGCGGTACGAAAGTAAATCCATAGGCCGGCGGATACGACAGAAATCAAGACTTTTTGTTCAAAGGAAAGCCATTTGTCCAACAACATTTTTGTGTGTGATATACTAAAGAAAAGAGATGTTTGATGCCGTGGATGCCGTTTTAGAACGCGTCGTCGACCCCGTCTACACCTGGCTCCTCATTCTTCTGTACGGCACCTATATTTCTGCCGCGTTGGGACTCTGGTACGTCTACCCCGACTCGGTGCACGTCTTGACCATTGCCATGCAACTCTTTATTGCGTTCGTCCTGATGCTGCGGTTTAACCCGTTGCGAAAACGCCAAACTGTCAAAACATTTGACGAGCGCTTAATTTTCTCCAGTGCCTTGTTTTTATTGGTCAATGCGGGAATCACCGGGTTCTTGCAACGCCAAATTATTTCGAATACCGTGGTATAACCCTCTCGTCGATATGCCACCTCGTGTTACACATGCTTTGCGAAGACAATTGCACACCGTCGTTGGTGGTGGTGACACATTGCCGACAACATCGGCAGGGTTGATTCCGCAGTCGGAGGACGACGACGAACGTTCATCTCTCGACAGACAGGCCCTCGACGTTTTACGATACGACGTGTTGCGATACATCCGTGCATCCGTGACGCAAGAAACATTTGAATCCTGGATTCAAAAGTTGCAGCTTTATCAACCCGTCGAAAAGATTTCAGACATTACAACCGGTAGATATATTCGTTGGATAAATCTTGTACAGCCGGACCTCCGACTCGCCGGCGGTGGCGTCGTGGCCACGGTCAAATTCACTGACGAGGGGACACTTGTACTTTGCCGACTCCCGCGAGGACAATACATTCAATGTCGATTCGACAAGAGCATCGTATTCGAAAGATTGACCGACAATGAACAATTGTTATTGGCGGCGTTGGAACAATTATCGTAGTGACGACGTATGCAGCCGACGACGGCGTGTTCTTCTATTTCTTCGCCCACCTCCATCATTTTCTTCATCTCCTTCTGGTATTGGCGTTAAATTTACAACCATTGGAGGATTTCTGAGAGTTCCAAAAACTTGACGTTTTCCTCTTTTTGACCTTTTATACTGACGGGTCGGACTTTGTGACACAACTGTTGTTGTTCTACGAGTAGTAGTAGGGGTCAGGGTCTTGGTCGGGATCGGGGTCGGGGTCTTGGTCGGGATCGGGGTCTTGGTCGGGATCGTGGTCGGGGTCGGGGTCTTGGTCGGGATCGTGGTCGGGGTCGGGATCGGGGTCTTGTTCGGGGTCGGGGTCGGTGCAACGATTTTCTTGCAATTCTGTGCATTAAGAAATTCAAATTTATTCGGTAATCTTACACGAATCAATTTCCCGCTTAAGGTGTCGGTAATTTCATACACTGTACCTTTTACATTGCCGTCGCATTCTACTTCATCATTCACTTGTAACGTATTTGGCATCGGCGTCGATTTCAGACGTATACTGGCCCCCCTTGCGGACCTCGGCGACATTCCGGGTTTTCGGATCGTAGACCAATCTTCGTCGTAAAACACGTCATGTTCGCGGCCATCCGCTTGAAGTGTTACCCGGTCCGCGAGAACATCAAGAACGGTCAAGGTCTTCCAAACCTTATCCGCAACTTCTTGCTCCAGAATATCGCCTTTTCTGAATTCAAACTCTTTGACATGGAGTTTATTTGTTGGAAAGGAATACACGGTGACGAGGCCGTGTTCTTCGCGGACGCGTAGCAGTGGCTGCTCTGTGTGCTTTTTCAGCCTATCCAACTTGCGAAAACGGTCTTTCAGTGTCTTGTTTTTTTCTCGAATACTGCACGACTTTGCACTCTTGTTGGGTTTCAAATATTGATGCGCATTACGGAAGAATTCGATTTCCGAATGTTGTTTTTGGGGAAACGTCTCGTCCAAGGTCAATGTTTTCCAAAATTCAATGGTTTTCAATACGGTATTTCGCTTGATGCGAAAGCGCGTCGTGCGTTCCGGTAATCGGACAGGGTTGTAGACGTAAACATTGGTTTTGTGCAAGGATTCAGTATCATCATAAACGTCAACGGTAACGCTAAAGAATTTCTTGTCCTTGTATTCAATATTCGTGAGGATGGCATGATATGTCTTTGGCGACCCGGTCGACTGTCGCTCCGTGTATGCGTAGCACTTCCCCACGACCAGCTCGAGTACACGAGCAGCAGCACTGCTGCCGTTATGTTTTATGACAACACTTCCGTCCGGTTTTTCTTCAAAGGAATACTCTTTTTCGAATTCAACAATTCGACGAGCATGGTCCTCGTAATCCGGTTTGTATATAGACATCGACTGCTAGGATATGTCTATATTTTTATTTTTTTAAACCCAGACCTTGTGTCTGGGTTGTGTTTAGATAACCTTAGGCCTTGTTCTAATTAACGTCGTTTTTGAGACAAGTGGTACCAAAATCTGCCGCGGACTTTTCGCGTACTTGGTCGACGCAAGGCAATGAGGTTGAAAAATTCTTGAATGTAGTACAGTAATCGATTGCGGTCTGGATGAGGAGAAGACGACGTAGACGACCACGTAGACGAATCGTGAATCCATTGTTCCAACAGAGACGGTGATATTCCGTAGAATGACCTGGACATCAAAACACGGTGGGCAATGACTGCACGACTCAACGTGTGTACGTATGGAGAGGGCTGAACATAAAATACGCGGTCTTGGTCCATCTTGGGAAAATACGTGTCATCAATAAAACAAATGTACGACGACGGTGGCAACATAGAACACCGCACAAAATCAGTCCATGTTTTCGCGTGTGTGGTGCGTCGGGGTTCAATGACACGGTCTTCGATTTTAAACGCACAAATCACCTGGTCCACCAACTCGGGCGTCCCGGCCACGACTTCAATGGCTTTGACCAAGGATTCGGCCCAATATCTACCGCATTGATTGTTGGTATAAATGTAAAAATGGCGGAATTTTCGGCGTCGTTTTTTGGCATGAAGAAATTGCAGAACCTCTATGATTCCCGACCGCAGAAACTCGGGGAAAAGACGCAAAAGTTTTGTCAAACACTGCACTGACGAATCAGAGTCTACGACCTCATCATCTACCGAAAGATTTGTTGACCAATTTTTCCACAACAAATGCAATTCGCAAAACGAACCTAGGGTTTCGTCTAAATCAAACACAAAATGTTTTTGTGCCGCTGGAGGAGGTGTCATTTTTTTATCGCCCAAACTACCGCGTCGTACATGTATGTAATCGAGAATGTCATCCATTACTCTAGGTTGGCATAATTCGCGGGGAACCACGACGAGAACCCTTTTCTTATGAAATAAATTCTTACGAAAACCACTCATCACAAAACAACCTGCCCGGAGGGCAGGAGGGGGTAGAGCGGGGTTCTGTAAAGCTGGGTCTGGAATCACGAAGCGATTCTGAAGACCTGGGTTCCCCACGAACTACACTTATGGTGGTGTAACCATGCTTTTTTTGTATTCTGTCCAACTCACTGGTTTTCCTTCTTCCTGCAGTTCCTTGGGATTCTCCTCGTCCAATCGGTCTGCACGACGCACCGCAGAATCCAAATACATGTCTTTCAGCAAACGACCCACCAAAACCGAACCTTCGTGTTGGTCCACTCGGTTCTCTTCAATCATCGACAACACGTCAATCACCTTGTTCATCATTGCCAAGTCCAAGTCCCCTTTCACCACGCGATGAAAAATATCCGTGTAATTCGCATACAAAAATGGCGCCGCGTCCATCGCCGTTTCCGTTGTCACCGGAGCATTTAGACGTTGAATTGTTTCAATGTCACAGCGTATCTTACCACTGTGTTTCAAGCTACGTATGTGTTCCGTGTTGTCCTCGCTCTCAAACTCGCCTACGAGTTTTTGCAAGTTGATGCGCTCTTCGTTCGAAATCATTTTTTGTGGTTACAACATAACACCTTTTTATATCCCTTTTACATCAACATGCCTGTGCGCAATAGTTTGACGGAGGATGAGGATGATGGCTATGCGAGGAGTGGTAGCAGTGGCTCCTACGGGAGTGGCTCCTCGGGCTCTTACGGGAATGGCTCTTACGGGAATGGCTCTTACGGGAATGGCTCCTCGGGCTCCTCGGGCTCTTCCGGAAATAACGGCTCTTCCGGAAATGATGGCTCTTCCGGAAATAATGGCTCTTCCGGAAATAATGGCTCTTCCGGAAATAATGGCTCTTCCGGAAATAATGGCAACACGGACGAAACAAATGACTTCGCCCTCCCGGATATTAAGCAGTCCGAAACACTTATTCGAAGTGCGACTGGAACATTTGTCATTCCATTGACTCTCAGCCTGCATCAGATGTGGGGACCCACACTCACCGTCTTCTTTTTTTTAGGAGTAATGGTTTTCGTTCTGATGTGGCTCTATGTTTACGTCAACTTCAACTCTTACCAAGACCGTATCACCGTATTGTCCCTCGGAAACTTGTTCAACCAAGACCCGCAACAGAATTTCCAAAAATACATTCAGCAAACGACGCAAGAGAGTCTTGCTGCTGCCATGCAAGATATTCAAACCAGTGGAACAAACGTGCAGACGACTGTCAATCGCCTACAAACACAACTCGACGTCAATCAAACGCAACAGCAGGGACTCAGTAACGTGTTGCAGTCCGTAGTGAATGGATTAAAAACCATGCTCGCAAAATCGTACGTGTCGAGTCCCGATACGGTGAAAACGACGAAATAACAAACCTCCACAAATCAGCTATGCGTGCTTAGCAATTGCACGTTTTTCAAAAAAAAATCCTGGTCGTACTGTAAAATAATGTACAAGGTGCTCGATTATTTTAAATACAATGCTGCGGACTACTATGCGGCTGTTCTTGCAGGGGTGTTATTTTTCGTCATATTTTGCATTTTTCTTAATGTTATACAATTTGAAACCTACAATCGTATGGGCGTCTGTCACCCCTACTTTTACCAGAGCGATGCATGCCGACGTCTCGTTGCCTCGACCCTCGCATCCAATCCCCGCTTTTCTGCAATGAAAAATGCCTTTGTTCAGTCGGTCTATGACAATCAAAATTCTGTTTCGGATAAAGTTGCAACTTTGGCCAAAAATGTCAACGAACAAAGTTCGTCCTTAATCGGACAAATCAACCAAGTTACGACTGCATTTCAGAACTCTCCGTCTTTAGGAAATACGTCGAGCTTTGTATCTCAGGTCAAATCCTTGATAGATGCCACCCTCATTGATCCCACGATGATCCGATACGTCCAGCCGTTGCAGCGATTGTACCAATCCATGGTTCGAACCTCGCCCGATTCTGCAAGCAAAGGGTCGTCGTGACGAGATGACGAGAGAAAGGAGGAGATAGCTTCACCACTCTAGCTAGACAAAGGAAAAAAAAAATATCTCGTATTGGATGTATATGAAAATTCGTATTCCAATCGGAGTCATTGTGGTTTCGATTGTCCTTCTTTTGGTCATAGGATTTTCCTCTTGTTCCAACTGCAAAAAGTTTGTCCCCTATTCTCCCAGTGTTTGGTCCTCCGAAAGCCAATTCCGCGAAGGCATGACTGGTGGCGGCGCCGTTTCGTATTCGACGTATCCGGACAATCAATCCGTTTCGGGTACCATGGATACTCTACATGTAAACAATACAGTGACGACGCAAGGTGCCGGTGCGGCCAATCCTCCTGGCGTTCGTCTTCACGGATTCGGCTCGGCCCTATTCTCCGGTTCCGACAATGACCAATCCATCGATTCGTTTGGTCCGGACCCCGGTTCTCTTCAGTGTTTTGACCGTTCCTTCGGACTCTCCAAATCGACTGGACCTCTTTGCGTTACCGACAAGCAATACCAAATGTTGACCACCCGAGGTGGCAATGCGTAAGCGTGTGAGTGTCTGTGTGTGTCTGTGTGTCAAAAGAGAGTTGAACCATAAAAAAAAACAATGCGAGTCAGAAACATGAATTCGCATGGTTTGGCTTGGATGGACGTAGGTCTTAGGAGGAAGACGTCGAGGGAGTCGATGAACGCAGGCCATAACGTTTGAAAATCTCCAAAGCCACCAAGGCTCCCAAAATCTGCGCCAGGGAATATGGCAAAATGTCCGACGTGTCCAGTTTTCCCGCGGCTGCCATGACAATCGTGAGAGCAGGATTCAAATAGCCTCCCGATGTCGCCATGGTCAATATCAGCGCCAATGCATAGGCTGCGGCAATGGCCAAAATATTGCCCGTCGCCAACACCACATATACTACAAACAGGACGCCCAAAAATTCGGCTAAATAGGCATACATTTATTTTTATGTAGTGTGGAGAGACATTTTCTTCACACACAGACACGATAATACAATGCGCTCAATGCGGTTGGACTTGACCGGTCAATTTCGGCCACTTGTCCTGGACGAAGCATCAGGACCATGGCCTGAGGGTCGAAGCGCGAAATTTCGGGGATTTGTTTCTTGTCCTTTATATTGTACTTTTGCATCACCACTTCGGTTTCCCCTGGATTCAACACACGCATATGTGGTACCAAAGCGTGATTCAACACATTGAATTGCAGTCGCTGCATATTGTGCACCACGATGAAGATACCATCACGGTCCCACATGGTGCGCAACTTGGCTAAAAGACTGTCATTCGGCTCGTCCTCAATCAGAATGACCAAAACATCCTCGCGCGTCAGCACATCCTCCATGAAAAACAAATCTTCAACCAATTCGTCCAACAATTTTTGCTGAATATATCTGGACGCTGCGGAACGGGGATATTTGACGTAGACTTTTCTTCCCTGCTCATTTTCCAACAACATGTCCAATTGAGAACTGGCCAGCATGGCATCGATTTCATTGACCGTAAATGTCGCATACTCCTCCGTCTTGTAGCCCACATTGGACAGTTGTTCCAACAATGTTTTCCGCGATTTGAAAATCGACACGACGCGCGAAGACATGTTGGTTTGAGAGACTCGAAGAAAAAAAAAAGAATGTGTAGTGCGAGGTGCCGCGTGTGAATTGACCTTTGAATTCTATTGACGCGGGCCGATCATTTCTACCGTTGAACTTTCCTTCGTTGTTTCAGCACTACATCGAACACTACACAGGAGTGGAACAACACACCCTCGAGCACACCCCTCGACTGTTTTCGTAAAATCCCTTACAGGATAGTGTTGGATAGTGTTACCCGTAAGAAACAGTCCGAAAGTCATTGGTACAATTCTTTTGTTCAGCACACTCTCGTACACACCCTCGGCTTTGCAATGGATGAGCGATTTACACCTTCAAGTAAAGAAGAATTGAAGCAAGCTGTCGATCACATTGATGTTTCTACCGGTATCCATGCTGCATATGGACACATCAACACGTGGGATGTGAGCAACGTGACCGACATG
>Ga0209550_10003104_pt1 | contig 15868 bp, 13 predicted proteins | sample LauGreSuBDMM15SN_2_FD_187567 | JGI IMG/M metagenome (GOLD analysis project Ga0209550, IMG submission 187567) | Freshwater lake microbial communities from Lake Michigan, USA - Su13.BD.MM15.SN (SPAdes) (version 5) | ecosystem: Environmental > Aquatic > Freshwater > Lake | place: Lake Michigan...
CGCAGGACAGCGCGTTTTTGGAGAAAACAAAATTCAAGAAATGACCGAGAAATGGGAACACTTGCCCAAAGACATTTCTTGGCACATGATTGGCCACGTGCAAAGCAACAAGGTGAAATTTATGGCGCCGTATGTGTCGCTCATTCATGGCGTGGACAGACTTTCGTTATTGGATGAAATCAATAAACAAGCGGCCAAAAACAATCGAATCATCAATTGTTTATTACAGGTGCATATTGCCCAAGAAGAAACCAAATTTGGCTTTGATGAACAAGAACTATTGGCAGCTTTTGATGCCAATGCCTTTGTACCTTATTCCAACATCAATATCGCAGGCCTAATGGGCATGGCTTCATTTACTTCAGATACAACCCAAATCATAGCCGAATTTACCCAACTAAAATCCCTGTTTGGTTCCTTGAAAAATAAACCAACTGCTCAAGTCAATTTGCAGATTTTATCGATGGGCATGAGCGGCGATTATGAATTGGCAATTGCCTGTGGAAGCAATATGGTGCGCATTGGCAGCAGTATTTTTGGCAGTCGTTAACAAAACAAAAAACAAAGAGGTGTACGCAATTTTAGATATCGAAACCACGGGTGGCCAATTTAATGAAGAAGGCATTACCGAGATTGCTATATACAAACACGATGGCACCCAAATTGTAGACCAATTCATTAGTTTGGTTAATCCGGAAAAACCCATACAACCTTTTGTAGTGAAGCTCACGGGTATTAACAACGCCATGTTGCGCTCGGCACCCAAGTTTCATGAAGTAGCCAAACGCATTATTGAAATTACCCAAGATTGCATATTGGTTGCCCACAACGCCGAGTTTGATTACCGAATTTTGCGCACCGAATTTCGCCGTTTGGGCTATCCGTTTGAATCCAAAACCATTTGCACAGTAGAACTTTCCAAACTACTCATCCCCGATCAAGAATCCTACAGTTTAGGCAAATTGGTCCGTGCATTGGGCATTCCTATGGCCGATAGACACCGCGCAAATGGAGACGCTTTGGCTACCACCAAATTGTTTCAGCTGTTGTTGGACAAAGACCTAGAAAAAAACATTGTCAAAGAAGTGGTAAAAAGCATCGTCGAAAAAGGAGTGAGCGCCAACTTGGCGATTCTATTAGACCGACTTCCTTCGCAAACTGGCGTGTATTATATGCACCGAAAAGACGGAAGTATCCTATATATTGGCAAAAGTAAGAACATCAAAAAAAGAGTGAATCAGCATTTTACGGGAATCACCAACAAGAGTAAAAAAATACAATTGGAAGTGTCCGAGGTGCGCTACGAAGAAACCGGTAGCGAATTGATTGCCTTGCTTAAAGAAAGTGACGAGATAAAAGTACACAAACCCATTCACAACCGTTCCCAACGCAAAAGTTTGTTTCAATGGGCGTTGTATCCCGTACAACACGAAGATGGCTATTTACGATTAGCGTTGCAAAAAACTGATTTTCGCAAAAAGGAAATTACTTCTTTTACCACCATACAAGACGCCAAAAACGCCTTGTTTCGCATCACTTCGCATTATAAATTGTGCCAAAAATACACTGGTCTATACGAGACCAAAGCCCATTGTTTTCAATATACCATTAGCGAATGTGACGGGGCTTGCATTGGGAAAGTTGGTCCCGAAATCTACAATGTGCGTGTGGCCGATTTTATTGCCAAAAACAACTTTCATTCCAAAACCTTTGCGCTAGTTGACCGAGGCAGAAAAACGGGTGAACGCAGCGTAGTACTTATAGAAAATGGCATTTATAAAGGCTATGCGTTTGTCGATTTGAATTACCAAATCACCAACTTGGCTATTTTGAAAACTATTTTGGTTCCGATGCAAAACAACCGGGATACGCAAACCATCATTCAAGGTTATGTGCGCCGCAATCCCCACATGAAAATCATTTCCTATTCATGAATTACTTGATTGTTATTGTTGGCCCAACTGCAATTGGAAAAACTGCCCACAGCATTGCGTTGGCAAAAGCTTTGCAATGCGAAATCGTTTCCTGTGACAGCCGTCAATTTTACAAAGAAATGAATCTGGGAACCGCGGTGCCCGAAGCCCATGAATTGGCTGCAGCTCCGCATCATCTGATCCAGCACCTGTCTATACAAGATTCCTATAATGTTGGACTTTTTGAGAAAGAAGCCTTAGCCAAATTAGAGGAGTTATTCGCCAAAAATAACACCGCCATATTGGTTGGCGGATCGGGTTTGTATGTAGACGCTTTATTGCATGGGCTAGATGCATTTCCCGCTATTGATTCAGCAATACGAGAAAATGTGAAAGCCAACTATGCACAACAGGGTTTATCCTATTTGCAAACGGAACTCAAACGGCTAGATCCAGTTTATCATGCCATTTTAGTAACCGAAAATCCACAAACCTTACAAAACCCGCAACGCCTGATTCGTTTTGTAGAAGTTTCGCTGGGCAGTGCCCACCCCTATTCTTTTTATTTACAGCAATCAGCTGAAGTCAAACGGAACTTTACCCCTATAATCATTGGATTGGAAGCTCCACGAGAAATAGTGTATGCGCGTATAAACCAGCGGGTAGATCGCATGATTGCCAATGGCTTATTGGAAGAAGCCAAGCAACTACTGCCGTATCAACACCACAATGCCCTGCAAACAGTAGGATACAAAGAACTGTTTAGTTATTTTGAAGGAAAATCAATTTTGGCAGAAGCTACCGAGCTCATCAAACAAAACACCCGTCGCTATGCCAAGCGCCAGCTCACTTGGTTTAAGCGAAATCCGTCTACACAATGGTTTGACTACCAATCTCCTACATCGACTTTGTTGGATTACATTAATACCCTAAGGAACTAATTTGACTATGCCCATCGCAAACAACTTTACTTCTGTATTTCAAAAAGATTGGGAAATTAATTTTACCCTGTGTGATCCTGACGGAAAACTAAAATATCCCGATTTGTGTAATTTATTACAACTAACGGCTGCCGAACACGCCGAAATGGGTGGCATCAGTTTTACTGACATGCAAGTGCATAATCAGGCCTGGGTATTGAGCAGAATGCGGGTTGAAATAGAAAAAATGCCGCGTTGGAAGCAAATAATTAGCATTAAAACCTGGATTGTATCCTTAGAAAATTCCCGATCCATTCGGGCCATGGAAGTGTACTTAGACGGTATAAAAATAATGGGTGTCGAAAGTTTTTGGGCGGTATTCAACACGCAAACTCGCCGGCCTGAAAACTTGGCTTTACCACACGAACACTATGAAAAGTATGCGCAAAATAGAGGAACGATTTTACCATTTAGCAAAATTGATATTCCTGCTTCTAACGAACTAGTAACCACAAGAACAGTACAATGGTCTGATTTAGACATTGTCAATCACGTAAATAACGTAAAATACCTGGAATGGTGTTTGGATGCTGTTTCCGATAAATGTAGCAAAACTAGAGGGATTCGGGTATTGGAGATGAATTTCTTGAGCGAATTGAATTTACACGAAGAAGTGGCCATTCAGCTTACAACAACCAATCAAGGGCAACAAACCTTTTCAGTTATCAAAGACCAAAAAGTATGCTATTTGGCACAAGTGGATTGGAATTAAAAAAGGCCTCAATTTCTTGAAGCCTTAGTTGTTAGGATTTGTTTTTAATCACCAGTCGGAAACCTTCGCCGTGTATGTTCAAGATTTCAACGTTTTCGTCAACTTTTAAGTACTTGCGCAATTTGGCGATGTATACATCCATACTTCGAGAAGTAAAGTAATTATCATCCCGCCAAATTTTGGTGAGGGCCAATTCTCTGGGCATCAAATCATTTTCGAATATGGCCAACATTTTAAGCAACTCGTTTTCTTTGGGAGACAATTTTATAGGTTCCTCATTTTTGTAGGTCAAGAAACGCAATTTGGCATTGAGATGAAGAGAACCAATTTGAAACTCAAACTTAGCCGGTTCTGATTTAACATCGGTTGATTTGCGTTGTATAATGGCCTTGATTTTTAACAACAATACTTCCGAATCGAAGGGTTTGTTTAAATAATCATCCGCTCCTACTTTGTAGCCTTTTAACACATCTTCTTTCATGGACTTGGCGGTCAAGAAAATGATTGGCACTTCTTTGTTTTTCTCACGGATCTCTTTGGCCAAAGTATAGCCGTCTTTATATGGCATCATAACATCGAGAATGCAAAGATCATAGGTATCTTTTTTGAATTTCTCGAACCCTTCCATGCCGTTTTTTGCTAAAACAACGTCAAAATCGTTTAGCATTAAGTAGTCTTTTAAGATGGATCCAAAATTTTGATCATCTTCAACCAATAGAATTTTTTTATTTGTCGTTTCCATAGTAGTGTAGTTTAATTTATTAAGGGGATTTTAATGATAAATGTACTTCCTTTTCCTTTTTCGCTCTCGACGAAAATTTGTGCATTGTGGTCGTCCAAAATGCTTTTCACGTAGGCCAAACCTAATCCATGGCCCTTTACATTGTGAATATCTCCGGTATGTTCGCGATAGAATTTTTCGAAAATTCGTTTTTGTGCAGCCTTGCTCATGCCTAAGCCTTTGTCGGTAATTTTCACCACTACGTAATCTTTTACGTTTTCAGAAACAATGGTAATGTCGGGGTTTTCGGTCGAGTATTTGATTGCATTGTCCAGAATGTTCACCAAGACATTGGTAAAATGGACATCATTCACCAAAACAGTAGTGCGCGTGGCGTCTAATGCTGTGGTGATAGTTCCTTCTCGGTCTTCAATAATTAAATGAACGTGTTCGATGGCCTCGTTGATGAGTTCGTGTATGTTGTGATTTTCTTTTTTAATTTCTAATTCACGTTTTTCCAAACGGGAAATGCGCAATACGTTTTCTACCTGTGCATGCATGCGTTTGTTTTCATCCCGGATCATTTGCAAATAGCGCGCCACTTTCTCCTCATCATGAATCACCTTTGGATTTTTAATCGCGTCTAATGCGAGATTTATTGTGGCAATTGGCGTTTTGAATTCGTGGGTCATGTTGTTGATGAAATCGGTTTTGATTTCGGATATCTGGCGTTGACGAATTAACTGATTCAAGGCACTGCTGTAGGCAATGATAATAATTAGAGTAAAAATGATGGACAACAGCGTAATTCCAACCAACTCTGAAAACAAGAACTTTACTTTGTAGGGAAATGCAACCAATAATTGGTATTGGTTGGTGCCTTCGTTATCTACAAAAACGGGTATTTCGTAGCTGTCTTGTTTTTTAAATCGGAACCGATCCGAATGTATTTTGGTAGCCAATCCATTGCTATAGATAGCAAATTCAAAATGTGTTTTTACGCCGTATTTAGCCAATTCATCAGCGAGTAATCTTTGTAATTTTTCGTTCGAAACTCGATCTTGTAAAGGTTTTAAACTGGCAATATCTTTAAAAAATATTTCAAATTGGGCATTGTCTAAGATGGCCAATTTTCCTGTTTTTTCTAGCTTTAAATCGGATTCATCATGTTGTTGCAATCCCGATTTATCAATGCTGCCACTAAACACTTCCGTGACGCGTTTGGCTGAGAAGTTTTTTACTTTAAGACTGTCTTTTTTAATTTCAAAGAGCGAAGAATTGATGTTGAAATCTTCTGAAATAATATTATTCGAGTAGATTATTGTCTCTTTTGTTCTCGAATCGCGTTGGTAATAGCCAAATTCTAAAAAATCACTTTTTTGAGGTTCTTTCCCGATACTGTCTTTGAGTTTTTTGTATTTATCAATAAAACTAAAAGCCTCTTCTTTTTGCAGCTGATCGGCTACATTTCCGATAACTTGTTTTACGTGAAAGCCAAATTGTTCTTCGTTGTTTTTAAATGAAGTGTTAAACCAATATACCTGAACAAGAATAATCCCAATGAGTGAGAGACTCATGAGCACAATCAACAGGCGAAAAAACAATTTATTCATGCAAACAAAGTTATCGTTTTAACATTTGGGCACTTGCGGATTAACCAAATATTAACATATGCCATTTAGCTCGATTTTTGCAGGGTTTCAACCAAAGATTTTACTTGAATTAACAAAGATTCACGACTGACGTTGGTGAGGACAAAATCACTTTTTTCGGCACGCATCGCATCGGACCATTGGTGTTGCATGCGCTGCAAAACTTGCGCTTCGGTTACCTGATCGCGTGCCATAACCCGATGAATTCGATCGGCTTCAGGAGCTTGAACGCTCACTACATAATCGCAGTTTGCAGCACTGCCACTTTCAAAAAGAATGGCGGCTTCTTTCACCAACAAGGGAAAATTGGCATGTGCCTGCACCCATTCTTTGAAGTGTGTGTGTACCAGCGGATGTATGATGGCATTCAGTTGTTGTAGTTTGGCTTGGTCTGAAAAAACGAGTGATGCCAATTTTGTCTTGCTTATCTCCTTGTGCTCACAAATAGCTAGACCAAAAGTGGCAATTAGTTGGTGCTGAACTACTGGTGTAGCGGTTATTTTTTTGGCTTCATCGTCGGCATAATAAACCGGTATTCCTAGCTCTTCAAAATGCTTGGCGGCAGTTGATTTTCCGCTTCCTATTCCGCCCGTTAATCCTATTAGTTTACTCATCTTTTGAAAAATAAGGAGGGGAACGCTTGTTCAGGGTTTTGTTTGAATAGCTGAATTTTTATAAACGATTCTAGAAAACCATGCCCATATCCACGAAATTGTTTCCACACGGCAAGCACAGACAAATAGCCAATGTACACGCTTTTTGTTTGAATACTAGCTACTACAAGAATGACTAAAAAATAGAAGAAGTACAATTTTAACAACCAATCTTGTGCAAAAATTAGCAGGAAACAAGCCAAATAAAATCCAAGAATAAATAATGTTGGAAAGAAAAAAGTAGGTTTGGCATAGGCCGGATACCACGCATTTAGAATGGGACGTGCTTTTCCGAATTTGGACACCTGGAGTTCAAATTTTGCCCAGTCAATTCGACGTTTGTGGTAGACAAAAGCACGAGGGAATAAGCGGGTTTCAAAACCGAGCTGCCACAAGCGAATCGCTAGATCTGGATCTTCGCCGGGATGTATGTTGCCAAATCCGCCTGAGGCCTCCATCGCTTTTTTGGAAATTCCCATGTTGAAACTGCGCGGTTGAAACTTGGAAATGGCCTCTGATCCCCCACGAATACCTCCAGTAGTCAGTACGGAAGTCATGGCAAAATTGATGGCTTTTTGTATGGGCGAAAACGATTTTAAGGCTTCATCTGGACCACCAAAACAATCGACATAGTTAGCTTCGAGTTCGAGCATTACTTCATTTAGATAGTTCGCTGGAATGATGCAATCGGAATCAAAAATTAGAAAATACTCCCCTTTTGCGCGCTGCATACCGTAATTTCGGGAAGCACCTGGACCCGAATTTTCTTTAAAATAATAGGAAATTGAAAGTTGCGATTGATATTTAGCTACAACCGATTCGCAGGGCAGCGTCGATCCGTCTTCAACAACAACTACTTCAAACGGAAATTTGTAAGTGGTTTGGGTGAGACTTTCAACAAGTTCACTGATTTCGTCTGGACGATTATAAACCGGGATGATGATCGAAAAAAACATAGCTAAACTTTGAGCAAATATACTCGATTATAAAAACAAAAAAACCACCCGAAAGTGGTTTTAGTTGGATGAACTTTTCTTATTTTTTTATGAAAGGCACCGTATGAATTTGCTCGTTGGATTCTATTTTGAGCCAATAGGTTCCGGCGGACAAGTTGGTGATTGGTAAATGAACTTCATTGGAATCAACTTGAGTACTGTAAATCGCTTCACCCAAGACTGAAAAGACCGTTAGTTTTTGAATCGAATTTACGTAGGAAACCGTGAGTATATCGGTGGCTGGATTGGGATAATACTGTACCTGATTTACTTCAAATGTAGCAGAGGACAGAGCTGTATTCCAAGCGGATACTTGAAACGTTCCAAAGGTATCGTTGGCATATTCCCAAACACGTGCATAGATTGTTGAGCCTGGCGTGAGTCCGGTGAGCGATAATCTTGAAAACGAAGTAGCTCCAACATCATCACTGCAACCTAAACTAGTTAAAGCCGTGCAATCACCCGAAAAAACGGTGAGTCCAGTATCTAACAAAGGAGAACCCGGATCGGCTTTGGTTTCTATCGTAATATTCCCATCGGCGGGAACAACCGTGCTAAACCAAACGTCTCCACCAAAACCAAATACAGCACAAGTAGGTGCTGGTGCGCCTACCGATTTTGTAGCGCCCACATTGGTAGCTACAACCGCATTTTCCTCAAAAGTTCCTCCAGGAATTAAAGGCGTCGCATTGGTACATTCGTCATTGGGAACAGCCAAAGGCAAAGTTGAAAATAAAGTTGCTATTGACCAATCGCTTATTCCATTGGCGCAGTTGGCTCGTACATAAAATTCGTAGTCGGTAAACGGAAGTAATCCTGTAACCAAAAAAGGACTCAAAATGTTGGAATAACTTGGATTGGCAGGCAAACCGCCGCCAGCAGGACCTACATATACGTCCCAAGAAACATGACCACAACCCGTTTCCCAACTCAAAAGAGCGGAAATAGTATTAATATTTGAAACCGCGGTTCCAAACGGAGCAATACAGCCGGTAAATCCTTCGATGGTAATGTCGTAATCTTCGGTTTCTCCGTAGCCATAATTGGCACAAGGATCTAGCGTAGCTGCCTCAGTATTCCACACGTCACGCACACGCATACGATGTAAACCCGATGGAGCTGTACAATCTAAAAGTATCGAAAAAGTGCCGGTTTCATTAGAACCAATTTCGGTTAAGGTATACCCTACTCGTTCTTCTGGTGCAAATACAAAATCATCGTTATAATCAATCCAAACGGCTATATTTTGTTGTTGATAGGTTCCTACCGTGACATTGATTTCATACAATACACCCGGAAACAAGGTAGCCGTATAATTGGGCAAACCCGTAAAATGAGTATAAGAAGGGTTTACAGGTGCGGTACCCGTGTTATTAGCCAAGGTTGTTCCGGTAATGGTAATGTTAGAAATCAAATCGCCGTCGGTTTTCCCATTGGTGTAGGTGGGGAAACAATAACAAATCACAGTCGGAGTAGCTGTTACCAATATTGGCGTGCTAATTTGAGTACTTGCTCCACAAGAAACCACACACTGGTACCAATGAGTTCCAAACTGCGTTGTGCTTAATTGAGAAGAGAATCCATTGGCAATGGGATTGTAGGTTACACCATCTGTAGACGATTCCCATTGGTAGGAAATACCAAAATCACTACTTGGATTTTCTACACTTAAATCGAATGGAAATCCATCACATAAATTTTGTGAAGTCGATACGGTATTTCCTGGTGCGGGTAATCCGCTGCAATACGGTTGAGGAGTAAATACCATTTTTTGCCCGAGTAAAAATTGGGTAGTGGTAATGTTGTTATTGGCAAAAGTAGTAGAAGTGTCAGAAGGAACTGAGGTAGGACTCACACTCAAAAAAGAAGTGGTATCCACCAAACCTATCGAAGCGGTTAAGCCGCCCGGACTATTCATGGTATTGCTGTATACAAATTCGATAATTCCGGTTGTTTCGTGCAAGACCATTTTAAACGAGGCAAATGCATTTGGAGTAACGGCTCCACCATTCCCGATATTTATATTATTCCATCCTATTTCCATGAACCGAAATGGGGCTGTTCCTCCTGCATCAAATTGTATGGAACCAGTTGTGCGATTGTGATCATCCCAAAAGGCAGCAATTAATGGGTTTTGGGGATTTGTTTCTGAGAGATTATTTACCCAAGATTGTCCATTGACCACACCGCCCAGTCGAATCCAACCGTTAGTACTCAAACTGAATGTCGTATAAATTTCACCACCAAAATTGAACGGGAAGCCAAAAGCAATGTTATTTTGTATTCCGTCATCCCCTGTAGCGGTCGAATTGGTTCCTGCAACAGGAACATAGGTATCTGTGGTTTGAGAAAAGAGATAGCCCGCAACGCTTTGCGAAAATCCCTGAACCGTTATCAATAAAAAAGCAAGTAGTAATTTTTTCATAATTCAATTTTATTTATGCTAAAAGAAGCCTAAAATAAGAAAAAAAAGGGAACCTTAAAGCACGTGGGCATAAAAAAAGCCACTTTATCAGTGGCTTATTAATTTGTGTATATTTGGAATTGGTTTACAAAATACTGGGAACTCCTACGTTTTCATTCGCCTCAAGCGTATAATCAACTTCGGGAAAATTAAATCCAAATAAATTATAAAAATCTTGACGGTATCCGGCTAGATCCCCTATCTCGGCTAAATTTTCTGTTGTAGCTTGCTCCCATAATTCGGCTACTTTGGCTTGCACATCGGGGCGCATTTCCCAATCGTCGATGCGAATTCTTCCTTGTTCGTCAACCGGAACAGGTTGGCCTGTAAACAATCGATCTTGGTACAACCGTTGAATTTGTTCAATACAGCCCTCATGAATTCCTTCGGCTTTCATGATTTTGTACAACAACGAAATGTATAACGGAATTACTGGTATCGCCGAACTTGCCTGGGTAACCAACGCTTTATTCACAGAAACATAGGCTTTTCCTTCTAGGGCTGATAACGATTTTGTAATGCTAAAAGCAGTTTCTTCCAAATGATCTTTGGCTCTACCAATGGTTCCTTTGCGGTAAACTGCCTCGGTTAAGGCCGGCCCGATATAAGAATAGGCGATCGTTTGTACGCCCGAAGCCAATGCATTTTCAGCTTGTAAGGCATTCATCCACATGGCCCAATCTTCCCCACCCATAACGGCTACAGTATTTTCTATATCGTCACCTGCACAAGGATCAATGGATACAGTAGTCACATTTCCTGAATGAAAATCAACCGTTTTATTGGCGTATACCTGACCAATTGGTTTCAATACCGAACGGTGCAGTACGCCAGTTTTGGGATGCATGCGCACAGGAGAGGCCAAACTATAAATCACCAAATCAACTTGGCCTAAATCTTGTTTGATTAAATCGATCGTTTGTTTTTTTACTTCATCTGAAAATGCATCGCCATTAATACTCTTGGCATACAAACCCACTTGTTGTGCTTCTTTCTCAAAAGCGGCTGAATTGTACCATCCTGGTGAAGCGGTTTTGCCATCTACGGGTGGTTTTTCAAAAAATACGCCAATCGTTGCAGCATCCGAGCCAAATGCACTACTAATGCGGGAAGCCAAACCAAAACCTGTTGATGCACCAATTACTAGTACTTTTTTGGCGCCTGCAATTGGTCCTTTTGATTTGATATAAGCAATCTGATTTTTTACATTTTGAGCTGCACCATCTGGGTGAGCCGTGAGGCAAATGAATCCGCGCATTCTTGGTTCTATGATCATACGAATGAAATTATGTAGTAACTGTTAATCTGTTAATTGCTCTATTTGAGGCCACAAATATACTTGCTTTGTTTAGTTCAACAAAGCTTTTGCATGATTTATAGCCGATGCAGCCGGGTCTTTTCCCGACACCATTTCGGCCAATTCCAACACGCGTTCCTCGTAACTCAGTTGCTTCAATTGGGTTTGTGTATTGGCTTCCTGCGCCACTTTATACACCTTGAAATGTGTTTGTCCTTTGGCAGCAATTTGAGGCAAATGCGTAATGGCAAATACTTGTCTATTAGCACTCATTTGGGCCATGATTAAGGCCATCTTTGTCGCAATTTCGCCCGAAACACCTGTATCGATTTCGTCAAAAATCAAGGTTGGCAATTGGGTGTAATTGGCTAGAATTGCTTTGGTAGCCAACATGATACGCGACATTTCACCACCTGAGGCTACCTTTTTTAACAAACCCAATTCACTGCCTTTGTTGGCCGAAAACAAAAACTGCAAACTTTCTTTCCCGTTGTGCAAATAGACCGCTTTGGAAACTAGGCGAATGTCAAAACGCACAGCCGGCATACCCAAATCAGCAAGCAAAGTTGTCCATTGGTTTGTCAACAAGGGAATGGCTCGTTCTCGGTTGGCATGAAGCGTATCCGAAAGTTGATCCAATTGGGTTTCAAAAGTAGATTTGTTTGCCACCAATCGCGCTAAGGTCTCCTCTAGGTCGGCAGCCGATGTAAGTTTGGCCTGCAATTCTTCGCGTATCGCACACAATTCAGGAATTGTTTTTACTTGGTGTTTCTTTTGGAGGGTATAGATTTGCTGCAAAAGCTCATGCACTTTCTCAAGAGCTGCGGGATCTTCGTTTACTCCATCGACCGCAGAAGCTAGTTCGGACACTACATCTTTCAACTCAATATAAGAGGCCGTTAGGCGTTCAAACAATTGGTTGTATTGATCAGAAAAACCAGCGATGCGTTGCATATCTGATTTCATTTCGACCAATTGTGCCAAAACACCCACCGTATCTTGATCGGCAATTGCATGCGATTTGGCCAAATTTTCCTTAATCGTTGAGACATTCGAAAGGGCTTGGGCTTGGGTTTCCAACTCTTCGATATCCAATTGATCTAAGGGAATAGCTTGCAATTCGGCCAATAAAAAGGCCTGATAATCCTGTTCTTTTGTTGTATTTTTTATCTCCTCTTCTACTGCCGCAATTTCGGCTAAGGTCGTTTTGTAGGCTTTAACTTGCCGCTGGTAGTCTTCCAAAATTAATCGGTTTTGGGCAACGGCATCGATGATTTGAAATTGGGTTTTCTCCTCTGATAATTCTTGGGTTTCATTTTGCGAATGAATATCCAACAAAAATTCACTGAGTTCTTGCAGTTCTTGCAAGTTTACGGGTGTATCATTTACAAAGGCACGCGATTTACCCGATGGTAAAATTTCACGACGGATGATGGTGTGGGCTTCGTAATCGAGATTGGCTTGCTGAAAGAAATCTTGCAAGTGGTATTTGTCAATTGAAAAATGGGCTTCGATAACGCATTTTTCGTCTTTGTTTTTCAGGGAAGACAAATCGGCTCGTTTGCCCAATACCAGACCCAAAGCACCCAATAATATAGATTTCCCTGCACCTGTTTCACCTGTAATACTAGTAAATCCATCCGAAAAATTAATGGCTAATTTTTCGATCAATGCGTAATTATTGATGGATAAGGAAGTAATCAAAGTAATTTATGTTGGTTAAGGCTAATACTTAATTGTGGCCCATTTGGCAGCATTAATTGGCGAAACTTGATTTAAGGTGCCAATTAATTCGGCCACATTCATTTTAGTCCCTCCCGAAAACAAGGATACCATTTCGTCTACTTTGGCGTCAAAAAACACACGCATTAAAAAGGCATTGGGACGCACTTTATATAAATCGGTTACGTTTTTTACAGCTTCTACTATTTTGTCTTTTGCGCCTTTTGGATCTTGGTGCATCGTATCTAAACCTTCAAAATGGTATTGAAACAAAGCTTCTCTATAGGAGGCATAGGTTTGAGACAACAAATCGGTAAGCAAGAAATAGCGGTTTTGGTTGCTTTCGCCTTGGTTCCACCCTTTGTAGTTGCTTCCTTGCGCTGTGGTTAAAATCTCACGGGCATTTTCGAGGTAATTGCTTCCCCCGTTTAGGGCAAATGTATCGGCATCTAAGCCAATGATAATGAAACTGTAAAAAGAAATTACCGAAACCAAATTGGAATCAAAAGAAGTGGGATTAAAGTTCAGGATTTGAAATTCGATGTAATCAAAACTAAACTCCTTATCATTAAAATTAAATACTGGAGAAGAATAAGTTGAATTATACACCGGACGAGAAGATTCTACTTGTATTGTTGCCTTAAAACGATTGGTATCAAATTCGGTTACGTTGATGTTCATCGAACAATTGATGCGTTCGTTGGCTTTGTACTCCTGCCCAGTCCATTCGGTTTTGTTTACAAAATCATTCAGGGCTTTTTCTAGGGTTTTAAACACTTGCTTGTTGGTGCCGGCAATCTGTTCGGCATTTACTTTTACCGTACAATTTAATTCTTGTGCAGATACGCTGCTAATCCAAATTAAAACCAATATGATCCAGTAATTACGCATAGTATTTTGCAATTAGAATGTTTAGTAAATCGTCTGCAACCGCTTCTTTTGATTTCAAAGGCATTGGTGTGACTTGTAAATCCCTGTTAATAAATGTTACTTTATTGGTAGGTTTTCCAAAGCCTGCACCTTCATCCTGAAGCGAATTCAAAACGATCAAATCTAAGTTTTTTTTCTGAATTTTTGCTATCGCGTTTTCAATTTCATTTTCGGTTTCTAAGGCAAACCCAACAACTATTTGCTTGGTTTTTGCATGTCCTAAAGAAGCCAAAATATCCTGGGTTTTCTCGAGTGTCAATCCAATTTCCTCGGTGCTTTTTTTAATTTTTTGCGTCGCAATTTCAGCTGGACGATAATCAGCCACGGCGGCGGCACAAATCGCAACATCAACAGATTCAAAATGGGAATGGCAAGCGGCATACATCTCAGCTGCTGTTACCACATGAATGAGTGTACACGCTTGATCCTGAAAATCCAAGTGCGTGGGTCCTGTAATTAAAATCACTTTTGCTCCTTTGGCAACAGCTGCGCGCGCAATATCAAATCCCATTTTACCGGAAGAATGATTGCCAATAAAGCGCACCGGATCAATGGCTTCATAGGTTGGCCCAGCCGTAATTAAGATGGTTTTGCCTTTCAAGGCTAGTTGATTTTGAAGATCGGCCTCCATAAAAGCCAAAATATTCTCTGGCTCTGCCATGCGTCCTTCGCCCGATAGGCCACTGGCCAATTCGCCCGATTCGGCAGGAATTAAAATATTTCCAAAGGAAGTTAATGTTGCAAAATTAGAAACAGTAGTTGGGTGTTTGTACATGTCTAAATCCATGGCTGGTGCAAAATACACCGGACATTTGGCCGACAAATACACCGCAAGCAATAAATTGTCACAATTGCCTTGCGCCATTTTAGCTAAGGTATTGGCGGTAGCGGGTGCAATGAGCATGTAATCGGCCCAAAGTGCCAAATCTACATGCTTGTTCCAAGTGGGGTGATCCTCCTGAATTACAGGATCTGGCTGATTGTAAATGGTAGAGTAAACGGGTCTTTTAGAAAGGGTGGCCAAAGTGAGCGGCGTCACAAAATCTAAAGAAGCAGGTGTCATGATCACTTGGACCTCGGCACCTGCTTTGATGAAAAGACGAACTAATGAAGCAGTTTTATATGCGGCAATACCACCAGAAATTCCCAGTATAATTTTTTTTCCGCGTAAAACTGACATCAGTCGTAAGTATTATTTAGTTCCTTCTCGGTGGTAGATTTTACCATCCATCCACTCTTGTACTGCCAAGGCGTGTGGTTTTGGTAATTTTTCGTAAAACTTAGACACCTCAATTTGTTCTTTGTTTTCGAAAACTTCTTCCAAACTGTCATTGTAGGTAGCAAATTCTTCCAATTTCTCTGTCAATTCTTTTTTGATCTCCGAATTGATTTGATTGGCACGTTTGGCCATAATCGTAATTGCTTCGTACACATTTCCAGTAGGCTCTTCAATAACCGTTTTGTTATAGGTTATTGTGTTTACTGGCGCATTGGTTTTCTTTAAATCCATGACTCTTTTTATTTAGCGTGTTGTTGTAAATCAGTTTCAATTTTGGCCAACATTTCATCGGCTTTTACTTTGTATTTGGTATTCTCGTTGAATTTAATCAAGATGGCATAAGCGGTTTTGGCATTTTGCAGACGCTCTTTCATTTTAGCTTCCACGCTATTTATCGCCAAATAATAGGACGAATCCAATTTGTAATACAAAGCATCTTCTTTGAATTTCGTACCTGGGTATTCGTCAATAAAATTATCCAAAGCAACCAACGCCGATTTGTAATCGGAAATGGTATTGTATTGTTTGGCGTTTTCGAACACTTTTTTCT
>Ga0209550_10003106_pt1 | contig 15858 bp, 15 predicted proteins | sample LauGreSuBDMM15SN_2_FD_187567 | JGI IMG/M metagenome (GOLD analysis project Ga0209550, IMG submission 187567) | Freshwater lake microbial communities from Lake Michigan, USA - Su13.BD.MM15.SN (SPAdes) (version 5) | ecosystem: Environmental > Aquatic > Freshwater > Lake | place: Lake Michigan...
CAAATGGCACAATCATTTTTGAAGACACCGATGGTGATGGAATTCCAAACTATCTGGACAAAGACAATCACTAATTGACAAAAATTATTCAATTAAAAAATCCCATTCCGTTAAGAATGGGATTTTTTTTATAGTAAAATTCAATTACTTTCTAGTTACAACTTTTTCAACTGCAGCAACAATTGCTTGATTATTCAATTTGTATTTTTCCATTAATTGTGCTGGAGTTCCACTTTCGCCAAAAGAATCTTGAACGGCAACAAATTCTTGTGGAGCAGGATGATTTAAGGACAATACTCTTGCAATACTCTCCCCTAATCCACCCAAAATATTGTGCTCTTCGGCAGTAACAATACATTTTGTTTTTGCCAATGATTTTAATATTGCAGCTTCATCCAAAGGTTTAATAGTATGAATGTTGATTACTTCGGCAGAAATACCTTTTGCTTCTAATGCTTCCGCTGCCAATAAAGCTTCCCAAACTAAATGACCTGTTGCAACAATAGTCACATCAGTTCCTTCATTTAATATAATTGCTTTTCCAATTTCAAATGGTTCATCAGACGGCATGAAATTTGGCACAACTGGGCGTCCAAAACGCAAGTAAACAGGTCCGTGATGATTGGCAATTGCTAAAGTAGCAGCTTTGGTTTGGTTGTAATCACACGTGTTAATTACGGTCATTCCTGGCAACATTTTCATTAATCCGATGTCTTCTAAAATTTGGTGTGTTGCGCCGTCTTCACCAAGAGTTAATCCGGCGTGTGAAGCACAAATTTTTACATTTTTATCAGAATACGCCACCGATTGACGAATTTGATCGTAAACTCTTCCCGTAGAAAAGTTTGCAAAAGTTCCAGTAAAAGGAATTTTTCCACCGATTGTTAATCCTGCTGCAATTCCAATCATATTGGCTTCTGCAATTCCGATTTGGAAAAAACGTTCTGGATGATTTTTCTTGAAATCATCAAATTTTAAGGATCCTATTAAATCGGCACAAAGTGCTACCACTTTATCGTTGGTTTGTCCTAATTCTGTCATTCCTGCTCCAAAACCTGAACGGGTATCTTTACTTCCTGTATTTGTATATTTTTTCATTTTTCTTAATTGAATGATTTAAAAATTAAATAATTGTGAGACTTGATAATTCAAATTATTTAATAGTCGCTTTCCTCTTCAGTATAATTTTGAGCTAGAGCAGTTTCTAATTGTGCATCATTTGGAGCTTTTCCATGCCAAGCATGACTGTACATCATAAAATCAACACCATTGCCCATTTCAGTATGTAACAAAACGCAAACAGGTTTTCCTTTTCCAGTTCTTGATTTTGCATCATTCATTCCTGCAATAATAGCCTCAATATTATTTCCTTCTTTAATTTCTAAAACATCCCAATCAAAAGCTTCGAATTTTGCACGAATACTTCCCATTGACAATACTTCATCTGTAGAACCGTCGATTTGCTTTCCGTTAAGGTCGATTGTAGCAATTAAATTATCTACTTTTTTTGCTGACGCATACATAATTGCTTCCCAGTTTTGACCTTCTTGCAATTCCCCATCTCCGTGAAGTGTGTAGATAATGTGTTTATCTCCATTTAGTTTTTTAGCTTGAGCAGCTCCAATTCCCACAGATAATCCTTGCCCTAATGAACCCGAAGCAATTCGCACTCCTGGTAAATTATCATGAGTTGTTGGATGACCTTGCAATCTAGAATTGATTAATCTAAAAGTAGCCAATTCGGCAACTGGAAAATAGCCACTTCTTGCTAAAACACTATAGAAAACTGGAGAAATATGTCCGTTGGAAAGGAAGAATAAATCTTCACCAATACCGTCCATATCGAATCCTTCTTTTCTATCCATAATGTTTTGATATAGCGCTACTAAAAATTCTGTACAACCAAGAGAACCTCCTGGATGACCTGAATTGACTGCGTGAACCATTCGAAGAATGTCTCTTCTAACTTGGATTGTTAAATCGCTTAATTGTTGTGTGTTGGGCTTCATTGTGTGAGTTATAGTTAAACTGTTGCAAAGATAATCAGATAATTGGATTGATTGATTTTTAAATAAAAAATCCTACCGAAGTAGAATATTTATTTTATAAAATTAGATTACTTATTTAGTATACAGATTTTTGTCAACTACTCTATCCATATAATCTTGAATAAATGCTTTACAATTAAGTTCAATTGCATTCATTTCCAAGTTTCTATGTGCAATTAAATTTGATTTTAAACCTTTATCATTTTTATCATAAAAACCTATGGCTTGATTTCCATCAAATGTACAAATGTAGTTTCCCTTTGAAAACTGATAGATAGTACCTGTAGAATTAATTACAAATGGTGTGGTTGTTTTTGAATCAAATAAACTTCGCCCCCAACTTCTGAAAGGTTTTTTGTAACCAATCATGTCTAAGATGGTTGGGTAAATATCAATTTGTTGCGCCAAATCGGTATTCACGCCAACCAATTTACTGTTGGGTTTATAGATAATAATAGGAACTGCGAAACGATTTATTGGTTTTTGAAATTCGTCATAATAGATTTGGTTGCAATGATCTGCCACAAAAACAAAGATGGTATTTGAAAACCATGGTTCTTTTTTGGCTTCATTGAAAAAGCTTTTCAACGAATAATCGGTATATTCTGCACATTTATGAATAGGAACTCCACCTTCATGAAATTTGTTTTTATATTTTTCTGGAATAATATAGGGTTCATGGGAAGAAATAGTAAATACAGATGCAAAAAAAGGGGTTTTCTTTTTATTTAGTGTATTCTTCATAAATTGTAGAAAGGGTTCGTCCCAAATTCCCCAAAAACCATCAAATTGAGAATCATCATTGAATTCCGTTCTACCATAATAATTATCAATTCCAAGAATATTAGCAAAACCTAAAAAACCCATAGATCCATTAGCAGCTCCGTGAAAAAATGAGGTGCTGTAGCCTTCACTTTTCAAAGTGGAAACCAAAGATTCAATTTTTTGTTTTGGATATGGAGATGATGTAAAAGCATCTTTAAAAGCTGGAATCCCTGCTAATACAGATGACATTCCATGAATTGATTGTCTACCATTTGCGTAAGCATTTGTAAAAATCATACTATGTTGCGATAAGGAATCTAAAAAGGGAGCATGACTTTTATAATTGGGTATTTTAGCTGATTTATTTAAAGCTCCAATATACTCTCGACCATAACTTTCCAAAATAAAAACAACTACATTAGGTTTAGTTTCGGGATTATTATGATAGGTTTTTATGGGTTGAACTAAACTATTAATGACTTGTGGATTCACATCATTATAATCGGTTTTTATAAAGCTATTACTAAATAAAGTTCTAATTATGGCAAAAGGGGTATTCAAAACAATATCCGAATGTACAATGTTTTTTACGTGACGGCTTGCGTCTAAGATATTAATTGGTCGGGTTGATTTTTTAAAATCACCACCACGAATTCCCCCAATAGTCATTAAAATTACAAATAAAAATCCTAGGATTGAAAATCCAAAATAAACTACTTTTTTTGTAGGATGAAATGCCAAAACGGTCACTTTTTTATATAAATAAATCCAAAGTGCTGAGAAAAGCAGAAATAATACCCAAACATGCCAATAATCGAAAATAAAACTAATGAACAGTGGTAATAAATTAGTTTCGTGCTTCATTACATTCCAAACCACAATTGTAGTTCTTGCAAAAGTAAATTTGTAATAAATGAAATCGATAAAATTAGTAGCATAAGCCAATAAATTCATTGAAAAATACAAATAGAACAAGAATTTTTGATAGCCACGATTGGTATTTTTAAAAATTGGAAAAACGGAACATACTATAAATAATAGGTTTGCATATAATATAGCAGTGGTATCAAAAGCCAATCCATAATAACAAAGCGATATAAAATCTGAAATAGAATCGACTTGTAGTAAACGGAAATTATAGATATAAAATAATATGCGGGCAAAAAAATAAAATAAGTAAGCTAGGGAAAGTCTATAAAAGAGTACTTTGTATTCGTTTAAGCGCAAGTGTTGCCGCATAATGTTATAAATTAATTTGTCTTGTATGCAAATATATTATAAATTAACAAATAGTAAAGTTAAAGTTAAAATAAAGTAAAGTTTTAATTAAAATTGTGCTATTTTCGAGTATTTGCGTGAGTGATGGCAGTGGAAATCCTCCTGCGGAACGAAGTGGAGCGGGAGATTGAAGCAAACAGCACGACCGAGTTTTCCGATTGTGTTATTTTTAGCAATGCTATTCAAAACGAGGGCACGCCCAAAGAAAAATTATAAATTGTATTAATGTTAATTAATTTGGTATTTCTCGACTCATAAATCACAATTCACTTATCTTTGCGCACTGAAAAAAGCCAATATGAAGTTTGATTTATTAAAGACTGATTCGCATACGCAAGCCAGAGCGGGAACAATTACGACCGATCACGGGGTAATTGAAACGCCAATTTTTATGCCTGTGGGAACGGTCGCGTCGGTGAAAGGCGTGCATCAAAGGGAGTTGAAGGAGGAAATTAATCCTGATATTATTCTTGGAAATACGTATCATTTGTATTTACGACCACAAACCGAAATTCTTGAAAAAGCGGGTGGATTGCATAAATTTATGAATTGGGATCGGAATATTTTGACTGATTCTGGTGGTTATCAAGTGTATTCGCTTTCAGCAAATAGAAAAATTAAAGAAGAGGGAGTAAAATTCAAATCGCATATTGACGGTTCGTTTCACTTTTTTACGCCTGAAAATGTAATGGAAATTCAACGTTCTATTGGTGCCGATATTATAATGGCATTTGATGAATGTACTCCTTATCCTTGCGATTACCGATACGCTCAACGCTCGATGCACATGACGCACCGTTGGTTGGATCGTTGTATCAATCATTTGGAAAAAGTACCCGTGAAATATGGTTATGAACAAACATTTTTCCCAATTGTTCAAGGAAGTACCTATAAAGATTTGCGGATGCAATCAGCAGAATATATTGCGAATGCTGGTGCACAAGGAAATGCAATTGGTGGACTTTCAGTGGGGGAACCTGCCGAAGAAATGTATGCAATGACGGAAATTGTTACTGCAATTTTACCTCAAGACAAACCGAGATATTTAATGGGTGTGGGAACGCCTATTAATATTCTAGAAAATATTGCACTTGGAATTGATATGTTTGATTGCGTGATGCCAACAAGAAATGCCAGAAATGGAATGCTGTTTACGGCAAACGGAACGATAAATATTAAAAACAGAAAATGGGCTGACGATTTTTCGCCTGTTGACGAAATGGGATTGACATTTGTAGATACCGAATATTCAAAGGCCTATTTACGACATCTTTTTTCAGCTAACGAATATCTTGGAAAGCAAATTGCTACGATTCACAATCTTGGTTTTTACATGTGGTTGGTTCGTGAGGCCAGAAAGCATATCTTAGCTGGAGATTTCAAAGTTTGGAAAGAAATGATGGTGAAAAACATGAGTCAGAGATTGTAATAGTTTTATGAAAATAATTGATAAATACATATTAAAACGCTATTTGACCAACTTTTTTGTAATGTTGGCGATGTTTATTCCCATTGGAATAATCGTTGACGTTTCGGAGAAAATCGGGAGAATGGTTGAAAACAAAATTCCGTTTTCAACCATTGCAATGTATTATTTTAACTTTACCATTTACTTTGCCAATCTTTTATTTCCGATATTTCTATTTCTTTCTATTATCTGGTTTACTTCCAAATTGGCAAATAATACCGAGATAATTGCAATATTAAGCTCTGGAATATCTTTTTCAAGATTCATGCGTCCTTACTTAATTGGAGCAACAATAGTTTCTGTTTTAGCATTTTTAATGGGGATATTTATATTGCCAAAAGCAAGTGAAGGCTTTAATAATTTTAGATATAACTATTTAACCACAGGAGGAATAGAAAAAATGCGGAAGAATTCTGATGTATTCAGACAAATAAGCAAAGACGAATATATATATGTAGGAAGTTTTAATGATGTTTCCAAAATGGCATTTAACTTTTCGTATGAAAAATTCAAAAAAGACGAATTACAATTCAAAATTACCGCCAAGAGAATCAAGTGGAATCCAATAAATAAAAACTATACCTTATTTGAATATACCAAAAGAACGTTAGGTGAGTTTGAAGATAAAATAGAAGTCACTTCCAAAAAAGACACCGTTTTTAGTTTCGATTTAGAGGATTTAACGCCAACAGTTTACGTTGCTGAAACATTGCCATTATTGGATTTACATCATTTTATAGATAAAGAAAAAAAGCGAGGTTCTTCAAATATCAGTGTGTATTTAGTAGTGCTTTACAAAAAATATAGTTTACCCGTTTCCGCATTTATCCTAACAATAATTGCTCTTGCCGTATCATCTATGAAACGTCGAGGCGGAATGGGAATTAATTTAGCAATAGGAATTGCAATTTCTTTTGCATTCGTGTTTTTTGATAAAATATTCGGCGCATTAGCAGAAAAATCAGCAATAAATCCAATGATTGCTGTTTGGTTACCAAATGTATTATTTGGGATTTTAGCAATTTTACTCCTTCGAAATGCCAAACGATAATCTAAAAAGCTACCTTCATCTTCATTTCATTGTATTTATCTGGGGATTTACAGCAGTTTTAGGAAAGTTAATTACTCTCGATGCAATGCCTTTAGTTTGGTACAGAATGTTGCTCGCCGTTGGTTTCATATTATTATTTATAGGGTATAAAAAAATACCGATGAAAGTGCCAAAAAAAGTCTTAATTGGGTTTTTATTTGCTGGTTTGGTCATCGCTTTTCACTGGTTTACTTTCTTCAAAGCCATAAAAGTTTCTAATATTTCGGTTACTTTAGCTTGTCTTTCAACAGGTGCATTTTTTGCCTCATTATTAGAACCCATTTTCTACGGACGCAAAATTATTTGGTATGAAGTGCTCTTCGGAATCATAGTATTCATAGGTCTTTATATCATTTTTAATATAGATGGTCACTTCATAAACGGAATACTATTGGCGCTTTCATCTGCATTTTTATCTGCCTTATTTTCTATGATAAATGGAAAATATGCCAAAGAATATAACCCCACAATCATCTCTTTTTATGAGCTCTTAGGAGGTGTACTCTTTTTTTCAATCTTCCTTTTTTTTACGGATAGTTTCAATTCTAAATTCTTTGAAATATCAAATTCCGACTTGGTTTACCTCATCATTCTAAGCACGTTTTGTACTGCGTATGCATTTATTGCATCGGTGAAGGTTATGAAATTTCTAAGCCCCTACACCGTAATGCTTACCATAAATCTCGAACCTATTTACGGGATTATTTTAGCTGTAATTATATTCAAAGAAACCGAAAAAATGAGCGTCAATTTCTACATTGGTGCCCTCATTATCCTTTCAACCGTAATCCTAAATGGAGTATTAAAATACTTTCACAAAACTTCTAAATAGTTTTAAAACTTTTATTTCAGCAGCTAATTCCAGCTTTCCGCTTCAAGTCCTCATTCAAAAGTTGTTTTTCTAAGTGAAAAAAGTTGCTTCCTTTGGGCGCTCTTTTTACCCTGAAAAACTAACTTTTTTCATTCCGGGCTTTCCACTTTAATCTGGGCTAAGACATTCCGAATCACCAGAGCATTATGTTTTTAAAGCCCATTAACCAATATCCAACATCTAAATATTATCAATTTACAATCATTAAATTTTCTCATCTTTAAATTTAAAACTATATTTGCCTACTAAAATTAAATTTAAACGCACAGATCCTATGGAATATTTAGATTTTGAGCTTCCCATAAAAGAATTAGAAGACCAATTAGACAAATGTGAAGTCATTGGTCAAGAATCCAATGTTGATGTGACCACAACTTGCAAACAAATTGAGAAAAAATTAGAAGAAACAAAACGCGAAATATACAAAAATCTAACCGCCTGGCAGCGTGTACAATTATCTCGTCATCCAAGTCGCCCCTACACAATGGATCATGTTAATGCTTTGTGTGGAGAAACGTTCCTAGAACTTTTTGGAGATCGAAATTTCAAAGATGATAAAGCAATGATTGGTGGTTTAGGCAAAATTGGAGGACAATCTTTCATGATTGTAGGCCAACAAAAAGGATTTAACACAAAAACACGTCAATTTCGCAACTTCGGAATGGCAAATCCTGAAGGATATAGAAAAGCATTACGATTAATGAAAATGGCCGAAAAATTCGGAATTCCTGTTTTAACATTAATTGATACTCCAGGAGCCTATCCCGGATTGGAAGCTGAAGAACGTGGACAAGGTGAAGCTATTGCAAGAAACATCATCGAAATGATTCGTTTGAAAGTACCTATTATTACTGTAATTGTTGGTGAAGGTGCTTCTGGTGGTGCATTAGGAATTGGTGTAGGCGACAGAGTTTATATGTTAGAAAATACGTGGTATTCTGTAATATCGCCAGAATCTTGTTCTTCTATCCTTTGGAAAAGCTGGGAATACAAAGAACAAGCGGCCGAAGCACTAAAATTGACTTCAGCTGATATGAAAAAACAAAAATTAGTTGACGATATCATCCCTGAACCACTTGGTGGAGCACATTATGATAGAGAAACTACATTCAAAACTGTAGAACAATATATATTGAAAGGTTACAATGAATTGAAAGACTTATCAACAACTGAGCTAGTTGCCCAAAGAATGGACAAATACAGTAAGATGGGAGAGTTTAAGGAGTAAATTCTTACAAATTAATGTTAAATCCGAAGCCCAATGGTTTCGGATTTTTTTTTGGTTATAAACAAAAAATAGTTGGTTATCAACAATTATTTCTAATAAGTCCTAAACGAACTTTTTTATTTTTTTGTTACTTTCGCTACATGGAAAAATTCGTAAACCTCAAACCCATAAATGTAGACAAAACTACTATTATCAATTTAGAAAAAGGGAAACTCCCACCTCAAGCTTTAGAACTCGAGGAAGCAGTTTTAGGTGCTATGATGATTGATAAAAAGGGAGTTGATGAAGTTATCGATATTTTACAACCCGATGCATTTTACAAAGACGCACACAAACATATATTTGAAGCCATTTTTCAGTTATTTACAGACTCACAACCAATTGACTTATTAACAGTTTCGGCACAGTTAAAAAAGAGCGCCAAACTAGAATTGGCCGGTGGTGATTTTTATTTGATTCAACTTACTCAAAAAATCTCCTCTTCTGCACATATAGAATTTCACTCAAGAATTATTTTACAAAAATTTATTCAACGAAGTTTAATTCGAATTTCCTCTGAAATTATAGAAGAATCGTATGATGAATCTACAGATGTTTTTGATTTATTAGATAAAGCAGAATCTAAATTATATGAAGTTACTCAGGGAAATATCAAACGTAGTTCAGAAACAGCTCAAAGTTTAGTTATTCAAGCTAAAAAAAGAATAGAAGAAATTGCTGGAAAAGAGGGTTTAAGCGGTATTGCAACTGGTTTCGACAGTTTAGACAAAGTAACATCTGGATGGCAACCAAGTGATTTAATTATCATTGCTGCCCGTCCAGGTATGGGAAAAACAGCATTTGTACTTTCAATGGCGCGAAATGTCGCTATAGATTTTGGACATCCTGTGGCGTTATTTTCATTGGAAATGTCATCTGTTCAGTTAATAACCAGATTAATTTCATCTGAAACAGGATTGTCATCAGAAAAATTAAGAACAGGAAAATTAGAAAAACACGAATGGGAACAATTGAGTATCAAAGTTAAAAATCTGGAAAAAGCACCTCTTTTTATTGATGATACTCCTTCCTTATCTATATTTGATTTAAGAGCAAAATCCAGACGTTTGGCCTCTCAACACGGAATCAAACTTATTATTGTAGATTATTTACAATTAATGACAGCGGGTGGAAGTAACGGAAAAGGTTCAGGGAATAGAGAACAAGAAATTTCTACAATTTCTAGAAACTTAAAAGCCTTGGCTAAAGAATTAGGAGTGCCAGTAATTGCACTATCACAATTGTCACGTGCTGTAGAAACAAGACCTGGCCACAAACGTCCATTACTATCAGATCTTAGGGAGTCGGGAGCAATTGAGCAAGATGCAGATATTGTTTCTTTCATTTACAGACCCGAATATTACAAATTAGACGAATGGGATGATGAAGCAAGTTCACCATCTCAAGGACAAGCAGAATTTATTATTGCGAAACACAGAAATGGAAGTTTAGAAAGTGTGCGTTTGAAATTCGTTGGAAATCTTGGTAAATTCGAAAATTTGGAAAGTTATAGCGGTATTTATGATGATTTACCATCAAAAATGAATCACGATGACAATCCATTTCAAACGAAAAACTTACCCTCAGCAAACGAAGCTTTTGGCAGTAATTTGAATAATTTTGAGGACGACAGTGATGTTCCTTTTTAAAAAAAAAATTATATTAGATAATTAATTTAAACTCCTTTCAATCCTTCAATTAACAAATCAATATCTTGTTTGGTATTGTAATGACTGAATGAAATTCGCAAACTTGGTTTTTTCAAATCTTCGGCAGAAAGAAATTCGGCGAGAACATGTGAAGGCTTGATACTTCCTGACTGACAAGCACTTCCTCTGGAAACCGATATTCCTTTAATATCTAATTCAAAGAGAATCATTGCGGTTTTATCTTCTGAAAAAGGTAAGATTATATTCAAAACTGTATAAAAACCTTCTTGAGAACCGTTAATTTGAAATTCCGGAAATTCCAATTCTAATTGTTGAATTAGGTAGTTTTTAACTTCCGTAATAGCAGTTCTCTCTTTGTCTAAATTGTCTAAAGAAAGTGTCAGAGCCTTTGCCATTCCAGCTATTTGATGCACTGCTTCAGTCCCTGGACGTAAACCCTTTTCTTGTTCACCACCAAATATTTGAGGTTGTAAACCAGAATTTTTTCTTAAAAATGCAAAACCAACTCCTTTTGGTCCGTGGAATTTATGTGCAGAAGCAACTATGAAATCAATTGGCGTTTCTTGCAAATCTAATTCTGTTTTTGCAACAGATTGAACCGTATCAGAATGAAATAAAACGCTGTTTTGTTGGCAAATTCTCGCAATTAAATCCAATTCTAAAACTGTTCCGATTTCATTATTGACGTGCATCAAACTAACCAATGTTTTTATATCTTGAGATAATAAATCTACTAAATCTGTTTTGTCAATAACACCATTTTCTTTAATTGAAACATAATCAACTTGAATATCAAACTCTTTTTGTAATGCTTCAATAGTATATAAAACTGCATGATGTTCGATTTTAGTAGTGATTATTCTTTTTACTTTCAAATCTTTCACACAAGAACGAAGAATTAAATTATTAGATTCTGTTCCACCTGAAGTAAATACAATTTCTTGGGCATTACAATTCAATTCTTTAGCTATGGCTTTTCGAGAAAGCTCTACTATGCTTTTTGCATTTCTCCCAAAACTGTGTGTTGACGATGGATTACCATAATCATTTGATAGAATAGTGACCATTTCGTGAATAACTTCTTCACGAATTTGAGTAGTTGATGCGTTATCTAAATATACTTTTTTCATTTTTATTTTTTTATCGCTAATCGAAATAAAATCGATACAAATGTAAGGAATTCTATTGTCTTTAATTCATAGGTGTGTGTTTTCTTAAAATCGAAAATTTGACTTTGAATATTATAATAAAGAGTTAATTTTTATGATTTTAAACAGTTATGCTTTTGAAACAAATTAAAAATTCTATTTTTGCTTTAAATATGAAAAATATGAAACGATTTCTTGGATTATTACTTTGCACCTTACTTTTTATTAGTTGCGATGATGGAGATATAAAATTAGACACTTTCAATTTTGATCCTGCAACAGCAATAAATGATTGCGATGTAAATAACGGATTGTTTTTCAAGGTTAAAAACAATGAAGCATTGATTTTACAAACACCAATTTCGACTTTTGCAAACTTAGTTACAGCGGCAAGCACTCCGAGAACGGTTTTGATTAGTAGTGCTAATAAAGTGGTTTACAGACTTTTTAATTCCATTATTAGTAATGCTTATTTCTGCGCTTCTTTTCCACCGGCAAGTCCATCTGTTTCTGACGAATGGAATGCTGCCGCTGGTGTTGCAGGAACTAGTGGAATTATTGAAGTGACAACTACTGAAATTTTAAACCCCACAACTCAGGTTTTGACTGGGTATAATCACTATGTAGTTTTCAAAAACATTACTTTTTCAAATGGCATAAATTCATTTACTTATGCGCAATATGTCTACGGAAATTTCGTGACTTCTATTTAGAATGAAATCACAAAAATGTACGCTACTTTGAGAATTTTAATTTTTCAAAGTAGCGTTTTATTTTGATTTTTGTCTGATAAAAACTTCAGTTGCCCCCATTCCATAGCGCTGGTAATTGCCTTCTCTGAAATCTATAGAATCGTATCTTCCTAATAAAAAATCAAGTTCTGCTTTTAAAATTCCTTCGCCAACACCATGAATAAAAACGATTTTTGGAATGCGATTTCTTATGGCAAATTCAATGTGTCGTTTTGCCGTTTCTGTTTGTAAAGTTAGGATGTCATAATTGCTCATTCCTTTAAAACTTGGAATTAACTTTTCTATATGTAAATCAAATTCTGGAGCGGGAATTTCATACTTTGCCTTCTTGTCTTTTACAAAACTTCTCGCTTTTGGCTCTTCCTTTTCTTTTTTAATTTGATTTGAATTAAAGCTTCCAATACTTTTACTTAAATCACTGGTATCGTTAATCTTAATCAATTCTTTGACAAAATATGTCATCACAAATCCATCTTCTGTTTCTATAGAAACTTCGTTATTTTGAACAGCTAACACTACTCCATTTATGGCATCGTCAAGCACCGAAACTTTATCGCCTTTTTCAAACATTATCGTCTTCTTTATCTTGATTTTTACTTGGTGTTTTAGCACTCAATTTCATCATTCCAAACATAAATACTGCGATTGCAATAACTAAAATATAGACATTTTTCTTCTCTAAACTTTGCTCATAAAATGCAATCAAGATTGCAATTATCATAATTGGAAGCAATAATTTTTTCATTTCCTTTTGTATTAGAATTCAAAAGTAGGGAACTTTAAAATAACAAACTTACTATTCAAGAATGAATATTATTTTTATTAAATTGCAATGCAAATAAATTATGTTTTGGATATAGAAAAATACATATTGCCTTGTATGAACAAGTCGCTTTTTGGAGTAGATTGTTTAGGTTGCGGAACACAACGCTCTTTATTATTATTAATCAATGGAGATTTTATAAAAGCTTTTTATCAGTTCCCTGCAATTTACACAACACTTCTCTTATTTGGAATTTTAGGATTACATTTCATCGATAAATCTCGTGACTATCACAAAATTATCATTGGAATGGCAATTACAAATGCATTAATTATGATTATTGCCTATATTTACAAAATAACAAACCTTTAAATTTAAATTAAAACATGGAAAAAAGAAACTTACCCAATGGCACTGCCGTATTAGTATTAGGAATACTTTCAATAATAACTTGCTGTTGTTATGGTTTTATAGGATTAACATTAGGAATTATTGCTTTAGTTTTAGCAAAAAAAGATTTGAAATTATACCAAGAAAGTCCTGAATTATATTTGAATTATAAAAATATAAATACCGGTAAAATCTTAGGCATTATTGGAATTATATTAAGCTCAATATATTTAATTTGTACTATCTATCTTTATATATTTGTTGGAGAACAAGATATTAAAGATATGGAAAAAAATATATTAGAAAAATTAAAATACCAACAAGAACAAAATCAATAATTTATTGCTTTTTAAGAACACAAAACCCACTCATTTACTTGAAGTAATTCATATAAATGAGTGGGTTTTTTAATGTGAAAACTATTTCTCGAATTGCTTTAACGTCTTGATAATTATAGCAACGCAATCTAACAATTGATTTTCATTGATCACTAAAGGTGGAGCAAAACGGATAATATTTCCGTGAGTTGGTTTTGCTAAAAGTCCATTATCACGCAAAGCCATACAGATATTCCAAGCAGTATCGCTTTCCTCGGTATCGTTAATAACAACAGCGTTCAACAAACCACGACCACGCACTAAAACAGCAATATTTGAGGTGTGTATGTATTCATTTAATTTACTTCTGAATAACTTCCCTAAAACACGAGCATTTTGAATTAAATGTTCTTCGTTAACAACTTCAAGAGCCGCAATTGCTACTGCAGCCGCAATTGGATTCCCTCCAAAAGTAGATCCGTGTTGTCCTGGTTTTATTACATTCATAACGGGATCGTTAGCTAAAACCGCTGAAACTGGATACGCACCGCCTGACAAAGCTTTTCCTAATATCAAAATATCTGGAGTTGCATATGTTTCTTGTCTTTCACATTGCTTTTCACAAGTACAATTTCCACAAACTGCAAGCAAGGAACCCGTTCTTGCAATACCAGTTTGAATCTCATCTGCAATAAATAATACATTGTATTGATTACACAATTCTTTGGCACGCATCATGTATTCATCTGCTGGAGTATAAACCCCCGCTTCTCCTTGAATAGGTTCTACAAGGAAACCAGCTATGTTTTTTGAAGATTTTAAGGCAATTTCCAATGCTTCCAAATCATTATAGGCAATTTTTATAAATCCTTCGGTATAAGGTCCAAAATTCTTACGTGCATTCTCATCGTTTGAAAATGAAATAATAGTAGTTGTTCTTCCGTGGAAATTTCCGTCACAAACAATAATTTGTGCTTCTTGTTCTGCTACTCCTTTTACCTCGTAAGCCCATTTTCTACAAAGTTTCAAAGCGGTTTCAACAGCTTCAGCACCAGTATTCATTGGCAAAACCTTATCGAAACCAAAATATTTAGTTACAAATTCTTCATAAGGACCTAATTGATCATTGAAAAAAGCACGAGAAGTTAATGTTAATGTTTGCGCCTGTTTCATCATCGCTCCAACAATCTTAGGATGGCAATGACCTTGGTTTACAGCAGAATAAGCTGATAAGAAATCGTAATATTTTTTTTCATCTACATCCCAAACGTATACTCCTTTTCCTCTATTTAAAACTACTGGAAGTGGGTGATAATTGTGGGCGCCATACTTGTTTTCTATGGCAATAATCCTATCGGCATTTAATTTTTCTAAAACTGACATTGTAAAATTATTTTAATTTTTCAAAACTCAATTCCTTCTTACGGAGAGAAATCATCCAATATAATTGCAAAATTAGTGATATTACTTTGAATTTATAAAGATTTAATAATGAAATACAGGTAATGAATTGTTTTTAATACTAAAATTTTTAGTTTAAAAAATAGTCCTATCAATTGAGAATTCTATAGAACAAATTTTTAATTTTATTATTGATAAAATCTTTACTTAATAAACTATCAGAATTAATATTATGTGTTGCTAAATAATCTATTTTAAAAACATTATATATTTCATTATTAACATTAGAATTAATATAGGTTTGAATATCAGAATCTAAATTATTTATTAATTTATAATTATTTATAAAATCATTTATATCATATTTTTTTATATTAATAAATAAATCTAATATTTGTTTCACTCCATTATTTTGAAAGTTTATTAAATCTTCTAATATATTATTAACTCTTTTATCATTCTTTTCATTAAATTATTCATCCTTAAATTCATGTTTAACATCTTCACTTTTCATTAATATTAACTTATTTTTATTCTATTCTTTTCATTTCAACTTTTTTTTTTCTCATTCATTTTCACATTTACTTGAAAAATATTTTTAGGGGAACCCAGGTTCCCCTATGACCCCTC
>Ga0209550_10003107_pt1 | contig 15857 bp, 18 predicted proteins | sample LauGreSuBDMM15SN_2_FD_187567 | JGI IMG/M metagenome (GOLD analysis project Ga0209550, IMG submission 187567) | Freshwater lake microbial communities from Lake Michigan, USA - Su13.BD.MM15.SN (SPAdes) (version 5) | ecosystem: Environmental > Aquatic > Freshwater > Lake | place: Lake Michigan...
CGTCCGTCAGCCCCACGATGAGGCCGCCGAACCCGCTGGCGAGCGCGCCGCCGATGGTGACGCCCATGGCGAAGATGCCAAGCGCGTTGGCCCGGCTCCTGGGCTTGAAATAGTCCGCGATGATCGAGTTCGATGGAGGCGTCCCGCCCGCTTCGCCGATCGCAACGCCGATGCGCGCGATCAGCAGGAAGACGAAGCTGGAGGCAAAACCGCACAGCGCCGTCATCAGCGACCAGACCGCGATGCAAATGGCCATGATCGCCACGCGATTGAACCTGTCGGCCGCCATCGCGATCGGAATGCCCATCAGCGCATAGAACAGCGCAAACGGCGGACCATTGAGGAAGCCGTATTCTGTGTCGCTCAACCCGAACTCGGCGATGATCGGCTGGGCGACGACGCCCAGCAGGTTACGGTCGATGAAGTTGAGCGTGTAGACCATCGTCAGGGACAGCAGGACGTACAGCCTGTAGCTCGGCGTCCCGTAGCTCTGCCCTTCGGCTGGCGCGCCTGAAGCAGCCGCAGTTCCGGTCGACATGAGTTCTCCCCTCGCCGCGGCCGCAGGGCAGCCGCCGAATTGCCGCCGCCACAGGGGAGAATGTGGCGAACCTGTCAGTCACTGCGGTCTGGAGCCGCCTTCGGCCACCCTAGCGATGAACGAAGGGGCGGCAAGGCCCGAATGGCGCCATTGCGGACATCCGGGCTAGATAAGCCCCTTGGCCTTCATGCTCACCGTCTCGCCCGCACCCACGACAAGGTGATCGTGCACCTCGATCCCCAGCGGGGCGAGCGCCCGGCGGGCGATCTCGCGCGGATAGATCGGCGCATGGTCTACCGTGCCCTGCCCGGCCATCTCGTCGGCAATCAGCCTGTTCTTGCGGTCGAGAAAGAGGACGCGCGCCTGCTCTGGCTTGAGATGCCGGATCTTCAGTCCCACATAGTTGAGCAGCGCCGCCCAGTTCGAGATGACGGGCCGATCCACCACCGGATGGCGCGCCGCCTGCTGCATCAGAAGATGCCTCGCGCGCACATAGGCCGCCGCCGTCTCGCCAACGCCCTCCACCCCCATCAGGCGCTCGGGCGCCGCGCCAGGCACGGCGGAGACCGTGCCGAGTTTGGCGATCAGCTCCTTCGTGATCGGCTTCACGTCAACGCGCGGAATGAGGGCGCACAGCAGGAATTCGAGCAGTCCGCAATCGGCAAGGTGCGCGCCGTCGCCCTTCAGCACGCGCGCGCAGCCTTTCGCGGTGACCATGGTAGTGCTTGACCGGACCTTCCTAAGTCCCCTCTGCCTTGCCCCCCGCAGCCAGGGATCAGGAAGCGCCGGCGCCGGATGTGTGCGGCGTATGCTGGCCGGTCGGCGACTGCGTGAAGATCTCGCAGCCCGTCTCGGTCACGCCGACCGCGTGCTCATACTGCGCCGACAGCGAGCGGTCGCGCGTCACAGCCGTCCAGCCATCCGACAACAAGGCGACATCCGAGCGGCCAAGATTGATCATCGGCTCGACCGTGAAGATCATGCCCGGCAGCAATGGCTGGCCCTGCCCGCGCTTGCCGAAATGGAGAATGTTCGGCGAGTCGTGAAACACGCGCCCGAGCCCGTGCCCGCAGAACGCCTCGACCACGGAATAGCGCTGGCGCTCCGCATGCTCCTGGATCGCAGCGCCGAGATCGCCGAGCCGCGCGCCCGGCTTGATCGCCTCGATGCCCTTCATCATGGACTCGTAAGTGACGTCCATCAGGCGCGTCGCCTTCCGCTTGACCTCGCCGACCGAATACATGCGCGAGGTGTCGCCATGCCATCCGTCGACGATCACGGTCACGTCGATATTGACGATGTCGCCTTCCTTCAGCGTCTTCGGTCCCGGAATGCCATGGCACACGACATGGTTCACCGACGTACAGACCGTGTGGCGGTAGCCCTTGTAGAACAGGCAGGCCGGTAGCGCGCCGTTCGACAGCACGAACTCTCGCGCCATGTCGTCGATCTTCTGCGTCGTTACGCCCGGGACGACATGCGGGATAAGCATGTCGAGACATTCCGCGGCCAGCCGTCCGGCGCGGCGCATGCCCGCAAAGCCCTCAGGCCCATAGAGCTTGATCTCGTTGGTCGCCCGCGGCGGCGCGTCAGTAGCGTCGATGAATCCGGCCTGGGTCATGGGACATTCCTCGTATTGCCGGAGCCTTTAGCACGCCTCGACAATGGGGCGAACACTTGTGAACGCCCTTGTTGCCTGAGACCCCACCTGTCCGCCCCTAATTCACCCGCCCCTTGCGCTTCGGCGGCTCGGGCGCGAACGGCTTGGGCAGCGGCATGGCAGGCACACCCTCCTCGACCAATTCCTGCGCCACGTCGGGCGTTACCTCGCCCCAGACCGGGCGGTGCTCGGTCTCGCCATAATACATCGAGCGCGCTTCCTCGGCGAACTTGTCGCCGACATAGTCGTGCGTCTTCGCGATATGGGCGCGGATCTCGCCGGCGACTTTCGCGGCGACCACTTCGGCCGGCACCGCCCTGTCGGAGGAGCGCACCATCGGCGCCATGATCTGCTTGTGGATGTCGGTCGATCCGCACACCGGGCACTCGACCAGCTTCTTCTTCCGCTGCGTGTCATAGGCGGACGAGTTCGAGAACCACGCCTCGAATGCGTGCTCTCCAACACAGGCGAGCGAATAGCGGATCACGTCTGTCTCGCTTTCCTGGTCACGCCGCGGCCGGTTCGGCCAGCAGCGCATCCAGCCTGCCCGCCCGGTCGAGGTCGTGGATGTCGTCCGACCCGCCGACATGGCGACCGTTGATGAAGATCTGCGGATAGGTCGTGCCATGGCTGCGCTGGATCATCTCGCGGCGCTTATCCGGATCGTCGCCCGCCCGGATTTCGGTGAACGCAGCGCCCTTGGCCGCAAGCAGGTTCTTTGCGCGCGTGCAGTAGCTGCAGAAGTCCCTCGTGTAGATCTCGACGCGCGCCGCCACCGGCCAGCTCCTCATTCGATCGTTTCGCCCGCAGATAAAGGGTGCAGGCGGGTTCAGAACAACTCCCTAACGCTTTACGGAAGATATCTGGAATCGTTCCAAAAACTATATGATCGCTGTCCGCGGGCCTGCAACACGGGCCAGCGTGAGCACATCGACGCATGCCGCTCCGGCACGCTTCACGGTCAGGGCGCAGGCCGCTGCCGTCGCACCTGTGGTCATCACATCGTCCACCAGCAGGACGCGGCGGCCCTTGATCAGCGCCTTCCGGCTGGCCCTCACCCGGAACGCGCCCTGAGCATTGCGCCGGCGCGCAGCCGCCGAAATCCCGCCCTGGGTCGGCGTCGCCCGCGCACGCTTCAGCGCATCGACCGAAAGCCTGACCCCGCTTGACCGCGACAGCGCCGCCGCCAGCCAGCCCGACTGGTTGAACCCCCGCCGCACCGGCCGGAAATAGTGCAGCGGCAAAGGCACGATCAGGTCCGCCTCGGCGAGCAGTTCCGCCCCCGCCCCGGCCATCCAGCCGCCCAGCACAACCAGCCCATGCCGCCTACCCTGGTATTTCAGCCCGAGCACCAGGTCGCGCGACACATCCCCATAAATCACGGCCGCCCGGGCACGGTCATAGGCCGGCGGATCGGCGATGCATGCCCCGGATCCACCGCGATCTCGAACTGCATGCCGCACCGCGCGCACAGCGGTTCCGACAGGAAGCGAAGTTTCGACCACAGCTCGGGCTCCAGCGCGCCCGGCCCGGCCAGTTCCCGGTGCGAAATCAGCGACCGCTGCGGCCAGGTCATGCCCGCGAGCGCAGACATCACACGGTTACGCCGCCGCGCCTTACCGCGGGGCTTGCCAGAGGCTACATACCGCTTCGATGTCGTCCTCCCCCGCCACGCCCCCGAAGCCAAATGATCCTGTGCGGATCTTCGATCGCGCCCTGCACGCACGCCGCCGCGCGCGCGCCGCTGCAGACTTCCGCGATCATTCTTTCCTGAAACAGCTCGTGGCGGAAGACATCGCCTTCCGATTGTCGGCGATCAATCGCCGGTTCGACCGCGTCCTCGATCTCGGCGCGCATGACGGCCTGCTGACCCGGGCGCTCCAGTCCGACCAGATCGTCCGCAACCGCCTTGGCCATGTGATCCGCGCCGATCTCGCGTCCGCGTACAGGCCCGACATCGTCCTCGACGAGGAAGCCCTTCCCTTCGCCGAAGCATCCTTCGACCTCGTCGTCTCTGCCCTGTCGCTGCACTGGGTGAACGACCTGCCCGGCGCGCTGGTCCAGATCAGGCGCTCGCTCAGACCGGACGGGCTGTTCATCGGCGCCGTCCTCGGCGGCCGGACGCTGACCGAACTGCGCCAGTCGCTGCTCTCGGCGGAAGAAGAGATCCGCGGCGGAGCGGCCAACCGCATCTCGCCCTACCTCGATGTGATCGACGGCGCCGGCCTGCTGCAACGCGCAGGTTTCGCCATGCCCGTCGCCGACAATGACGCGCGCACGGTTCGTTACGCCCATCCGCTGCGCCTGCTGGCCGAACTGCGCGGCATGGGCGAGACGGCGGCGTTTGCGGATCGCAGCGCCCCGCCGCTGACCCGCGCCATCCTGATGCGCGCCATGGAGATTTATGCAGAACGCTTCACGGACGCCGACGGTCGCGTGCGCGCCACGTTCGAAGTCGTCACCCTGTCAGGCTGGTCCCCCTCGCCGGATCAACCGAAGGCGAAACGCCCCGGCAGCGCCACCGTGCGCCTCGCCGATGCGCTGGGCGTGAAGGAGCATGGAACGGGCGAGAAGGCGGGTTAGCTGAAGCCGACCTGCACGGCGTTGAACGAGTCGTTCGTGGTGTTGCCGATCATCGTCGCCCAGCCGACGATGGCGATCGAGATGATGCCCGCAATCAGGCAATACTCGATCACGGTGGCGCCCGACCGGCTCTTGAGCATGCGAAGGAACGTGTTCAGCGATTTCATGCGCGTCCCGCCTCTGACCAGTCGATGAACTGTGCAAACAGGGGAATGTCGGCTGCTGGGGCCGGATAGTTCCCGATCTCCTGAGCCGATACCCACGCGAGCTGTTGCCCCTCACGAGCTTCCAGTTCCCCACCCCACCTGCGCACCAGGAAGACCGGCATCAGCAGGCGAAACTTTTCATAGTCATGCGCCGCGAACGAGAAGGCCGACATGTCGGCCTCGGCCACGGTCAGGCCCAGCTCTTCCTTCAGTTCACGCGCGAGCGCGCCCTGAGGGCTTTCACCGGCTTCCACCTTGCCGCCCGGGAACTCCCAGAGACCAGCCATCGGTTTTCCCATTGGCCGCTGCGCAAGCAGCAACCGTCCATCGTTTCGCACCAGCGCGGCCGCAGCGACGAGCACCAGCGGTATCGCACTCTTCCCTTGTGTCATGACGAAGTAAGCATCCGGTTGAGACGGCTCGATCAACTTCTGTAGGCGCCGTTTATCTTCACGTAACCATCGGTGAGATCGCAGGTCCAAACCGTCGCCTTGCCCCGGCCGACGCCAACATCAACGCGGATGAAGACCTGTTCGCCCGAGACAGCCCTGGTGGCTTCTGCTTCCGAATAGTCCGCCGCGCGCGCGCCTTCGTGCGCCACCTTATGATCACCGAACCACAGGGACAGCCTGTCCCGCTCGACCGGCTCGGCGGTCTTGCCGACAGCCATCACGACGCGGCCCCAGTTGGCGTCGCCGGCGGCAATCGCCGTCTTCACCAGCGGCGAGTTGGCGATCGAGCAGGCGATCACCTTGGCCGATGCGTCGCTTGCTGCACCCTCCACCGTGATCTCGATGATCTTGGTCGCGCCCTCTCCGTCGCGCACGATCTGCGTTGCAAGATCAAGCAGCACCCTGTGCATCGCTGCGATGAAATCGGCGAGGCGTGGATCATCCGGATTCTCGATCGGCTCGCCGCCCGCCGCTCCCGTCGCGAAGAACAGCAGCGTGTCGGATGTCGACGTATCCGAATCCACCGTGATGCAGTTGTAGGTGAGATCACCCAGTTTCGCGATCAGCGCCTGGCACACGGCGGGCGCCAGGTTCGCGTCGGTGAACATGTAGTTCAGCGTCGTCGCCATGTTGGGCTGGATCATGCCTGAACCCTTGGCCACGCCCACGATCGACACATTGCGGCGATTGAGGTCCACCGTCTCGCCGGCAGCCTTGGCGAACGTGTCCGTCGTGCGGATGCAGTTGGCGATCTTCTCGAAGTCAGGCGCGTCCAGCCTGTCCCACACCTGCTCGACGCCGCCCGAGACGATGTGCGGCGGCAGCGGCTCGCCGATAACGCCGGTCGCCGAGATGAACACTTCATGCTCGCTGCAGCCCGACTGCTTGCGCGCCGACGCGATCGTCGCCGCATTCTTCGCAACGCCTGCGGCGCCCGTGAAAGCGTTGGAATTTCCCGTGTTCACCACCAGCACCCGCGCCCTGCCCCCGCCCGCTTTCAGCGCCGCCCGGCAGCGGTCGACATCGTCCGAACGGGTCGAAGACATCGTGAATATGCCGCCCGCCGCTGCGCCGTTGGGAAAGTGCACCACCAGAAGGTCATCCCGCACGCGACCCTTGTAGAGACCAAGCGAGTGCGTGACCGCCTCCATGCCCGCCACCCTGGGCAGCACAGGGAAACGCTCCGGCGCAAGCGGCGATACGGGCAGGTCTGATGCGGTGGCCAAGTCGGATACCTTTTTCGGACGTTGGATTATTGCGGCGTGGCTGGCGTTGGCGGCGCCGCGGGGTCGCGGGTCTCGGCCGGCGGCGGAACCGGCTCCATCGGCAGGATCGTTATGCCTTGAGACGTATCCGGCGCAGGCGCCTCGGGCGCCGGCGCTGCCGGCGCGCGCTCGACAGGTTTCGGCGCCGCCGTAGCCGCCGGCGCATCCAGCCGCGAGGAGCGCGCCGGATTGCGCTTGACGATCTCCGCATCAGCGCGGAGCTCCTTCAGGATCTTCTCGAACTCCTGCTCCTTGAGAAACCGCCTGATCTTTTCATCGAGCTCGTCGATCGAGGGCGGCCGCTTCTTGCGAACATCCTCGACCTTCACGATATGCCATCCCTGCGCGTCTTCGAACGGGCGCGAGACGCCGCCCTTCGGGATATCGCGGATCACGCGCGCCAGCTCGGGCGAGACCGCCCCTGCGGTCAGGTAGCCAAGGTCACCGCCATCAAGGCGCGTCGCCGCGTCGGTCGAACGGCGGGCCGCAAGAACCGCAAAGTCCACGCCGGTCTTCAGCTCGGCCGCAACCTTCTCGATCGCGTCGCGTGTCGGGGCCAGGATGTGGCGAACATGCGCCTCGGTCTCCAGGTCCGGTTCGAGCAGCTGGAGCTGGGCCTCGTACATCTTGCGGAGGGCCGCTTCGTCGATCTTCTCCTCGGCAATCCGCTCGAGCAGGATGTTCATCAGGATCTGATCGCGCGCCGTGTTGAGCCGGTGGCGCGCCTCGGGCTCCTCGTCGAGGCGGCGATCGACAGCCTCCACGGCGAGCAGCTTCACCTCGATCAGCCCTTCCAGGACTTCATCGAATTCAGCGCTTCCGGGGGCAAGTGTCTCGCCCGGCTTCACCAGCCCGCGCATCCGGGCCTCCATATCGACGTCGGAAACGTAGATGGCCTGGCCGTTGACCGTGGCTGCCTCGGCCGAAACATCGCCCTCGGCCGCCTCCTCCATCGGGGCGGCTTCCCCGCCACATCCCGCCAGCGGCAGGCATGCCGCCAGAGCGGCCAGCACAAGAGGGCGTGTCCCAAATGCCATGCTGAGGCTCCTTAAGCTGTCAGCCGGCCTGCTGACCGGCATCGAGAACAGTCAGCGCTCCCGTGGTCCAATTGACACCGGGAATGCCGGTCCTTACGTCTCGGCAACGCTCAAGTCGAGTGAGTTTCCCCATGGGAAATTCACAATATCTGGACGTGTGTAGCCGAGGCCGGATAACTCCGCCGTATACACTATATGTAAGGGACATCGCGACCATTTGCGGATCGCGCAGGCTGGCAGCGGATATTCGAATGCTCGGGATTGCCCAAAAGATATTCGGGTCGGTCAACGACCGGAAGATCAGGCCCTACAGGGCCCTTGTCCAGCGGATCAACGCGCTGGAGCCCGTAACGGAGGCCCTTTCCGACGACGCCCTGCGCCAGCGGACGAAGGACTTCCGCCAGCAGGTCGCCAACGGGGCCAAGCTCGAGGACATCCTGCCCGAGGCCTTCGCCACCGTCCGGGAGGCGTCAAAGCGCGCTCTGGGTCTGCGGCATTTCGACGTCCAGCTGATCGGGGGCATCGTGCTCCATAAGGGCGGCATCTCTGAAATGCGCACCGGCGAGGGCAAGACGCTGGTCGCCACTGCGCCAGTCTATCTCAACGCCCTCGAAGGCCGGGGCGTCCACGTCATCACCGTCAACGACTACCTCGCCTCGCGCGACGCCGAATGGATGGGCAAGGTCTACCGCTTCCTCGGCATGTCGGTCGGCAAGATCGTGCACGGCCTCGACGACGCCCAGCGCCGCGCCTCCTACGCCTGCGACATCACCTACGGCACCAACAATGAATTCGGCTTCGACTACCTCCGCGACAACATGAAGTACTCGTTGGCCGACATGGTCCAGCGCGGCCACCGCTTCGCCATGGTCGACGAGGTCGACTCGATCCTGGTCGACGAGAGCCGCACGCCGCTGATCATCTCAGGCCCGACCGACGACCGCTCGGAGCTCTACCAGCAGATCGACGCGATCATCCCGCTGCTCTCGACCGAAGACTACACGCTCGACGAGAAGGCCCGCTCGGTCGTCTATTCCGAAAGCGGCAACGAGAAGATCGAAGAGTTGATGGTGCAGGCCGGCGTCCTGCAGGGCTCGCTCTATGAACCCGCCAACATCTCGCTGGTCCACCATGCCAACCAGGCGCTGCGCGCCCACAAGCTGTTCCAGAAGGACAAGGACTACATCGTCAAGAATGGCGAGGTGATGCTGATCGACGAATTCACTGGCCGCATGATGCAGGGCCGGCGACTCTCGGAAGGCCTCCACCAGGCCATCGAGGCGAAGGAAAAGACCAAGATCCAGCCCGAGAACCAGACGCTCGCCTCGATCACCTTCCAGAACTATTTCCGCCTCTACGACAAGCTCGCCGGGATGACCGGCACGGCCTCGACCGAGGCGGCCGAATTCTCGGACATCTACAAGCTGGAAGTCACCGAGATCCCGACCAACAAGCCGGTCAAGCGGATCGACGAGGACGACGTCGTCTACCGCACGGCGAAAGAGAAATACAAGGCGGTCATCGCCGACATCCGCGACTGCGCGCGCCGCAAGCAGCCCGTACTGGTTGGCACGGTCTCGATCGAGAAATCCGAGATCCTGTCCAACCTGCTTTCGGCCGAACGCATTCCGCACCAGGTGCTGAATGCCCGCCACCACGAGCGCGAAGCCTTCATCATCGCCCAGGCCGGCGTCCCCGGCACGGTCACCGTCGCCACCAACATGGCCGGCCGTGGAACGGACATCCAGCTCGGCGGCAACGTCGAGATGCGCGTCGCCGACGAGGGCGAAGCGCGCGCCAAGGAACTTGGCCGCGAGCTCACCGAGGACGAACTCAAGGAACTGCGCTCGAAGATCGAGGCCGATGTCGCCGCCAAGAGAGCCGAGGCGCTCGCCGCCGGCGGCCTCTACGTGCTGGCGACAGAGCGCCACGAAAGCCGCCGCATCGACAACCAGCTGCGTGGCCGTACCGGCCGTCAGGGCGACCCCGGCCGCTCGAAATTCTACATCTGCCTCGAGGACGACCTCCTGCGCATCTTCGCGGCCGAACGCCTCGACGCCATCATGCGCGGCCTCGGCATCAAGGAAGACGAAGCCATCACCCACAAGTGGATGAACAAGGCGCTCGAGACCTCTCAGAAGCGCGTCGAACAGCGCAACTTCGAGATCCGCAAGAACCTGCTGAAATTCGACGACGTCACCAACGACCAGCGCAAGGCTGTGTTCGAACAGCGCATCGAGTTCATGCGCGCCGCCAGCGTCAACGACACCACCACGGAAATGCGCACCGAGCTGATCAACGACATGTGCAAGCGCCACATGCCGGAGAAGGCCTACCAGGAACAGTGGAACATCACCGAACTGGAAGAGGAAGTCGCCGACATCCTCGGCCTGCCCGTTCCCGTGCGCGAATGGGCCAATACGGAAGGCGTCGAGGGCAAGGAGATTGCCGACAAGCTCAACGCCGCAGCCGCCGAATACTATGTGCAGAAGACCGCCATGGTCGGCGAGGACCGCATGCGCTTCATCGAGAAGCAGATCCTGCTCCAGGCGGTCGACACACGCTGGCGCGAGCACCTCTGGCATCTCGACCAGCTGCGCTCGGTCATCCACCTGCGCGGCTATGCCCAGCGCGACCCGCTGAACGAGTTCAAGAACGAAGCCTTCACCCTGTTCGAGCGCCTGCTGAGCGATCTCCGCTCGGATGTCACGCGCCTCCTGATGCGCGGCCAGTTCGTGATGGAACAGCCGCCGGGAGCCGACACGGGCCCCGCGCGCACGCCGACACAGGTCGCCTCGCGCCCCGTGGCAGCGCCCGCGCAGGCCGCTCCGCAGCAGGCGCCGCCGCAAGGCCAGTCGCCCGCCTCATGGGCGTCCACGCCGCGCAACGCCCCCTGCCCGTGCGGCTCGGGCAAGCGCTACAAGAACTGCCACGGCGATGTGAGCCAGGTCGCACAAGCCTGAGTCACGCCAACGTCGATCAATCAGCCGCCGCCAGCCCCTAGCTGAGCGGCGGCTTTTGCTTGATGGACAAGATGTGGCGCGTCAGCAGGGGGATGATGCCGACCGCAGAGATGCAGGCGCCGATAATCACGGTGTTCGAAACGCCAATCGATTCCGCGACCCACCCTGCCGCCAGGATCGATAGGGTCATGCCAAAGCCGTTGACCACCTGGTTGAAGCCATTGGCCCGCGCCAGCTGATCCTCGGGCAGGACCCGCTGCTGGAGGCTCACGGCCAGGATGGTGAAGATCATCATCCCTGCGTCGCCCAGCAATTGCTGGAGCACCATGAAGAGGATCGACCATTGCGGCAGCATGGCCGCCGGTATCAGCATCATCGTCCCCGCCGACGCCATCACGAAACCAGCTACGATTGCCGGACCTTGACCCATCCACCTCGCCAGCGGCTGCGCGGCCAGCGAGCCCAGAAGCGCGCTCACGCCGCCCACTGAGATGATGACGCCCATCAGCGTCGGCGTCATCTGCAGCACACGCAGCATGAACAGCGTGAACGTCGCGAAGAAGAATCCGGCCGAGACATAGAAGAAGAACGTGGCCGTGATGATCGCGCGAATGGGCCGGCATCGCCAGATGGCGAGGAAGCCCACCACGGCATCATCCCGCATGCGCTGCATCGTCGGCTGGCGCGATGCAGGATCGGCAACGACCTCCTCGACTGCCTCCCCGGCTCCCTTCGGAATCTTCCAGAGCCAGAACGCCGACCAGATGAAGGTGAGAGCATCGGCGATCATCGCAACCGGCGCAGTCAGCAGGTCGATCATCACGCCGGCGATCCCCGGCCCCGTCAGTTCGGCCAGCGACTCGGTCGCCTGCAGGCGCGAATTCGCATCGACGAGATGATCCTTCGCCACCAGTCGCGGCAGGATCGCGACATCGGCATTCTGGAACAGTGGCTTGCCGCTCCCGCCAGGGCCGCCAGCACGCACAGCAAAGGAAAGCTGAGCAGGTTGAAGTACCAGGCCACGGGCGTCGCTATCACGATCGCGAACCGGAACAGGTCCATCGCCACCATGATCCGCGTCTTGTTCCCGCGCTCGACGAAGCCGCCGCCCAGCGCGCCTGCAAGGACGTAGGGCGCGTAGGTGAGTGCTGCGAGAAGGGCTGCCTCCCACGGCGACACCGACAGCACGCTGACGGCGATGATCGGCAGGGCCGTGCGCGTGATGCGGCTGCCGAAGGCGGACAGGATCTGCGCCGCCCACAGGCGATTGAAATTTGCGTTGCCCCACAGCGGCGAGGCGCGCCGGATGAATTCGAACATTTGAGATGCTTCCAACAGGTTCTTCATGTGCGCGACCAGCGGTCACGCAGCGAAGGCACGGGTGTGCCGGGCCGGGCGGAACCCCGGCGCGAACTAGACGGTAACGACCCTCATGGGCGGCTCCAGTGGAAGTAGCGAGGGCTTAGACCCTGTTCAGCGTGAGGGTCAATCCATCGGAACCCATGCCGGCGAGACCCGTTGCTAATCGATACCCAATTCAAGGAGCCACCGATCATGGGCCACACCCGTAAGACCGAAGAAGCACCCGAGAAGCAACTCTGGGAGCAACTCGACGAGGTCCGCGCCGGCATGCTCGGCATCGAAGGCTCGCACAGCCACATGCAGCCGATGGCGCATCAGGCTGACAGGGACGGCGAGGCGCGCCTCTGGTTCTTCACGAGTCGCGCATCCGACCTCTTCCGCGAACTCAGTGGCGGAGCGCACGCCCACTTCTGCGTCACGGGCAAGGATCAGGACTACCACGCCTGCCTGATGGGCGATCTGTATGAGAACCGTGATCGCGGCAAGTTAGAGGAATACTGGAACGACCATGTCGCCGCCTGGTGGCCGACGAAGAACGATCCCGACATCGCGCTGCTGGAGTTCGACCTGCTCGATGCCGCGATCTGGGCATCGACGCGCAACCCGATCCGCTACGCCTGGGAAATCCAGAAGGCCAAGAACTCGGAGAAGGAGCCGGATCTAGGCGCTCGCGCGCATCTGGACTTTACCGCACCGAAGGGTTCGCCCGCGCGCAAGGATGTCGACAAGAGCCACTAATCCGGCAACAGGAACACGCTACGCCAGCCCTTCCCGGCCAATGGCGTAGAAGCGCTCCTTGCGCTGGGCGCGCAGGTCGTCGGCTGACATGCCATCCAGCGTGGCCAGCGCCTTCTCGATGGCGTCGCCGACTTTCTCGATAGCGACTTTCGGATCGCGATGCGCGCCGCCCATGGGCTCTTTCACCACGGCATCGACGATGTGGAATTTCTCGAGATCCTGCGCCGTGATCTTCATGGCTTCAGCCGTGTCCTTGGCGCGCTTGGCGTCGTGGAACAGGATGGATGCGGCGCCTTCCGGCGAGATCACGGAATAGACGGCGTGCTCCATCATCAGCACCTTGTTGCCGGACGCGAGCGCGACTGCGCCGCCTGAGCCGCCCTCGCCCACGATCACGGAGATCATCGGCGTATCGAGGGTCAGGCACGCCTCGATCGCACGCGCCAGAGCCTCGGCCTGGCCGCGCTCCTCCCCGCCCTTGCCCGGAAACGCGCCCGACGTATCAACCAGCGCCACTACCGGCAGGCCGAACCGCCCCGCCAGTTCCATCAGGCGCACAGCCTTGCGGTAACCCTCCGGCTTGCCCATTCCAAAATTGTGCTTGAGGCGCGTCTGCGTATCGCGACCCTTCTCATGACCGATGACGACGACGGGCCGGCCGCGGAATCGCGCAAGGCCGCCGAGGATAGCGTCGTCATTCATGAACTTGCGGTCGCCCGCCAGTTCGACGAATTCGTCGAACAGGCCCGAGACATAATCCATGAAATGCGGCCGGTCCGGATGGCGCGCGACCTGCGTCTTCTGCCAGGCGTTCAGGTGGCCGTAGATATGCTCAAGCTGCTTGTGCGCCTTTTCGCGCAGCTTGCCGACTTCCTCGCCCACCGCTGCGCCGCCCGTGGCTTCCAGCTCGGCGATCTTCTTTTCGAGATCGGCGACGGGTTTTTCAAATTCGAGATAGGTTGATACGGCCATCGGGAGGCTCCGCAAATCGAGACGGCGACATACCCCCCGCCCCGCATCCCGGCAAGCATGCGTAGCCTAGCGCCCGGAAATCGATCGTTTTTCCCGGACTATGCGAGTGTGAACATACCCTCGATCACGGTGCGCGCGCGGCCGATCAGCTTAACCCGGTCGCCCTCAAGCCGCGTTGTGATGTGCGCTCCGCGGCCTGGATAGGCCTGGAAACAGTTCAACTCGGCCTTGCCCAGCATCTTTGAAAAGTACGGCGCGATGATGCAGTGGGCAGATCCCGTCGCCGGGTCTTCGGGAATGCCGGACCCCGGCGCGAAGAAGCGCGAGACCACGTCGTAGCCTTCGGCGGCGCCCGGCGCTGCACAGACCAGATTGCCGCGTCCGCCCGTCGCCCCGCCCGAAATCTCGTTCACGCGGATGAGGTCAGGCTTGAGCGCCCGCACTTCGTCCGGCGTCGCAAACACCGCCATCAGATATGGCCCTGCCACCACTTCCTGAGGCCACGCATCAAGCGCCTCGACCAGCCCATCCGGCGTCGGAACCGCGCGCGGCGGCTGGGCCGGGAAATCCATCTCGAGCCGCCCATCGGCAAGACGCTTCACGGTGAGCCGTCCAGACTGGGTGTCGAAACCGATCTCCGGCCCATCGAATCCAAGATGCGCATACAGCGCATGCGCACTCGCCAGCGTCGCGTGTCCGCACAGCGGAACCTCCATCGCAGGGGTGAACCAGCGCAGGTCCCACACGCCCGCATCCTTCGCAACGATGAAGGCGGTCTCGGCCAGATTGTTCTCTGCCGCGATCGCCTGCATCACGTCAGCCGGCGGGAAAGCTTCCATCGGCATCACGGCTGCAGGCCCGCCGGCCATCGGCCGCTCGGCGAAGGCGTCGATCTGGAAGAAACGACAGGCGCTCATCGTGCGCTCCATGCGGAAACGCGCGATCTACGCGCGGCGTCAGGCGCTGTGAAACGATATCTGCTGATGCATCGATTAGCTGGGCTGGCCTCAGCCGTCACACGCGCGCTCTAGCGTCCACTTGCCCGTGTCACCCTCGGTGTTCTTCATCCTGCCGCTGCCGCGTTCGCCGTCAAAGGCGCCGTCATAGTCTGCATAGTGGTCGTTGGTGTCGAAGTGCAGCTTCCCGCCGTCGAGCGACCACTTGCCATTGTCGTAGGTCGTGCCGTCATAGGCGTAGACCATCACACCATCCTCGCGGAACTGGGTCGCGGGGCGGTCGTCATCGCCGTCCTGCCACACCTCGTCGAGCAACCATGGCGACCAGTCGCTCGCATTGGCGCAAGGCTTGAGCAGCGCTTGCCGGTAGCCGGGCGCTGGCGCAGCCGCAGGCGGCGGCTTGCTGGCGCAGGCCGCGAGGCCGGCGACCGCGATCGCAAAAATCATCGTTCTCGCCATCATGCTCGCCACTCCCGGCCTCTGACTTGCCCGGCCGACCTCCCGGCGGGGGTGATTCCATACCCACACAAAAAAAACATCGGACGCGGATAGACGCGCTGTCATTCATCTGTCACATTAGTGTCATGAAACTGATACATGCAATTCTAGGGGTTGGGGCGGCGAGCCTTTTGCCGACCGCTTTGGCCCAGGAGCCGGTCTCGAAAGAGGCCCGTGGTTACGCCATCACCATCGAGTCCGAGGTGAAGCCAATCGCCGAACCGGCGTTGCGATACCCCGCTTATGCCGGGTCCCGCGCCCTCGAGGGATCGTGCAAGGTCACATTTGCGATCTCGACCGCGGGCGAGGCCGACGCCATCCGCGTCGGTGCGTGTTCGTCCGAAGCATTCCGCCGCGCCGCCAAAACCACCGTCGAGCAAATGAGTTTTGCGCCGCGCACGGCGGCTCTTGCGAGCGCCAGCATGGAGATCAGCTGGGCGTTCGAGGATGTCGCCGTCCAGACGGCCAGCCTCAACTAGGCCGGATGGTTCACACCGCTTGAAGGGGCGCGCCGCACCGGCGCGCCCTTTTGCGTTCGGACGTCAGGTTTTCGAAGGCCGCCACTTCGCGAACATGATCGCAAAAGCCTCCGGATCGCGTGACGGCCAGCCGTGGTCGACCGGACCA
>Ga0209550_10003110_pt1 | contig 15853 bp, 11 predicted proteins | sample LauGreSuBDMM15SN_2_FD_187567 | JGI IMG/M metagenome (GOLD analysis project Ga0209550, IMG submission 187567) | Freshwater lake microbial communities from Lake Michigan, USA - Su13.BD.MM15.SN (SPAdes) (version 5) | ecosystem: Environmental > Aquatic > Freshwater > Lake | place: Lake Michigan...
CGCTACGATTCCAGTAATACAGAACCCGTTGGCGACAACTACGTCGACAACTTCAACGTCTGCCAAGGCACCTACAACCCCATCCACGACTTCAACTACGTCAGCAACTGCAACCTCGACGACCTCGAGTGTATCGACTTCACCATCGACAGCTGTTGCAACTGTGCCTGTGCTCACTACGGTAGCTATTACGCCAACCGTACCATTGAACACTAGCACTCTACCGACGCCGACCATTCCGGTCCCAACGTTGCAGGCACCTGCTGCAGTAACGTCCTCGTCTACTGCTGCAGTAAAAACTCCGGTTCTTCCGGTACCTTCAATGACCTGGGGTGACAACGCTAACGGCGCTAGTACTAATGGCGCACCTATTACGGTGACACCAAACTATCCGGCCGTAGGTGGAAACACCTCAGGCGTATCATCTAAGGGTTCTGGAAATGCTCCTACTGCTGCACCTGCTCAGGCCGCAGCTCCTCAGGAAGCAGCTCCTCAGGCAGCAACGCCTGAGTTCCCTACCGGTGACACTAACAGTTTACCCTGGGGAACGATCCTATTCGTCGCACTTGGCGGATTGATCGGTATGGCTGGTCGCACTGCATGGGACCGTGCTGGTTCCAAACTTGCTGCAAGTCGTAGCTAAACGCTCTAGAGAGCCTAGTCGAAAGACTAAACTTGCCAGCGGGCGTGACTTATGTCACGCCCGCTGCTTCTTTATCTAACTGTGGTTTCTTGATCTAAAGGAAATATAACAAAATCAAAGAATCTCGGCTGCTAGTGTCGCTAGCTCACTACGCTCGCCTTTTGTGAGCGTGACATGACCGAACAGCTCCTGGCCTGAGAACCGATCAACAAGTACCGATAATGCATTTGTCTCAGCCCCAGCATAGGCATTGTCAATTTGCGACGTGTCACCTAGCATGACAAGTTTAGACCCTTCGCCAATTCGCGTCAATATTGTTTTTAGCGTTAGGGGTGCTTCAAGGTTCTGCGCTTCATCTGTAAGTACTAGGTTCCTCTGCAAAGATCGGCCTCGTAAAAAAGTCACTGGCTGCATTGTGAGCTTGCCTTGAGCGACCCAGCTATCTAGGTTTCGAGCAGCCTGCGCGTGAGTGACGCGATCACCGAGAGCTACCATAGTGTCTACTAGAGACTCGAACCAAGGGCCGATTTTTTCTTCAACCGTCCCTGGTAGGTAGCCAATATCCTGATGACCTACGGCATATATAGGTCTAATAATAGTCAGGCGGTCGTAGCGCGCAGTCGAAGGTTCAAAGACCTGCGCTAAAGCTGCTGCCAGTGCAGTAATTGTTTTTCCGGTACCAGCAGATCCGCTAAGACCTACTAAGGGAATCTCGGGATCCATGAGAAGATCAAGAGCGAATGCTTGTTCTTTTGACCGGGATTGGAGACCCCATGGTTGATGCCGATTCACGTGCACAACCTTGTCTTTCAATCTCCGACCTAGGCCGGATTGCTTACCTGCTTTCAAGACAAGGAATTCATTTGGCATTACAATATCTGCATTATCACCAAGCGATTCAAGTGGTAACCATCGTTCGCTGTGGAAACGATCTAAATCTTCAGGGTGCATTTCTAGCTCATGCCAGCCTGGGCGTTCTTCAGTTGCTCGTCTTCGTCCACGAGCCCAATCTGTTGTCTTCAGACCTAACGACGCAGCCTTGATACGCATATTCACATCTATAGAGACCAGTGTCACATCCCTGCCGTCAGCTTTCAGACCAAGAGCTGCACCTAGAATCCTGTTGTCATTCTTATCGATAGATAAGCCTAGTTTTTTGATCTCATCTATAAGAATTCCGTTTATCACAATTCGAACGGATCCACCGTGAGGTAGTACTACACCTGCAGTAAGATCACCTCCTGCTTGTATGCGTAGAGTTTCGAGGTGGCGGACTACGCTGCGAGCTGATCGCCCAAGATCGTCGAGGCGGGATTTTTGTCCGTCCAATTCTTCGATAACGGTAAGCGGAATAACCACTTCGTCACCTTCGAAGTGCAGTATTGATTCAGGATCCGCTAGAAGAACGCAAGTGTCTACTACAACCAGCCTTTCTTGTGCTCTGCCCACTACTGTTTTGCGTTTCGGTTGATTTGAATTGGTCGCTCTACGACTTTCAACTGACTGACCATTCTCTGGTTTACCCTGATCTGGTTGAACCTGCGTGGACATCAAACCCCCTTTTGAAATGTTATGGCATGTTGAACTGTGTCTGTTGACAATGAGGCGTCAGGAAGCAGGGAGTACGCGCACAACAGGGCCACAACTACATACTGGCAGATCTCGAGTGTCGGCTACGTCGCGTAAAAGCAGAGCAACGAAATCAACTATCAGGGGTCACGCTACCAACAGATATGTTCTCGTCAATATACTTATTAGAATTCCCTCATTATCATACCAGCTGCTTTATGGAAGAACTTTTTACAGAAACATGCATCCCATGCTAAATCCGCCCATATTTCATGAGCCTTGTAAAAGTTCATCAACATATCAAAGCATAAAATATCCATGTTGAATTCTGCCTATGTTGCTCGTGATTTTCGCACAGGGCTATAAATGTTGAAGTTTATAGCTTGCACTGGTAAAGTCTTTTATCTTATTTTTGAAGAAAGAGTCATAATTACATTAGTTCCTGCTGATTTTATGAGATTGTTATCTTCACTAATTGCAACTCGTATATTTGTTATGGTGCTGAAGAATGGCGTTTCAGAGCTTCCGATAGAAAACGGGCAGTGTGGGATGTTGAGGCAGCAGAGACTTTCTCAGGGGTACCTTCAGCAACGATTGACCCTCCAGCGGGGCCACCTTCTGGTCCTAAATCAATTATCCAGTCAGCAGTCCTTATAACATCAAGATTGTGCTCAATTACGATAACTGTGTTTCCTGAGTCGACGAGCCGTTGAAATACGTTTACAAGTTTTGCAACGTCATCGAAATGTAGTCCTGTTGTGGGTTCGTCTAGGATGTAGACAGTTTTACCTGTAGAACGTTTATGTAACTCTGATGTAAGTTTTACGCGCTGGGCTTCGCCGCCTGATAGAGTAGTTGCCGATTGTCCTAAGGTAATATAACCTAGGCCAACATCGACGAGTGTTGTAAGATGCCTTTTGATAGCAGGAATCGCATCAAAAAAAATCGCACCTTCATCAACTGTCATCGAAAGAACATCAGCAATCGATTTGTCCTTGTATTTTATTTCCAGAGTTTCTCGATTATACCTCGCCCCTGTGCATATGTCGCAGGGAACATACACATCCGGAAGAAAGTTCATTTCTACCCTCGTAGTACCGTCTCCTGAACAGGCTTCGCATCGCCCCCCTTTTACATTGAATGAGAAACGCCCTGGTCCATACCCACGAACTCGTGATGTTTCTGTTGATGCGAATAGATTTCGCACATGATCGAAGACGCCAGTATACGTGGCAGGGTTAGATCTTGGTGTTCTCCCGATTGGTGATTGGTCAACGACCACAAGCTTGTCGACATTCTCGAGACCATCAATACGTTTATGTTTTGCAACAAATCCATGCGAGCCGTTCAGTTTCTTCGCCAAACCTGCAGCTAAGATATCATTGACTAATGTTGATTTTCCAGATCCGGAAACACCGGTAACTACGGTGAGTGTTCCGAGAGGGAATGTAACATCTAGATTGTCGAGATTATTTGCTGTCGCCCCAATAACTGATAGGGTTGACCCATGGCCGTTCCTACGTTTCATGGGTGTTGGTATTCTAACTCTACCTGATAAATAATTGGCGGTAATAGATGATTTTATTCCTAACAAACCTTTCGGCAAACCGCTGTATACAACCTTACCTCCATTACGCCCTGCTGCTGGTCCTATCTCGACGACCCAGTCAGCGAGTTCGATAGTCTCTTCATCATGTTCGACAACTATAAGAGTATTTCCGAGGTCGCGTAGTTTTATAAGTGTTTCAAGAAGTCGTCGATTATCGCGTTGGTGAAGACCGATAGAAGGTTCGTCAAGCACGTAAAGAACTCCTGTAAGCCCAGATCCGATTTGAGTGGCAAGACGAATGCGTTGAGCTTCACCTCCGGACAAAGAAGCTGCAGCACGGTCAAGTGTGAGATAACCAAGTCCAACTTCTTTGAGGAATCCAAGTCGTGCCAATATCTCCTTACGAACCGGGGCTCCGATTAGCTCAGATTTTCCTGTGAGTATCAACCCAACAAAGAACGAGTATGCAGCGTCAACAGTCATAGCTGCTAGCTCAGAAATATTTCTCTTACCAATAAGAACTGATAATGCTTCCTCCTTGAGGCGTGATCCATTGCATGTTTCACATGTTCGTTGCTGAAGGTACTGTGTCCAGCGTGCATTATCGTCACTTGATTGTTTCCAGCGTCGTCGAACCCATGGAACAACTCCTTCTAGCCTGGTTTGGTAGGGACGGCTTGACCCTCCCCATGCATCGTAAGTTACGCGCAGCAGTATATTTTTATCCCCCTCAAATATTGCTTCTCGTGTCTCATATGAGAGGTCTTTGAAAGGCGTAGTCATATTTCCGCCGTGGTAAGCGACGGCAGCAGCTAGGAGAGACTTGAAATGGCTGTCAGCAACTGTTCCCGTCCAGGGTGCAACCGCCCCATCTTGTAATGAAAGTGAATCATCAGGGACGATTAGATCTCGTGAGACCTCTAGAGAGGCACCAAGTCCGTCACAGGCGTGGCAAGCACCGTAAGGACTATTGAATGAGAAAGAACGAGGCTCAAGGGCTTCACGTGAACTACGACATCTTACGCATGCTAGATGGGCCGAAAAAAGGTGTTCTTCTTCGGTGACAAGAACTATTGCATAGCCACCAGATTCTTGAAAAGAGGTCTCAACGGATTCAACGAGACGGTTCTTCCGTTCATGCTCAGCGGTCATCCTGTCAATAACAACTTCTATCCGGTGCGACTTGTTTTTTGATAGTACAGGAACCTCCCCGAGTCGATACATTTTACCTCCCACTCTCACGCGTGTGAAACCTTTTTTTGTTAGGTCATCCCAAAGTTGCTCAAAAGTTCCTTTACGATCCCTAACGACGGGGGAGATGACGGTGACGGGTTGTCCGGCGAATCGATCTAAGACTTGGTCAGCAACGTCACCAGGATTCGACACAGTTAGCGGGAGATGGCAGGTTGTGCAATGCGCAGTTCCGGCACGGGAGTAAAGTAGACGGAGGTGATCCCAGATTTCAGTGACCGTTCCGACAGTTGAGCGTGGGTTATGACTGGTAGTTTTCTGGTCTATACTAACTGCCGGTGAGAGCCCGTCTATGCTGTCAACATCAGGCTTATCTATTTGGCCTAGAAACTGCCGAGCATACGCAGACAAGGATTCAACATAGCGGCGTTGACCCTCTGCGAAAATGGTATCAAAGGCAAGTGAACTCTTCCCCGACCCTGATACCCCACAAAATACTACCAATGAGTCCTTTGGGATGTCAAGATCAACATTTTGAAGGTTATGTACACGTGCACCGCGAACGGAAATGGTACCGTGAGGGATTCGAGAGAGGTCTGTTTTGCCCTTGGGCTTACAAATCCCATCTGACGCAAAATCGCTTTTTATAGAGTTAGATCGAGTTGTTTTAGGTAAGCCTGGCTTCAGGTTATTGTTCTCCCGACCATGCCTATTTCTAGACGTCTCTCTCTCTGACCCACTCACATCTAACACGGTGCGAAACGACCCATGTTGCGCCCGTCAGTATCCTCAATTATAGCTTGCTCGTATATTTGGCTCCATGCAGTGGTACCAAGAGAATGCAGTAAATCCATCTGACCGAACTGTAAAAAGAATGTTCGATATACCTCTCATTCACCAGTTGGAAATCGTCGGGTCGGTGTTCATCGCGGCCATTCTCGGAGCATTTATTGGGCTTGAACGGGAACGAGCTGATAAACCTGCAGGTCTGCGTACCATGGCATTGATCGCTTCTGCTTCTGCGCTCGTTGTTGCCTTAGGAGAACACGTAAACCAGCTTTCACCAGGGATAGGTGACCCTACACGAGCCCTACACGGTGTGATCACAGGTATCGGGTTCCTAGGTGCAGGAACTATTGCCGTGGGTTCTGGTATGCGACAAGGAGGCGTAACGACAGCGGCAACCGTATTTGTGACAGCTGCAGTCGGTATAACCGTAGGTATGGGAGCCCCCGTCACTGCGGTTCTGGCAACACTACTTGTTCTTCTAGCTCTTCGAGCAGGAGGAGTGCTCGAGAAGGTTGGTTTGAGACCGCGACGCGATAGCAACGAAATAAAAAACGAACCAGAGGCAGAGGAAAAGTAGTAACAACGTACAATTTGTAATTATAGAAAGTACAAAGGCCTATTTACGGTGGCCCTTGTTATTCAATTTACCGTCTGAGTGTTCCTATAGCATCTACTGGTGACTCGACTGGCGTGCCGGAACCATCTCTTTTTGTGTGTTGTACAAGAATATTGACAGGTACACCGGTCTTGTCAGCACCGATAACTGGTGCCTCTCCAATCCAGACGAGAGTTAGGTTACTTTCGTTCTTGCGGAAGGTGTAGCAACGCACCCCAGATCCTCCCCTGCCCTTTATCGGATACTCCGATATAGGTGTAATTTTCATGGAATTATTATTTGAGACGGTTACTAGAAGCGGATCTGTGCCTTTTGTAACTCCAAAAGCAACGACCATGTCGTCTTCAGCAAGACGTATGCCTGAAACACCTCCGGCGGTATTTCCCTGGGGACGTACTGCTTTCGCAGGTGTTCGAAGGAGTTGGGCCTTCTGGGTGACGATTACAAGATCTACCTTTTCTGCTTCCCCTTCCGGCAGTTCGACTGCTCCGACGACGACGTCGTCATCCTTTAGGCCGATGATGGAACCTCCGGACCGTTGTGGATACGAAGCAGAAGCTATTCTCTTCAAAACACCTCTCTTGCTGACGAGCGATAGAACACCGTTCAATGATACGATGGCAATAACGGTCTCGCCTGGTTTTGTATCAAGAACATCAGATGCTGGGGCTCCAACCCCTCGACCTTCTGCTGCAGGGATATCAGTAACGGGTATGCGGAGCAGGCGACCCATACTTGTAACGATTCCGATAGTAGAAGCGCTCGATGTAGCTATTTGTTCCACGACAACCTGGTGTCGTGCAGGTTTTGACGGAATAGGACCACTGTGACGTGCAAGCATATTGGATGTAGAGAGTGTGATGACGCAAGGTTCATCCAAGGCTGGTTCTGTTGCTGTTACGATAACAGCGTCCGCTGCAAGTAAAGTGGATCGTCTTGGGGTTCCATAGGCGGCAGCAACTTCTGCTAGTTCATTACCAACCATCTCATTCATAAGTTTCTGCGAAGATAGTAGTTTTGTGAGTTCCCCAATCTGAGACTTCAATTCCTTCAATTCGTTTTTCAGCTTATTCACTTCTAAACTCGTAAGACGTCGCAATGTCATCTCAAGGATAGCATTTGCTTGAATGTCGCTCAGAGAGAACGCCTTCATAAGTTTGACTCGAGCTGTATCTGTGTCTTTCGACGATTTGATCAAAGCAACCACTTCGTCAATTGAGGCCAATGCCAAGACGAGACCTTCAACAATATGTGCTCGTGCCTCAGCTTTTGCTTTGCGGTGTTCGCATCGTCGACGTACAACTTCTAGGCGGTGCCTTAGAAACTCGCGGCAGAGTTCAACTACTCCAAGTGTTCTAGGTTGACCTTCAACAAGGGCAACATTATTCGCGGAGAAGGACTCTTCCAACGGCGTAAGTCTGTACAACTCATCAAGAACAGCAGTAGGGGAGAAGCCTGATTTACACTCTATGACGAGACGAAGACCTGTTTTACGATCAGTTAGGTCTTTTACATCAGCAACACCGTTCAAGCGCTTCTGATTAGAAAGTTCCTTGATTTTTGCAATGACCTTCTCGGGACCAACATTATATGGTAACTCAGTGACGATAATTCCTTTTCGACGGGCTGAGATATCTTCGATTCTTGACTTTGCTCGAAGCCGAAACTGACCTCGACCTGTTGCCATCGCCTCTTTGATGCCTTCAGATCCTATAATCAACCCACCTGTAGGAAAGTCGGGTCCTGGGATGTACGTCATCAATGTCTCGAGATCAATCTTTGGGTTCTCAAGCATGGCTCTGAGACCGCTTACAACCTCGACAAGGTTATGTGGTGCCATATTGGTCGCCATGCCAACTGCTATACCGGTGGACCCGTTGACCAAAAGATTCGGGATTCTGGATGGAAGTACATCTGGCTCACGCTCCGTCTGGTCGTAGTTGGGAATCAAGTCGACGGTATCCTCTGAGAGTTCTTCGACCATTGAGAATGATGCTGTGCTCATTCGGCACTCAGTGTATCGCATTGCTGCAGGACCGTCGTCAGGTGATCCGAAATTTCCATGACCATCCACAAGCATCAATTGCATTGACCACGGTTGAGCCATACGAACGAGTGCCTCGTAAATTGAGCTGTCACCATGTGGGTGGTATTTACCCATGACATCGCCAACGACTCGAGCGCACTTCTTATGAGGCGTAGCTGGTTTGATTCCTTGCTCATAAAGAGAGTACAGAACTCGACGGTGTACTGGCTTCAATCCATCACGTACGTCCGGAAGAGCACGAGCTACGATGACTGACATTGAGTACTCAAGGAAACTGTTTTCGAGCTCAGAGACAACATCGGTATCTAGAATCTGCTCCAGTGATGTGCTCTGATCATTGCTAGGTATTGTTCCGAGACCATTGTCAGGATTCTTTTGTCCACGTTTACTCATGATTTATTTTCCTCCAGTACAAGCATCGTTCGTTGAAATATCTGGCCTGCTTCCATTTAGTCTGCGTAGCGCTAGAAAGTATGTAACACCACCCAAAATAAAGATAATTACCAGAGCTGCTGTCAACCCAGCAAAGTACGCTACAAAACCACCAATGAGCAGTCCTGCGAGTTCTGAGAGAAAATATGAGCTAGGAATTTTTGCCCCGCAACACTTAGCAGTTCCTTGAGTAGCCAACCATCCTACAATAGGGATGTTCTCAAAAACCGTAAGCTGGCGACCACAGCCACAGAAGCTACGTCCTCGCAGGGTTTGACGTTTCGGAACTCGCTCAAAAACAACACAGTAGAAACTCGCAAACATAGACCCAAAAAGCGCACCAAAAGCTGCAGGCAACAAGTCAGCAACAAAAATGATGGTCGTGTACATGAGTGAGTTCATTGTTGATACCGTGCAGGAAATGATCATTTAGCCACATGGTCTTACATAGCCATCTGGACGTACTACCATCTAACAGCACCATCATATCTGTGAAAGAGCCTAATTCCTCAATAGATCCTAAAGATGGTGGGGCAAATCATGAGAACTCTACTACTGATGCAGATAACAACTACACAGGAAGCAGCTTAGTAGAAACGCAAAATAATCGAAAAGAATCATTGCTGAAGCCCCCATCCGCTGGTAATGAACTGAATGTGCAAGATAATGATACTCAACGTGTTAGCACTGACGCATTGACAGTTGGCGGTGCTAAACCATTTGGTCAACAAATTCTTGGTCGAAAAAGCAAACTTATTTTGCTAGCCTTTGCCACTTTTATGCTAAGTATGCTTCCCATGCAGGAGAGTTCACATGTTCTCGTGCAGCCAGGGCCCCTCTTCGGTGTTGAACTCAAATCTTTAGAAGATACGAAGCCTGTTGTTGCGGCTGATACCTGGTCGTTCACAACAATATCCGTGAAGCGTTTGAACTGGCTTGAGCTCACTTTGGAACAGATAAGAAATCCTGATGATGTCTACCCTAGTGCCGGTACAGCAAGCCAACCAGCGGCTACTTCGCAGATGGCAGCAGCAAAAATGACAGCAGCTGCAGTTGCTGACTATTTGTTATACAATCTCAGCAGCCCTACCTCTTGGGTAATTACATCACTATTGAAAGAAGCCCCAGCTACCAAATACGGTCTGCTAGTCAACGACAGAATTACTGCTGCTAACAACGAGCAGATCAATTCAGTAGGCGATCTTCGAAAGATTTTAGACGCTGGTCGTGTGAGACTAGAGATACTTCGTGGTACTGAGAGTATTGAAGTTGTTGTTGACGTTTCAGGCAGAGGTGTTTTAGGGGTAGAGCTAGCTCCAGTTGGACTGCCTCAACGAATCGACCCTGACTCCATCCGAACAGAGGACGTCGGCGGAGGCTCGGCAGGTCTTATGTTTACATTAGCCCTGCTTGATAACAACAGCGACGGCGATCTAAGCGGAGGGAAAAAAATTGCGGGTACTGGTACTATAAACCCCGACGGGACTGTAGGACCTATAGTAGGCGCTTCTTACAAATTCATTGCTGCAGAGGCTTCTGGTGTAGAAGTATTCTTTGTGCCATCAACGTTACGGGACCAACTACCAAAGAATAGTAAAATTGAAATCGTACCAGTCGAAGATGTCGGGGATGCGGTACGCTGGCTTTGCGAACATGGTGGAAGTTCACCACAGCTCTGCAGAAAATAAGAAAACCCTTGCATAGATGCGTGCGGAGTTCCACACTTCCTGAACGATAGCCGATAATCGACCGTTCCGATCATCCGGCTGTGGTCATGAGAATAGACAAAGGAGGACCGTGGCTACGACACTACTCGGTCTAGAAATAGACGGCGATCGCGTCACCCTGGTAGAGGTTTCAGGCGGTCTGGCAGTATCAACAAGAACTGTTTCACATCAGGATCTCGGCTCTGCTATAGAACTAGCTCTTGCGGGTTATAAACAGAAAAGGACTGATCTGCCGATACGTGTCGTACTCGGATCGCCCGGGGTGAATATGCGTCGGATTGATGTTACCTCCGCTCTTTTGTCAAGAGCAGCCTTCGAAGAGGTTGCGTTTTCCGCTTTACCGGTCCCACGTGAGGCGAACTCATCAGCTGGTATATTCTTCCAGCCTAACGATCTTCAAGGCGATATAGTTACGGCCGGAATTGCTGTTATTGCACCGTCGCTACATGTGGAGAATGCATATAAGTCTCTAGGACGTCGTAATACTGAACTCGTCGCACCGCCTACGGTTTTCTCTGGTCTAGACGGGATATGGTTAGGTATTAGACACCGAACAGCAGATGTTACTCTAGTAGCCGACGGACGACCTGTAGCTTACCGTCAGCTTCGTACAGGTGGTTTAGATGCCGTAGCAAGCGCACTCGGAGACGGAGCCGCAGGTTATGGGCGATTGAATAGCGCCTTGCACCATTCTGGGGTGAGCGACCATATCGCCGAAGCCGAGCTAAGCAGATATCTCAACGCACTAGCTGCGGAGTTCAGACAAACATGCGACTACTGGGCCCGTAGCGGAGAAAGTGTCCCATCAACAGTCGCTCCATATGGCGTTGGCGCTACCTCTATAGGCCTTGAGAAAGTGCTGAACGACCAAGGTTTTGCCGTTGGAATGCACCCTGAGGTTGAACGTAGACTGATCTACTTGCCTGCAGCTGACAGGTTGACCGCTGTAGCCGGCTTCTTGGCTGCAGTAACTTCTGGTTCAGATATGCCACAAGTTGCCTTCGTCAACCCACATGCGATAGCGCTAGCTGAAGAAACATCACGTCGAGATCGTCGTGCTCGCAGGGTTTTGACAGCAGCTGTAGGTGCTGGAGTTATTGCTCTAGTGGGCGGAATCCCTTACTTATCCAGCCAGCTTAGTCTACGTGATGCTAAAGCTGACCTAGTTTCAGCTCAGTCCGACTTCAACCAAAGTTCTGCAGGCTATATCAAACTCCAGGATACCCGAAACCGTCTCAGTGCATCAGAGAGCGTTCTTTCTGTACAACCAATTTGGTCGGGTGCGCTTTCAGTTACTTTCGCGACAATGCCACTACGAGCCGAGATCAGAGACCTAAGCGCGGTGGTAATAGATGGTCAGATTCGCGTTCGAACAACTGCTGAACTTATCGGAGGTTCTTACGCGGATCTATCAAAATGGCTTGAAAAGCTCCGAGGTACAACTAACATAACCACTGCATGGAGCGAGAGTTTCTCTGATCGAGATGGTAGGGCCGTATTCGAGGTGTCGTTCAATCTCGCAAAGCCAGAAGCGGTCGCTGAAACCAACCCTACAACAGAGGGTGATGGAACAGGCATTTCTAATTCAACCAATCCATCGCAGACAGAGGCGGGAAGTATAAATGGGGGAGTTGTAGGAATAAATACTTCTTTGTCTACCTCAGGTGCATCAGATAACTCGCAAACTACACCGTTGGGGTCAGCAAAGCCCCAGGATACACCAAACATGGAGGTGACTCGATGAAAAAAGATAGGTCAGCAGGCAAGAAAACGGCCAAAAGTCGAGTTTCGAGGTCTATTTCGAACAACGATGTGGTAGGTAGCGACAAGAAAAAAAGCGAAAGCTCAAAAAAGAATATGAAGATCCTAAGTTCGATCAAAACTTTTACGGTTCCTGGTCTTGCGATAGTTCTCCTCGTAGTAGTTACGCTAGACTTTACCTCATCGAGGTTGAAGCCTGTTCGTGACGAGGTTACGAGAACCAATCAACAGGTCGAGATGGTACGTAAGCAAGCAATTCAAGGTCAAGCAGTTCTGGCAAATCCAGCAATCACAGATGCCGAGAACGCAGCAGCGCGGAAGAAAATGCCAAGTGACCCAGAGCTCTCCGAGGTAATTGCTCAAATAGACAAGCTCGCTAGGGATAGCAAACTAACATGGACAGCCGGTGCGCCTTCAGCAGCTGCAGTCACCGACCCTAACCTACCAAATACAATTCGTGCTTGGTCAATGGGTACGACGTTTACGGGCTCAATAACAGGAATGTACCGATTCCTTGACAAGCTAAATACTATAGAACGGGTCGTTACAGTAGAGACTCTGTCGTTGCAACAGTCCAATGGTGTCTATACGGCTTCCGCTGTACTACGATTCTATGCGCTAGGGGAATGACATGAGTGAGAACTTAGGCGACATCTTCAATGACAGCGATGAGCTGGATAACATAATGAATCAAAATATTTCATACAACTCTGGATCTGAGGGCAACGTCGCTGATCTGAGAACTCCTGGAACTGATTTAGAACAGCGTCGTTCCGCTGATCTTCAAGGCACTGTAAACCTGTCACTGACTCTTTTCATTGACCTTGATCCAGAGCTTATTGCTGTAGATGCTTTGGCAACCTTGCCACTTGAGCAATGCAGAGCTTGGAACGCAATCGTCTTTGCTAGAAATGGTAACCAAGTAGAGGTTGCCATGGCGGATCCATCTGACCTTGTGGTTCTTGACAACCTTCGTCTCTCGCTGTCAGGTTTTGATGCCACGGTATGGGCGGCCGATCCTACTAGAATTGATTCAGCTCTAAATACCTGGAAACGAAAGGTAACCGAACGAGCTCAGTCAGAAACTGCCCGTGAAATTGCAGGCGAAGTCGGTGTTGACATGCGAACGATCGAGGCGAATGACGATGGCCGTATGGCGCAGCTTGTCAACCAGATTTTAGAGGAAGCTATAGGGGAAGGTGCCTCTGACATACATATCGAACCAGGCTACGATGACCTCAATGTCAGGTTCCGTGTTGACGGTGTACTACACAACGCTCACAGTTACCCGGTCGGAATTGCCGCCGGTGTGGTAAACCGTATAAAAGTTCTTGGCCAGATGGATATTGGCGAAAGACGACTCCCGCAAGATGGTCGTTTCCAGCGTCTCCTCTCAGGTCGATTAGTGGATTGTCGTGTAGTAACTATCCCAACGTCTTGGGGCCCAGAGGGTGCTGTACTTCGTCTATTTGACCAGTCGCGTGGGTTGCAACAACTCGCATCTCTGGGATTTCATCAGCACATCCTTGATCCTTTCATGGAGTCGCTCTCAGCCCCACATGGGCTCATCATCGTCACAGGACCAACAGGCTCTGGTAAGACAACTACTCTCTATTCGTCACTAGGTTTGGTTTCGAGAGAGGATCGTAAGACGCTGTCAGTAGAGGACCCAGTTGAAGTGCGTATCCCTGGTGTTTCCCAGGTGCAGGTCAATGAGAAAGCTGGTCTAACATTCGCATCAGCTCTTCGAAGTTTCCTTCGAGCAGACCCAGATGTAATGCTAGTGGGTGAGATTCGAGATGGTGAAACTGCTGCACTCGCAGCTCAAGCTGCTTTGACTGGTCACCTAGTTCTTTCGACTTTGCACACAAATGAGGCCGCTGGCGCTCCAACACGTCTCGCAGACCTAGGTCTAGCAGGTTACGTGGTTGCTTCGGCGCTTAGGGCGGTACTCGCTCAGAGGCTTCTACGTCGTTTATGTCAGTCTTGTCGTATACCTGTAGCTCCAGATATTGAGATAGTAGAGCGACGAGGTGGATGGCCCCTAGGTATTGAAGTACCGGATCAGGTCTGGACTGCGAACCAAAAGGGTTGCAGAAACTGCGGTAAAACAGGCTATAAAGGAAGACTTGTCTCAGGTGAACTACTCGTTGTAAACGATTCAATTGCTCAGGCGATAACGAATCAAGTTTCTTCTGGTGAACTTGCCCGTCTTGCGCGCGAGAGTGGTTCTATCCCGCTGAGTAGCGACGCACTCTTATTCGTTGCTTCAGGTGAAACCAGCCTTGATGAGATAGTGAGAGCAGGCTTCTGATGGCAGCAAATGAAAATAGGACTAAGCGTTCTGCGCATGCGGACGCTGTGGCCGCTCGTCGGGCTTGGGAGTTACCAGATACGGAGGGGTCTGCTAATGATGATTCTTCACGTAAAGGTCTACGGGAACGTTTCGCTCGCCGCAAGCTTCGAGCACAAGAAGTACTATGGGTACTGGAACGTCTCTCAACAACCGAGTCAGCAGGTATGCCGTTGTACAGATCCCTTGGGGCTCTAGCTCGCATGCAGCGCGGTACACTGGTAGGTAAAAGACTTTCAGAGCTTCAGGATATGATGGGGGAAGGGCGTACTCTAGCAACTGCTATGGGCACGCGTGCTGACGAGTGGGGAACTCTTAGTATTGCGCTCATCTCAGCAGGTGAAGCTTCTGGAAGCCTCGAAGACTCATTGCGACGCGCTGTAGAACAGATGGATTCGCGTCTTCGCCTTAGGCGCAAGGTCAGATCTGCTATGTTCTATCCTTCCTCAGTTCTTGGTATCACCGTATTGCTCATCGGTATACTTTTACTCTTTGTGGTTCCTAGGTTTGAGAAGATCTACGCCGAGTTGGGCTCCAATCTACCTGCTGTGACGAAAGTTGTATTAGGGCTTGCAAATCAAGCTCCCTTGGTTGCAGTGTTCAGTCTCCTCGCAGTCATCGCATCAGTTGTAGGTATTCGCCGCCTACGTTCAACCGACCAGGGTAGGTTCCGTTTTGATCAGGCCAGATTGCGGATTCCATATGTAGGAACCCTTCTCGAGAAGGCCGCGACTGCTCGTGTAGCTTCTACATTCTCCGCTCTTCTATCTGCGGGAGTGCCTCTCCTTGAGAGTTTGACCTACGCAGGTGAAGCGGTAGGTTTGAGAACACATGAAGTAGCACTTGAGCAAGCCCGTCAACGTGTTTCTGATGGTGTAACACTAGCAACTGCGTTAGAAGAGACCGGTCGATTCCCAGAACTTATGATCCAGTTGATAACAGTCGGCCAAGAAACAGGCGCTTTACCATCGATGATGGGTAAATATTCTGAAGCTGCAGCAGAGGAGCTATCTGATTCGGCAGACACCCTAACATCTTTGATCGAACCCCTCATGATGGTTGTCATCGGGGGAGTTGTCGGTATTTTCCTTGTTGCTCTCTACCTTCCTGTTATAGAACTCGGTGGAGCAATCGGGCAATAGAGACCCATACGGCCTTATAGTAAATTTGATTAGG
>Ga0209550_10003113_pt1 | contig 15849 bp, 6 predicted proteins | sample LauGreSuBDMM15SN_2_FD_187567 | JGI IMG/M metagenome (GOLD analysis project Ga0209550, IMG submission 187567) | Freshwater lake microbial communities from Lake Michigan, USA - Su13.BD.MM15.SN (SPAdes) (version 5) | ecosystem: Environmental > Aquatic > Freshwater > Lake | place: Lake Michigan, USA...
TGAAAATCCAGACATTCAATACGGCGATGACGAATCTGTTTCCACCATTGGAGGGTGACCAGGTGACGTTTATAGGCACGACGTTCTTGAAATTCGGACAGAAAGAACCTTATAAAAACCACTGTCTGGTGGTCGGGACATGTGATCCAGTAGATGGAGTGGAGATATGTACGGTAAATAGCGAAAGGGAATGTTTGGTGGATTGGACGCAATTAATCCAAGACGAGAATCCAGATATCATCATCGGATATAACATTTTCGGGTTTGATTACCAGTTCATGTTCCAGCGCGCCAAAGAGTTAGATTGTGTAGAAGAATTCTGTGCATTGTCGCGGGTGCAGAACGAAATCTGCTATAAAGAAGATTACGAAACGAAAGAAAAAGAATTAGATCATACGCAAAACCGATTGGCGAGCGGTGATTATGATTTACATTATCCGTCTATATCGGGACGATTGCAGATTGATTTATTGTTTTATTTCCGGCGGGATTACAATATGTCTTCTTATAAACTGGACGATGTCGCAGGCACGATGATCCGAGATGATGTCAAATCGCTGCGAGTAGTGGACAATGGACGAAAGACGGAGTTGTATAGCAAAAACCTGGCGGGATTACATGTATCTGATTTCATTCATCTAGAAATCGCGAGTTTCACGACCGATTACTATGCGGGCGGGAAGAAATTCCGCGTTCTGGATATCCGGAGAGATGTCCAAGGCGGAGAAAACGGAGTTCCAGAAGGCACGTATAATGTGATTGTCATTGAAGGCGACCATTCCAGTCTTGATCCGACGAAACAAAGTCTGAAATGGGGTATGGCCAAAGACGATGTTAGCCCGCAAGATATCTTCCGGCTCACGAAAGAATCGGCAAAGAGCCGTGCGATTGTGGCGAAGTACTGTGTCCAGGATTGTAATCTGGTGCATCATCTGATGACGAAAGTGGATGTCCTTACCGGATACATTGAAATGGCGCGGATCTGCAATGTCCCGATAAGTTTCTTGGTATTTCGCGGCCAAGGCATCAAACTGACGAGTTACGTTGCAAAAGTATGCCGGGAAAAGGACACATTAATGCCAGATCTGGAAATTCCCGAAAACGCGGAAAATGACGGTTACGAAGGGGCGATTGTGCTGCCTCCGAAATGTGCGATGTATGGGGAAAATCCAGTGGCATGTGTGGATTATTCGTCGCTATATCCCTCTATTGCCAAAGGCTGGAATCTGTCTCCCAACAGCAAAGTCTGGACAAAAAATTATGATTTGCAGGGTAATCTCATCAAAATCAACGACGACATGGTGACAGAAAAGAACCGGAAAAGGCTGGAAAAAGCAGCTGCGAAATATGAGGCTCTACCCAACTACGAATACATAGAAGTCACCTTTGACAGTTTTGAACAGAAATGTATGCGAGAAGGCGGAGCGAAAGTCAAGACGAAGACGGGGAAAAAAGTGGTGCGTTGGGCACAATTCCCAGACGGACAAGAAGGTATTATACCAAGTATTATCGGGGATTTGTTGAAAGCCCGTAAAGAAACCCGGAAAAAAGCGGAAATTGAACCCGACCCGTTTATCGCAAATATCCTGGACAAACGACAGTTGGGCTATAAAGTGACAGCAAACTCGTTGTATGGTCAGATGGGTTCAAGTGTATCTACTTTCTTTGAAAAAGACGTCGCCGCGTCCATTACGGCGATTGGCCGGATGATGATTATTTATGCGAAACATATGGTGGAAGAAATCTATGGGAATTCGCTTTATACGAGTGCTAAACTCGGTAATAAAACGGTCAGAACACGTTCTGCATATGTGTATGGCGATACCGACAGTGTATTCTTTACGTTTAATTTGGAAGATCCAGAGACGGGTGCACCGATACGAGGAAAGGAAGCATTGGAATGGACGATTGAAATATCACAAGAGGCTGCCGCTCTATGTTCTATGTTCTTGCCTCCACCGATGTTGTTGGCGTACGAAAAAACGCTGATGAATTTCATTTTATTGTCCAAAAAAAGATATGTGGGAATCCTGTATGAATATAATCCCAATAAGGGCAAACTGAAATTCATGGGACTGCCCCTGAAAAGACGAGACTCGTGTGATTACCTGAAAGATGTATATGGAGGCATTCTGACGATTCTGATGAAAGAACCGGATAATGTCCAGAAGGCCATAGAACTTTTAAATACCTATTTGAAAGATCTAGTGAAGGGACACGTGGCCATGGACAAACTGGCCTTGACGAAAGCGTTACGAAGCGATTATAAAAATCCCAAGACAATCGCGCACAAAGTATTGGCGGATCGGATAGGAGAACGAGAACCGGGAAACAAACCCAAACCCGGTGATCGGATCAAATATGCATTTATAGAAAACAAGAATGAAAAACTGTTGGGGAATCGGATAGAGACTCCAGAATATATAAAAGAACATAAACTCGCGATAGACTATCATTATTATATCACGAATCAACTAATGAATCCACTCTTACAGCTATTCTCTCTGGCGCTGGAGAAAGTGTATCTATACAAGAATAAAAAACAAAAAGATATTGTAGCGTTACAAAGTCATCTGGACGAGGTGTTTGAGGAGTGTGATAGAGATTTGGAATTGTATATGAAGAAACGGGAGAAGTACTGTTCGGCGGAAGTGAAACAGCTGTTGTTTGATCCGTTCTTGACGGAAATATACAATACGCAAAACGGCATCCAGACATTGTTCCAGTTTTATAAGAGGACGGTGTGATATAAAGGTCAGATGGACACATTATTATATATTGAAGTGACTTGTGCACTTGTCAATTCAGCTGGGTAAATTCGGAAGTCATCGAGCCAACCGCGTAAAGGAAGGTATGAAGCCGTTTTAGAGTTTACAAGGTTTATTGTTGCGCCAGGTAGTGACGCGATTGCTAACGTTTTCGTAGCGAGTAAACTTCCATTCACGTACGTTTTTTTAATGGTCGTGGTCGGGTTATACGTTTGAACATAATTATACCATGTATTTATGCTAACTGCCGAGTTTGCTGAAGTTGACTCATTAAAACTCTGAAATCCAGTTGTTAATTTCAAATAGCAGACAAATGCAGAAATTGTTGCCGTGTCAGGAGTTTTTCCCATAATAATCGTATCGCCGGTCGGTAGAGTTTCAAACATAATCCAGAACGAAAATGTTATTCCCGCTGGAAAATCGTCAGAACGAATGTATCTTATTGGTACTTGTAAATAGGAATTATCAGCAGTGGTTGTGGAACTTGAGTATAATGAAGATACACCGTATTTTGCGTTTGTTGTGGAATAACTTATTTTTGCTGAAGTGTTTGTTACATTCCCGGATCCGTCTAACCCGCTGTCTCCAAAATTCGTTACAGTTGCACCCAATGTTTCGTCAAATTTATACCAAATAATGGGCGTCGGAGAGGTAGGCAGTGTAAAATTATATTTATAAGGATGTCCAAAAAGTAAGTAAGGGGTAAGTGCCCATTTCCACGCCAAATATCCTTCTATCTTAAGACGTTCCGTTACACTTACCGCAGTATTAAATACGATCACTTCTGAAAAAACACCATTCGTGGCCGGTCCTGGAGATAGAGTCGTAGAATCATCTCTTGCACCAATTGTAATGCCAGATGCAGTGTCTCTAGTAGACATAGAACCATAACCATGAGTAGACGTTACGAATTCAGTCGCATTATAACGACGATCTGTGAATGATAAATTGGTAGTATTATTGAGAGTGGAAGAATACAATGAAGGATTAGCACCGGTACCGGTATTCAAAGAAAACGCAGTGTTTGTTTGAGTATTATTAGTCGCATTAATCTGGAATATCCTATAAGTATTATATGAATCAAAATAATATGGTCCACTACCAATCGTTCTGGTGACGATCGTTCCCTTTAAACCAGAACTCGTACTATAGTATACTGCGAAGACCGAAGCTCCATTGTTAAATGTGTTTGGTGGAATAGTAAAATTTATACCACCTGGTGCAAATGTCAAACCTGGATATCCTGTCTTTAAAGCATTTGAGTTATAAGTTATTCTTCCTATCACACTATATACGGTTTTAGGTGTTGGTGACTTATCTGAAATATGAATATTGCTTATGTCAACAGTATCCGCGAGATTATATGCAGTTGAGTCTAACCATGTTACACAATATGTAGTATCAAATGGTGCAGTCAACCGGATAGACGACGTCACTGTTCCCGATATATTAAATGATATGATATTTTCTACATTCGCCCTTACCGCAGTAAACTGAATTACTTCAAAAGGAGAAGTAAAAAAACCTCCTGTCACCACAACGTTATTTGATTTAACAGTAGTTAATCCTGATTCTGATCCTGTGACGGTTATCGTGTATGGAACCACCGTACCCGAAGGCAAACTGGATATAAATGTTACGGAAAACAAACTACATATGGCAGCCGATTGGGCACCGACAAGAGCGTAACTTGAAAGTGCAGATGTGTATAATAATCCGCCGCTTATCGTGACGCCTCCGTTCACGCCATAGTACAGGGTCGCACCTGCTACACTACTACTCAAATCAATCAGTGTATAGGCATTCAATGAACCGGGTGTACCATTCGTTACGACCCCGGTAGTATACCGATTGGTATTGACTGCATTCGTATTGATGGTGAACGGGTTACCTACATTACTAGAATGACTCTGGTCAAAAATGTAACAGTTTCCATATGTTAATAAAAGAGTTGGTTTGGCTACTGCTGTAGTTGTACCGTTATTTGCAGCGAACCAAAACGTATCCCCGGAAACCGTCACTACATAAATATTTGATGCAGCGGTATGCGGTTCTTTATACGTCGCGTTGACATACGTCATCAGTTTGTTCTGTTGCATCTTTGTCAAGGGTTTCGTGAATACACCGCAATAAGCGATATCCATACAGATCTTGTTTAAAGACGAGTCTACTATACCAACCGTATATGGAGATTTCCCTCCGTTTTCAATCAAATTCAACACGTCACTGATTTTCATCCCGCCGAATGAAATATCTCGGCTCTGTCGTAACGTTCCTGTATTGTCATATACGGTTCGAGTCATGACGGTAGAGTCGGCAGAAGGTATTGAATAGAAGGTGTGGTGATATTTGTTAATATAATAGGAAGGCCAAGATCCCCATACGGGAAAAAACGTACTGTCTAACGGGGTGGATTGGCCGACGGCAAAACCATTTGGAGCTAAGGGATGATTGATTACGTTCCATTTACTAAGATCTTGATTAAATGCAGTCGCTTCATACAAGAAATAATTGAAACTATTAGTAACGTTAGCGACATCCCATCCACCAATATTTTGATTAAATGATCTTGCAAAGTAAAACAACTGATACATATCTGTCACGTTACTTACATTCCATGCACTAATATCTGCATTAAAATTCGTTGCTTGACTAAACATACTAAACATATCTGTCACGTTACTTACATTCCATCTACTTATATCTGCATTAAACGAGCTTGCCTCAAACATCTGATACATACTTGTTACTTTACTCACATTCCAATTACTTATATCCGCATTGAAACTCTGTGCACCATAAAATAACTGGGTCATAGTCGTGACATTACTCACATCCCATCTGCTTATATCAGCATTAAATGTTGATGGCACGAAAGGAGTTCCGTATTCCTTTGTAGCATTACCTAGAATAGTAACGCCAGTTAAATCCCAGAATTTAATGTCACCATATGTTGCTAGAGCCGAAGTCTTATTGCTAACCCATAAAGCTATTGCCGACTGAATGTTCGCATTAGTTAATACTGTAGACATAATATATAATATATATAGTGTTTATTGTCAGTAACAACTCACTATTTTCCTAAATAAGAAGAAACACTATCCAACAGATGGCGCTTCACCAAGATTGATCTCCAATTTCGTATAATGAAGCGGTTCTTGAATCAAATAGTTATGTATAGAATTGTCTACCACGTCTGTCACTTTACTTGTCGGTTTCATGGCTCTTCTCATTTCCATAACTTCGTATTGCATTTTTTGTATAGATTGAGACAAGGGGAGTATTTCCCGGTATTGTATTTCAGTCGCTTCGTCCACTCTATCTTCTCTCAATGCGGTCTTCACCCGTTCCAATGCTTCATTTATCTTCATTTTTTTCAAATTCAGCTCCTCTTCGTCGTAATACAAATCGTCTTCTTTCTTTTTTAGATCTTCCAGAAACGCATTTGCCGAGGTGAAGGCTTTCATCTGCTCCGTGAATAACTCGGTCGCCTTTTTTTCACCCATATGATGAAACAATGTCGCCATTTTCTGTTTGATAATGTTTTCTTTCATGTTTTCCACATCATCCAAATACGTATACAATACATCACTTCTGGTTTGAAACGCGCCTCTATGCAGTACAATACTCCATTCGCATGGCGGATTGCCTTTACAACGGGCTTGATGTTTCCCTTCCCCAGTAAGGAAAATCATACCGACGGCTTTCTCGCATCCTCTACATTTCGGCAGCGTGTTTTTATGCTTTCTCCGCTTACTGTTTAATTCCGCGTCATATGCTCCCTTTATTTTGAAATATTCATTCAACGAAACGATATAGTCTTTGGAAATATTTTCCTCTGATTTCTTGTGTTCTTGGACGATCCGTTTCGGATATATACCATTTATAATCGTATCGGGTAGATTTTCCAACACGAGCTTTGGGTTTTCGTCACAATCCAACGTAGTCAATCTTATTGCCGTACTGAGATTCAAATGAAGTAACTGATTATGGTCACAATTCAATACAAGCAAGGTTTCGGCGAATCCAGTCAAGGTTTTCAACCGATTGAATGATACATGCGCTTTGACGAGTTTCTTGCATTTCTGTAAGTCTAGTGCGGAAATCAAGTTATTCGCAATACGTAGTTCCTCTAAAGATTCCGGCAAATCTCTCAGTTCCTCCAATAGATTGTTCTGGCACTCAAGGATCCTGACCTTTTCGGGGATATTGGTGATACTTGTGATTTCTCCGTTTTCCTGGAACAAAATGAATTGAAGATGTTTAAATCCAGATTGAGACAAAACACCTAAATTGACATGACCGTGTAACGGGATGGTAATGTTTAATTCTTTCGTCTTTTTCGGCACATTCTTCAGAAACGCCTCCAACTCTTCTTGGGCATGGTTGTTTTCTTCTAAAACCGTGATCCGTTGTTGTACTTTATCCATCGCGCCGATCATTTTATTTCATATACAGTATAAAATAAAATCTTCTTATGATTGCGTCACCATTGGTAGTTTGGTCAAGGTGTCTTGCTGTAAATAATATTGTTTTTGTTCCTGTAAAGAACGTATTTTGTCCAGAATAAATTTTTGCTCGTGTTCCATTTGTTGTTTTTTTTCCACAAGGGTTTGCTTTCTCGTAAAACAAATATATAAAGTAGACATGGTGATCACGACGAAGACCAAAACCACTATAATATTAAACACGTATGAATAAGTCAGCACTCTGGTGTCATGGCAACGTCTTAATGTATTCATTAAATAATGACCAGTTTGAGAGTCAATGAGTCTAGGTATTTCATTCATGATATAATATAATAAATAATGTAAACTCGGCACTCAGACGTTCCTCTCAGACGTTCCTCTCAGACGTTCCTCTCAGACGTTCGTTATGAGGAATAAAATAAAAAGATATGAGAGAATGGCCAAAAATATCGCGACTGCCCATACTGGTATGACCGTCTTGTGTTTATATCCTACACCGAATGGCCGGTATCCACCGTTCGGTAGATAGGAAAATCCCGGTTTCATCATATGAAAGAAAGTAAATAATATGATAAATAAAAATACAGCAAAATGTACTTTATAATTACGTAGTAGCTTACTTGGAATGACTTTCATATATGTATACCCTATAAATTATCGTATGCATTTTCCGCAATATCCATTGCGTCGTCATCTTCTGCCATGAAACGATCACCACGTTCTTCATTTTCATCGTCGTCAATATCCCAGTCTATTTCTTTGGTCAAATCAACATTCGTTTGTTCTAAAGGATCACCGTCGTCAATATTGAGATCGTGAAATTCGTCCATCAAGTCTTCCACGTCTTCTTCCGTGACCTCATCTGGACCGTACAAGAAATCGGACTCCGTTTTATCTTCCGTGTTTAGCATTTGGTCGCGTTTTTTGCCGTATTTTTTAATCACGTTCGGATCTACGAAAAATTTCCCTAAATGATATTTTTTGAGCAACAACTCACTCCTACGGGTTTTAATATCTTGGATATTTTTGAAACCGTCCATCATTCGTTTTTTCTCCGCCCCTTCTAACCGTTCCACGTTTTTGCGGATGTTTTTATAGGTGAACAGGGTGGTCTTTCTGTCTCGGTCAAACACGTGTTTACCTTTCAATAAGGTCTGGATCAATTTCAACACACGAATCTGAACGGAACCTTTATCGGCCGTTTTCATTTCCCTATCGTCACTTCCAGTACTGTTATCGCTTTCATCTAAACGAATTTGCTGGAATATATCACCGAGGAGGTGTGAATTTTTCGTGTTCTCAATAAAAGAATGGAAAATAAACAGCAAACAAAATTGAAAGTACCTGCCGTATAATGATTTACGAGATTGCGGGAAAAATCCGTAAAAATGCGAGAGAAAATCATACATCGGTTTCAAAGTCGTTTTCATATTATTCATGAAAGGTATTAAATATGGATCACCTTTGAATTCGGATAAGGACTCGTATTTTTCGTCTATCGTGTCGGCTAGCCGAATCGCGTCGTCTCTCATTAAGTTTAAGCTACTTAAATTGGCTTTTGGCGTGTATTTTTCAATGATATAACTGGGTACAATAGAACAAATGTAGTAAAGATAATTCAAGGTGAATTGCCCGAAAGAAATATAAGACATATCCACATCCCAGTCATCAAACATGCTCATGGTTTTTTGAATGACATTCGGGCGGACGTCTAGATCTTCCATGAATGTGATAATATCTTTTTTCATGTCTTGAATATGCGTTTGCAACGAGTTCTCTAGTTGGTCTAACAATTCCGTTTTTAGTTTTTCGGGGGAATCTGTTTTTACCTCTATATCACCGTCACCTATATTTTCTCTACCGACATATGTTTTGAAATGGTCGCACATAGATGTATGGATTTTAGAAGGATTTTCAATACTCGCTTTCCAGGCCTCTAATGAATTCATGACTTTTTCCTGATACGAAATGTCAATACGCGTGTGCAGTTTCACAGTATTATGGCGGTTCACCTGATTCATCAAAGAGGAAAAGCTCGATAGATTCAACGATTTTCCATGGTCCTTCAGAAAAGCAATCTTTTCTTCAATTGACCCTTCCGGATTATAATCTTTCGGTTTCTCGCTCAGAAACGCCCCTAAAAAAGAAGGAATCGGTTTTATATCGGAATCCAAATGACAATATTTAATCAAGGTTCTATACATGAGATATTCGCTATACTGACAGAACACCGACCGTTTTGTATGGTCAGGCACTTCGGGCTCCTTTTTCTCGGCATGTAAGAAAGGCGATCTTATAAACTGTACGGTTTTGTCTAATGAAATGCCCAACTTTTCAATACTGTTTATATAAGAAACGACCCGTTCATCTTCTTCTTTGAAATATATGACTGGAATATAGGATCGGTTTAGTTCATGGCAACAGGCATTTTCAACGATAGGTACATGAGCATATCTACCGAGCAAATTTCCTTTGTCTTTTACGATAAGATTGATAGCTTCCAATGTGCCGAACGAAAAGGACATTATTTTGCAAAAGTATAAACCCAAAAGTTTCCATTGGTCGGGATGTCCGCTTTTCAGATACTTTTTCAATTCGTCATGAACGGTCGCCGTTATATTTTTAAGGGGAACCTTGCCGTTAATTATCTCAATCGGTTTGATCGGGGGAAGAAACCGAGGCCATGATGTATCGACTTGCAAATAAGATGGTATGGATTCTTTGTTTATTTGGTCGCTAATATAATTCCTCTTTTCGGTTAATAATCCCAATACACGGTCATTTTTCAGAATATGTTGTGCGAACATGAAATTGAGTCGTTGTTCCATATTTCCCTTCTTTTTCAAGATCGTTTTCCAAGGCATCGTTTTTTTATCTTCTTGCATTTTCCGCAGGATGCACGATATATACTCCACTGTCCCCATATTGCCGGAATCCTCGGAAAGTGGATACCCATCAAGGTTTTTGACGCAGTCTCCGAATGATTTACGGGGATTCAGTGGCGGCACAATCGTCTGTAAAGCGATAATGAGAGAGCAAACCAACACGTCTAGCAACATAGATTGATAATAGGTTTCATATGGTATTATTTTAGTGGTTTCTTCTTTTTTCTTTCGGTCTTTTATTTTTTTCAAATATCGTTCGTCCCCTATGAAAATATCGGTATTCCCCATAAAATCCATACATAATGACATAGTAGTATTTTCAATCGTTTCAACAGGAATAAACAGATTTTTGCAGATCGCACTCATCATATTATGGACGTGTCTCAACTTAGAATTTTGGTATAGTCTTTTTTGACTATGTTCGTCCACTTTGTAAGAATCATTTAGCGACTCCGGCTCCCACGTATCTTGTTCGTCCACTTCCATAAGCAGCTCTAATCCTTGCTCTGAATAATCGATTTGATCTAATACGTTTCCGCAGAACCGGTCTACATAGTATCCGTCGCACACCCGTCCGTTTTTCTTGATCAGTTCTTTCAATACGGATGGATATGTTCCTTTTTGAAATGCTTTTGCCAATAAAAACTGAGACAAAGGCATTAAGGGTATAGAATCGCTATCAATACAATATAACCAATGTTGGTTTTCTTGTTGTGGAAGAGGATCGCGGCATCGGATCCGTCGGAAGGCGATCAGAAAATTTTGTTTGACCGCAAAATCAATACTTTTATGGTTTATACTGTCCAACTCTTTTTTATGGGGTGAAGGCAATGTTTCTGAAATATACGCTTTATTGCCCATTTTCAACTGCGATTTGTCAAACTGAACCGTTTTGTATTTGGCCAACTCCAAGGTAAGTTTCAGATGTTTCTTTTCGGATTCTATTTTCGCTTTTATCTTCGTTTCAATTTCCTCCATATTCACTCCGTACTGATTGGAGATGATTTTTTTCTGGTTTTCTTTCAGCGCGCATGTCAAATCTTTGGATTTCACGAATGTAGAGGCATCTGCATCAGGATCATAAACCCAGGTATAATTCACACGTTTGAAATATTTCTGGATCTTTCGGGCATTCGATTCAATGGCGATTTCTTCCTTTTCCTTTATGGAAAATGTACATTCTTCCACTCCAGCCGGCAATTGTGGTTTGATTTCCAACAAGGCATAATCTCCTTCTTTCACAAGTTTATAGCCTTGAATCAGATCTTTCGCCAAATCTACCGTATTATCCATAGAGCAGCCGTAATCTTCTGCCAATTTGAGAGATAAGTATTCCGTAAATTCATCCGGTGTCATTCTTCCGCGTTCCTTCCTGTATTTCACAAGGGCATCATACTGGTTCGCGTCAAATTCAGTATCATATCGTAAATCGCGGTTATTATTATCGTCTTGCATTTTTCGCAAAGTAGTATATTTTTTCGCGATGGCTTTTTGGGTGGCGTCGTAGAAATGTTTCGGTTCCACGTATGGTTCAAGCATTAGTTGCGGAGAGACCAAAATCAAATTCGTCAATAAAATCCAAGACGCGAATAAACGGAAATCGTTCGTATGGCAAAGTATGTTGCACAAATCGCGGCTTTCCTTTTTTTTGAACGAGTATAAAAAGTCTTGCATGATTGCGTAGTTTCCTAAAAAGTATGCGTCGGTAAACTGCGTCGGCAAAAGAGGGTCTTTCAAGGGAGGAATTTTGAATTTTTCCACCGCGTAATTACCAAATTCATCTCTTTTTTGCAAATAATCTCCATTATAATTCGCAATGTTTTGCAGGATATGTTTGCGGATACGCTGGGATGCACCAAACGAAATCGTGTCTTGATTCAAGCCATAGGGAGACAATGATTTCAAATAATCGGATAAACAGTATAGATGCTCGTTGTGTTTATAGTAGTGGTCGATAACAGCAAACGTGTTCGGAATGGTGGCCTGTAAAAACGCCTGTAGTGTAGGATGTTGGACACGACCTTGAAATAACGGATCTTCTCTCGGTTCAAGGGTGACATGGGTGATTGCACTTTCCAACGGGAAGATATTATTGTCATTACCAGTAGATTTTAGTTTAATCTCTTTTTTTTGTATTTGCATAGTCTTTAAAATGGGGGTGACATTTGGAGGTTGAAATGCGGCCTTTTCTAAAATAGTGGACACGGGCGAAATGAAAACAGATTGAGAAACAAACTTCTCAGGCATGATCATGAAGGAATGTATATCAACAGTATCTGGTTGCATCAAGATTCGGTTTTCTCCTTGGCCTCTTCCCAGAAAATGTTGGTAGTATATTGGTTCGTTAAATCGTGCCATCACATTTTTTTGCCGTTTGAAAACTTCTTCGTCTTTCCCGAAAGGTTTCACGACTGTACTACGCAATGAGTCGTCGTGCGCTAAAATCATGTCGGAATCTACATGCACCGAAAGGTTGGAGGCAATAGGTGTATGTATCAAATCATCCATTCGAGACACGGGTTTCCAAAAACGGGCAGAGACTTGGTCATGCATGTTTGCATATTTAGAGTAGTTCGTGGCAGGAGTATCGTTTTCCGTGAATAAATGAAGAGTCGTATTGACTTCGGCGGTAATCTGCTCGTCTATGTCGAAGAAGGAACAATCGTGGAAATCCCTTCCTTGCCGTTCTGGAGTACCATACAACTCTCGGCTCATACTGACCACAGGATAAATCCACGGAACTTTCATATTCATACTATAGAGTCCATTGACAAGAGGTTTGAAATGCTGTGGATCGTGTCTTTGAAACCCGGTAATTTGATTATGTATATCAAAAATAGAACATTTCTCTCTTAGTTCTTTAAAACGGTTGATATGAATATATACTTCTCTCATGGCTCGTCTTGTTCGTTTGTCTTCGGGTAACTTAAATAGAAAGTCATCCAATAACTCATTCATTTGGACATCCACATCGTATCTGATCTGATGAGGCCTTAACTTTACTTCGTCGTGAAAACTATCAGGCGGTGTAGTGGTGTGAGACAATTGTTCAATGTGTAGTTCGTCGCGATAATCTTTTTCTAAATTTAACTTGGCAGGTATATCTAATTCTAATTCGCCTTGATTGTTGTATTCGGTTCGCACGTCTTCGTCTACTTGTTCGTTATCCTCAACCACCACGGCATTGTCATCATTCCCTTTATATGAAACCGGCTTCTGGCGCGTACAAATTTTTCGGAGAGGTATATTTTTGGGAATACCTTTATAACCAAAATCAATGTATAACACTTCTTCTTCTGGAAAAGACATGATTTGTATCATATCTTCAACTACAAGTGTGATGAGTCCGGTGACAATAATGCGATGTTCTCCTCCGAATTCCAACTCTATCCACGTACCTGCGATCAGACCATTTTGCTTGGCAAAACCTTTATGTAAACTTCTATTTAAAACGACGAATTTTTCAATAAGACTATCCACAAGAACCCCGTTCTTTAGGGGGATTTGCATAAGTTGAATGCTGGAAGTATGGACCAGTTCTATTAGACTACTTGGATCATAATAATATACGTAAAACGTTTGTTCATGCAAGGAAGTCTCTTTAGGTGAAACAATACGAACAATATCTCCCAATTGCAAATTCATGGACTATACTGTATCTATATATTTTGCGCGGAAGAAAATAGTCCCCATTTTCGGGTTCCCCCTAAAGGATTAAATCCTTTTTATATAATATAAAAATGACTACACCCATTACCACTATATTCATGAATTGGTTGAACCCTCAAAAATTCTATTTCTGGATGGGACTTTTGATTATATTACTCATGTCGGCGGGCATTTACGTTTACAACAAAAATATTTCAAATTTAAAAAACAATACAACGAAGAAAAACGTCCCTAATGCAGCTGGTACATCAGGAGATGTGAGGATTATGTTTTTCACGGTGGACTGGTGTCCTTATTGCCAGAAAGCCAAAGATCCATGGGATGATTTCAAAACGAATTATCATTTAAAGACGGTCAACGGACGACGCGTGACGTGTCAAGAATATAACGCGACGGAAGGATCTTCAACTGCAGCAGAATCCCAACTGTACATAGAAAAGTACGATGTAAAAGGGTATCCGACCGTTTTTATGTTGAAAGACGGAGAAAAAATAGAATTTGATGCGAAAATTTCAACTTATGCCCTTGAACGTTTTGTCTCAGATATGGTCTAGTTAGTTGTGTGTCTCCAAATATGTGATTGCTACGTCTTTACCCATTTGATACAAACGCAGTCTTTCTTCTTTTTTATCGAATGCATTAAAAATCGCGATCGCATCAGCTGGACATTTTATAAATATTTGATTTGGCGCGTCATACTCTTTTGCAGTTAATTCTTTCCTCAAGCTCATCCATAATTTAAGAGCGAGTGAAACCAAATAGTCAAGTAGTTTATAAGACGAGCAATGAGTAGGGAAAGGTTTTGATTTTTGCTTTTCCTTGTCATGCTGCTTATTGGAATTTTCCAATCCTAATATCGTGGTTGGATCGTGTCCTTGGTCTAAACAACAAGGCAAAGGGTAGTTCATTACGATGGCTCCATCAATGTAATAGTCATCTTCATGTTCCCACGGAATGAATAATATGGGTAAACAACTTGATGCAAAGACTGCGTCCACGAGTTTCCATTTTGGGTGCGTTTTATAAGAGAGATCAACTAATTCCAACGAATCATATTTCGTAGTATAGAAATGGATTTCTTTTTTGTTGAAACGATGAAATTCTTCCAAAGTAATGTCAATGGATATATCTTTTCCAAGCAATAAGGGTTCAATTGTTTTTAATAGTTCAACACGACTAAACATCCCTCCATCCTGAACAGCTCGGACAACTGAGCTGAAATCTATTTTATATAAGTCTTTCCAGGGGCGATCTATAATATACGTTTTTAAAACATCCATATCATAACCCAGGGTCAAAAAAACGGCAAGAACCGTCCCGATAGAAGTTGCATGTATTGTTTCAATTTCGTCCATAATTAAGTAATTCTTTTTGATAAGAGTGTGTAAAGTACCGAAAAAGGCAAACCCCACAATAGCTCCACCAGACATGACCAAATGTTTGATCATTGTATATACGTAAACCGAATAATTATATCTATAATTCGTTTTGCGGGGATAAGTTTTATGCATGGTAAACGTATAGATGTCCGTCTTTTTATATGTGAACGACGAAGAGAGTTCGGGAAAAGTGAATATTGACGAGCTGTATGAAAAGAAGAAAAAACGCGACCTGAAGCAGTTATCCATTTTTAATAAATTACTGAATCGTATTCATATACGAATCAGGGTAACTGGACGCAATACGAAGAACGAACAACATATTTGGTTTAATGTACCCGAATATATATTCGGCGAGGCAGTATACAATAAAGCAGAATGTATCGCCTATTTAGTGAACAAACTCCAAGATAACGGGTTTTTAGTGAAATATATTCATCCGAATACGATGTTTATTTCATGGTCAAACTGGATTCCGCAATATATAAGAGCGGAATTTAAAAAGAAAACGGGGAAGATCATCAACGAAAAAGGTGATATAATAGATCCGCACATTGATGCGGCGGAAGAAAGTGGAGACATAAATCAAGGATTATTTAACACGGGAATACCAACTACCGTCCAGAAGAAAGATCAAAAGCAATTTACGCCGATAGATAAGTATAAACCGTCTGGGAAG
>Ga0209550_10003114_pt1 | contig 15848 bp, 16 predicted proteins | sample LauGreSuBDMM15SN_2_FD_187567 | JGI IMG/M metagenome (GOLD analysis project Ga0209550, IMG submission 187567) | Freshwater lake microbial communities from Lake Michigan, USA - Su13.BD.MM15.SN (SPAdes) (version 5) | ecosystem: Environmental > Aquatic > Freshwater > Lake | place: Lake Michigan...
GCCGATTAGGTTCGACAGTCTGCAGTCTGGACCCGGACATCAGACGGTCCAGATCAGCGCTCGGCTTAATAGTAACGCGGCTGTGGGCCTGGGTCTGCTCGCTCCCGATGAATTAACGGGCGAAGTTCCGCTGACCGCCCGGCTCGAATTCGAGGAACGCGGTTTGATCAGCGGTCATGCGCAGGCTGATATGACAACTGCTCAACTTTCGCTTTCCGGGACCGATTGGTTCAAACCCGCTGATGAGCCAGCGACGCTTAAGGCAGATTTTGTTGGCAAAGAGGATGACGTCATCGTGTTGAGCGCCATTCGCGCTGAGGGGCCCTCGATGGAGGCCCTCGTGTCGGGTACAATTCGCAAGGGGCAGGTGGTGAGGCTGACTACCGCTCGTGCGCGCCTTAAGGGCCTGTTTGATGGTCAGGTTCAGTTCGAAAAAGACGGTTCGGGCACGGCGCTGGTGGTCAAGGCGGATTATCTTGATGCTCGCCGCTTACTGCACGAATTGCAGACCATAGATCTAACCGATCTCGAGGCGAGGAAGGGTGCCGGCGCCGGTGCCGGCCCTATCCGATTGGATATTGCAGTGGATCGGTTAAAGGTCACGCAGGCGGAGCCCTTAACGGATCTTCGGCTCTCCGCTGATTGGGCAAAGGGCTTGAACCGTCATCTCGAAGCCTCGGTCAAGGGCCCCGGTACCAGCGCGATCATTATTGCTATTGCACCGAAGTTTGATCAGGTTCTCGTTTCTGGGCAGATCGCTTCTGTCGGGACAATGGTTGAAAGCCTATCTGGTTTCACCAATCTCAAGGGCGGTAGTGCGCAATTGTCTGGGCATCTGGTGCCCGCAGGTGCTGACTTGGTGCTCACGGCGCAATCGGTCCGTGTCGCTCGGGTTCCAGCGCTCGCGCAGATCTTTACACTTGGCGCCTTTAGCGGTGTAGCCAACACGCTTAATGGCGAAGGCATCCAGTTTTCTGAGGTCTCGAGCCGTATGGCCCTGCGCGGTAAGACGCTCCAGATCACCGAGGCGCGGGCCACCGGTGATGCCTTGGGCCTGACCACCCACGGCTATATTGATTTGTCCAAGCAAGAGCTTGACCTTGCCGGTGCCATGGCACCGGCCTACGCGCTCAATTCGGCGGTGGGCAAGATCCCCGTGCTGGGTGCTCTGATGATTTCACGGCAAGGCGAGGGTGTCTTTGGTTTAACCTACTCGGCCAAGGGCGCGATCAAGGCTCCGCGTCTGTTCGTCAATCCGCTGTCGCTAGCAACGCCTGGTATGTTGCGCAGGGTCTTTGATGGCGTGCCGCTGGGCAAGGCGGTGTTCAAGGCCCCGACACCTAAGCCGGTGCCTTGAAACATGTGTTAGACCGGCTTGATCAGCACGATCTTCTTTTTACCAGCCGCTAACTTGATCACGCCGTCGGCTGTTAGGTCCGCGGGGGTCAGGACCCGAGCGCCGTCTGATACGAGCTCATTATTGACCCGAAGACCGCCTCCTAGTGCCAGACGCCGCGCATCTGAGCGAGAGGCGGCCAGGCCCGCATCAACCACAATATTGGCGACCGGAATGCCAGCTTCCAAGGTCGCGCGATCAACCTCAAGCGTTGGCAGGTCCTGCGACAGAACGCCCTGTTCAAAGGCCTTATCCGCAGCCGCACGAGCAGCTTCTGCCGCTTGGCGGCCATGCAGCAGGGTCGTGGCTTCATCGGCCAGAACCTTCTTGGCCTCGTTGATCTGAGCACCGGGCAGGGTCGCCAGACGATCGCACTCTTCTAGCGGTAGTTCGGTGAACAGCTTCAAGAACTTGCCCACGTCAGCGTCTTCTGTGTTGCGCCAGACCTGCCAGTAGTCATAGGGGCTGAGCCGGTCAGCATTGAGCCAAACGGCGCCGCCAAGGCTCTTGCCCATCTTCTGGCCCGATGATGTCATCAGTAGGGGCGTGGTCAGGCCATAGGCGGGTTTGGCGTCGACGCGGCGGACCAACTCCACCCCATTGATGATGTTACCCCACTGGTCTGAGCCACCCATCTGGAGGGCGCAGGCATAACGACGGCTTAACTCCAGATAGTCGGTCGCCTGCATCAGCATATAGTTGAACTCGAGGAAGGTCAGGGGCTGTTCACGTTCCAGCCGCAGCTTGACGCTGTCGAAGGTCAGCATGCGGTTGATTGTGAAGTGGACGCCGTAGTCGCGTAGAAACTCGACATAGCCGAGCTTTTCCAGCCAGTCGGCATTGTTGACCATCACCGCATCAGTCGTGGCATTGCCAAAGCTCAGGAACTTACCAAAGGTGGTCTGGATGCTGGCCATGTTTGAGGCTATCTGCGCATCGGTCAGGAGCGGGCGCTGCTTGTCCTTATCAGTCGGGTCACCAACCTTGGTCGTACCGCCGCCCATCAATGTGATTGGCCGATGGCCGGTCTTTTGCAGCCAGCGCAGCATCATGATCGAGATCAGATGGCCAATATGTAGGCTGTCGGCCGTACAGTCATAACCGACATAGGCCGTCACCACGCCTTCGCTGGCGGCATTATCCAAGGCCTGCAGATCGGTACACTGATGGATATAGCCGCGCTCTTGCAGGATCTGCAGGAACTTTGATTTCGGCTTAAAGGCGTTTGCGGTCGGTTCAGGCATGGACTCGGGCTTTCCTAAGCAAGGGCGTGCGTGTAGCACGGACGGACACACTCGGCCAAGCCGTGGGGCGGGAGATGGCAGATATGCAGCAGGTCCTGGGGTTCATGAGCGGAACCTCGCTCGATGGGATCGATATGGCCATCCTGCGCACCGATGGCGAAACCATCGACAGCTTTGGTCCGTCTGGCGAGGCCCCCTTGCCTGATGATGTCCGCGCTTTAGTCCTTGAGGCGATTGTCGCAGGTCGGTCTTGGGCGCGTGAGGTACCGGAGCCAGAGGTCTTTGCGCGAGCGGCAACGGCGATTGCTGAGGCCCATGCGCTGGCAGCGGCTGGTTTTTTGAGCCGTCATGGATTGGGTTTTACCGATCTGGACCTGATCGGATTTCACGGACAGACGGTTCTGCATGAGCCGCCAACGGTGTTCGCCGTGGGACGGACCAGACAGTTGGGCGATGCGGCCCTGCTGGCCAGCCTCACAGGTGTTCGCACAGCCTTTGATTTTCGCACGGCCGATGTGGCAGCAGGCGGGCAGGGTGCCCCACTCGTCCCGGTCTATCATGGCGCCTTGGCGCGGCGCTCGGCGCTCACCGGGCCTGTAGCGATCTTGAATATTGGCGGTGTGGCCAATGTGACCTTTGTGGGCGAGGGGGGCGATCTTCTGGCCTTCGATACGGGGCCGGGCAATGGACCATTGGATCAGTGGGTCGAGTCTCATGGCTTGGGTCGATATGATATAGGCGGGGCCCTATCTAAGTCGGGCCGGGTGCATGAGGCTATTTTAGGCCAGATGATGAGCCATTGTTTCTTCACACAAACTGGCCCAAAATCTTTGGATCGTTATGATTTTACAACAAAACCCGTCGAGGGTCTATCACTTGAAGATGGCGCTGCAACCCTTGCAGCCTTTGTTGCCCAATCGGTTGCCCATGGCTTGGGGCAGGCCCCTCAGCCTCCACGCGCCCTCATGGTTTGCGGCGGCGGTCGACACAATGGCGCGATCTTGGAGGGTTTGCGTCAGCGTTGTGGGGTGCAGGTGGTTACCGCTGAAGAGGCGGGTTGGCGCGGTGATGCCATAGAGGCCGAAGCCTTCGCCTTTTTGGCGGCTCGCACGGTGCGCGGCCTGCCGATCTCCTTTCCCGGCACCACGGGCGTTCCCGAGCCGCTGGTCGGCGGCCGGGTTGTCGATCCTTAAGCGGGGTTGGCCTCTAGACGCATATCCAGATAGGCTCCGACGCGCTGCTCTACCTCTGGAAGCTTTTCGCCCCAGAAGTGGTTGGCCTGATCGACGACGTCATAGTCGATGGTGATGCCCTTTTGCGTCCGCAGCTTGGAGACTACCCGTTCAACTTCCAACGGCGGCACGATCGTATCGGCCGAGCCGTGCAAGATCAGACCCGAAGCGGGGCAGGGTGCCAAGAAGCTGAAATCATACATGTTGGTCGGCGGTGACACCGAGATGAAGCCATCAGTCTCTGGACGGCGCATCAGAAGCTGCATGCCGATCCAAGCACCAAAACTGTAGCCTGCAACCCAGCACTGAGAGGCGGTAGGGTTGGTAGTCTGCAACCAGTCCAAAGCGGTCGCCGCATCGGCCAGCTCGCCAATGCCGCTGTCAAATTCGCCTTGGCTGCGACCCACGCCGCGGAAGTTAAATCGCAGAACCGCAAAGCCGCGCTTCATGAACAGGTGGTACAGTTGCACCGCCACGGGGTTGTTCATATGGCCCTGGGCCTTGGGGTGGGGGCTGAGGATCAGAGCAATCGGGGCGTTTTCGCGCTTGCCCGGTGCATAGCGTCCTTCGATTCGTCCGGCTGCTCCGGTCAGAACCACTTCAGGCATCGTCTCTCCAACTTAACTACGGCGTACCAAGGCGGCGCAATCTGCGCCAAATCAGCGGAGAATACTTGACCGCTGCGCTTGGTCTTCCTATGTCCAAACTATAAACGGCTGTCCAGTGTTCACCCGCCAGGTTGCGGTTTGTAACACACAGGGCGGCTGTTGCGCACGATTTCTGCGGGAGCGAACCATGCGATTGAGCACCAAAGGCCGTTATGCCGTCATGGCTATGACCGATCTGGCTAAGCAAAGCGGAACCAAGGCCGTTTCGCTGGCGGATATTGCCTCGCGTCAGGAAATTTCGCTATCCTATCTGGAGCAGTTGTTTGCGCGTCTTCGGCGCGGCGGCTTGGTTAAGAGTGTGCGAGGACCGGGCGGTGGATATCGCTTGGCCCGTCATGCAAACGAGACCTCAGTGGCTGAGATTGTTCTGGCCGTAGACGAACCCCTGCGCGCGACCCGCTGCGTTGGCCAAGGCTTTCCCAAGGGCTGCATGATGGGCGGCGAGCGCTGTGTGACCCACGCCCTTTGGGATGAGATGGGGCGCCATATCCATTCCTATCTGGCCAGCGTGACCCTCGATGACGTGATTTCCGGCAAGCTCAGCCAGGGCTCGGCGCAGGCGGCCTGATTTGTCTTGACCGTTTCGGGCACATATCTGGATTACAACGCCACGGCCCCGGTTCGGCCGCAGGTGAGGGCTGCCATGGTGGCAGTCCTTGATCTGGTGGGTAATCCCTCCTCGATCCATGCCGGTGGCCGGGCGGCTCGGGCGGTGGTTGAGGCGGCGCGTGGGGCGGTGGCAGCGCTGATCATGGTGCCAGCCCAGACCATCATTTTCACCAGTGGCGGTACCGAGGCCAATGCCCTTGCCATCGAAAGCGCTGTGGCAGCAGGTAGTCGTCGATTGATCATTGGCGCGACCGAACATGATTGCGTACTTGAAACGGCGCTGGCCAGTGGCGCAGCGGTCGAGATCTGGCCCGTCGACGGTCACGGTGTTGCCGATCTAGCTTGGCTCAGTGAACGGCTAGCCCGTTGGGACAGCGCAGATGGCCGCCCGTTTGCGGCCCTTATGCTAGCCAATAACGAAACCGGCGTGATCCAGCCCACGGACGTGGCGGCTGACCTGTTGCGGACCTACGAAGGTTGGCTACACGTCGATGCGGTTCAGGCCGCGGGCAAGATCATTGTCGATGGGCGCGGCTGCGGTGCCGACACCCTAGCCCTTTCTGCCCACAAGCTTGGCGGTCTTCAAGGAAGTGGAGCGCTGACCTTTGGTCCCCGCGCTGTGCTCTCACGCCGTTTGCATGGTGGCGGACAGGAGCGCGGACGCCGCGCGGGTACCGAAAACCTGCCAGGTATTGCAGGTTTTGGTGCGGCCGCTGAGGCTGCCTTGCTCGATGTGGCCAAGATGAAGACCCAAGCGGCTTGGCGCGATGAGGCGGCGGCTTATCTCAAGAGCGAAGCGGGAATTCAGGTTGTTGGCGAAGGCGCGGCGCGGCTGCCCAATACGCTTTGCCTAGCCAAGGCAGGTTTTAGCGCTGAGCTGCAGGTGATGGCGCTAGATCTGGCGGGGGTAATGGTCTCCACAGGGGCTGCCTGTTCTTCGGGCAAGGTGCGGCCAAGCCCGGTCTTGACCGCAATGGGACTAGACCCCCTCGCCGGATCGGCCCTTCGGGTCAGCGGCGGCTGGGGTACGACACAATTGGATTGGACAAGATTTGCGCAGGTTTGGCTTGAGGCCAACCGGCGTCATCAGTCCCGCAGACCCGCCTCGGCGGCTTAAGGGACAGGAGCGTAAAGATTATGGCTGCGGTCAAGAAAACCATCGATCAGGTTGAACAACTCGAGACGTACGAGCATGGATTTGTCACTGATATTGCTCAAGATTTCGCTCCAAGGGGCCTGAGCGAGGACATTGTGCGGTTCATTTCGGCTAAGAAACAAGAGCCCGAATGGATGCTGCAATGGCGGCTGGAAGCCTACGCCCGCTGGCTGCAGATGGAGGAGCCCGACTGGGCTAAGGTCGAGTACGCCAAGGTCGATTATCAAAACCTCTATTACTATGCCGCGCCGAGCCAGAAGGCTGGCCCGATGAGCTTGGACGAGGTCGATCCGGAACTGCTGAAGACCTATGCCAAGCTGGGCATTCCCCTTCGCGAGCAAGAGGTTCTGGCGGGGGTACAAGGCGCGCCGCGCTATGCGGTAGACGCGGTGTTCGACAGCGTCTCGGTCGTCACCACCTTTAAGAAGGAATTGGCCCAAGTCGGCGTGATCTTCTGTTCCTTCAGTGAGGCAGTGCGCGAGCATCCTGAACTGGTGAAGCTCTATCTAGGCTCGGTCGTTCCAACGACAGACAACTATTTTGCCTGCCTGAACTGCGCGGTCTTTTCGGACGGATCGTTCGTCTATATCCCTCCTGGTGTGCGCTGTCCGATGGAGCTATCGACCTATTTCCGCATCAACGCGCAGGAAACCGGCCAGTTTGAGCGGACGTTGATCATCGCCGATGAGGGCTCCTACGTTTCCTATTTGGAGGGCTGCACGGCGCCTCAGCGCGATGAGAACCAGCTTCACGCCGCTGTGGTCGAGCTGGTGGCGCTCGATAATGCTGAGATCAAATATTCCACCGTCCAGAACTGGTATCCTGGTGATGCAGACGGCAAGGGCGGTATCTATAATTTCGTCACCAAGCGCGCTGATTGCCGCGGTGTGCGTTCGAAGGTGTCGTGGACCCAGGTCGAGACTGGCTCTGCCGTGACGTGGAAATATCCCTCCTGCATCCTGCGCGGTGATGAGAGCGTTGGTGAGTTCTATTCGATCGCCATCACCAATGGTCGTCAGCAGGCTGACACCGGTACCAAGATGATCCATCTTGGTAAAAATACGCGCTCACGCGTTATTTCTAAAGGTATTTCTGCAGGTAATTCGTCGAACACCTATCGCGGTTTGGTCTCGGCCCATGCCAAGGCGACGGGCGCGCGCAACTTCACCCAGTGCGACAGTCTGCTGATCGGCAAGACCTGCGCGGCCCACACGGTGCCCTATGTCGAGGCGCGCAATGCCTCGGCCAAGTTCGAGCACGAGGCCACAACGACGCGGCTTTCTGACGACCAGCTGTTCTACGTCATGCAGCGCGGTCTTTCGCGCGAAGAGGCCGTCCAACTTCTGGTCAACGGCTTCGTCCGCGAAGTGCTGCAAGAACTGCCCATGGAATTTGCTGTCGAAGCCCAAAAGCTCGTGGCGATCTCGTTAGAAGGCTCCGTCGGATGAGCAAAATAGTAACGCATCTTTCTGCCCCCTCTAGGGCGGACCAGCCGAGGTTGGGGATTAAGGCGGTTCGGTCTGATCCCCGCTTGAAGCCATATCTGCTGGCGATGAACTCTACATCGTCATTGACTAGATCCGGGCTCTTACGCCGACCCCCTATCCCCAACCCATTCTGCACCGCGCAGCTGGGTGTTTGAGAGAAGTTCTTATGTTGTCAGTTACGAACCTGCATGTCGAAGTCGATGGCACACCGATCCTCAAAGGCCTGTCCTTGGACGTGCCAGCGGGCGAAGTCCATGCGATTATGGGTCCCAATGGCGCGGGAAAATCGACACTGTCCTACACGCTCGCAGGACGTGAGGGCTATGAGGTCACACAAGGTTTGGCCAGTCTGAACGGCGACGACCTGTTCGCGCTTGAGGCCAATGAGCGGGCCGCAAAGGGTCTGTTCTTGTCGTTCCAATATCCGCTGGAAATTCCGGGCGTGCCAAGCTTGACCTTCATTCGCACCGCCTTGAATGCCCAGCGTAAGGCGCGCGGCGAGGATGAGATCGGTGCCCCGGCTTTCTTGAAGTTAGCTCGTGAGCAGGCGGCCAGCCTGAAGATTGACTTCGACATGCTCAAGCGGCCACTCAATGTCGGCTTCTCAGGCGGTGAGAAGAAACGGATGGAAATTTTTCAAATGGCAATGCTTTTGCCAAAATTTTTGATCTTGGATGAAACCGACTCCGGGCTCGATATCGACGCCTTGAGGATCGTGTCTGAGGGGGTCAACGCCTTGCGCTCGCCCGAGCGGGGGATGCTGGTGATCACCCACTATCAGCGTCTGCTCGACTATATCAAACCAGACCAGGTCCATGTTTTGGCTGGGGGCAAGATCGTGGCTTCGGGCGGCCCAGAGTTGGCGTTGGAACTGGAAGAGACCGGCTATGACCGGTTCTCGCAGGCTGCAGCATGAGCCTAGCGCTCGCCCTTCAAAGTGGGGATGTCGCGTCCCTGCCCAGTCGCCGCGACGAGGCTTGGCGATATACGGACCTGCGCGCTGCTTTGCGGGCCATTCCGGCGGCTTCGCCAAAGGATGAGGCAGCGCTGTTGGCTGGCCCCTTCGCAGCATTAGAGACCGTTGAAACGATCATCATTACCAACGGCTTTGGTCCAGATCGCCTGAGCCTCGCCTCCGGTGAACATCGTACGGTTTGCCTGCGTTTCATCGCCTCAGAGGCGGCCAGCGCCCACCATGGCACCCTGACCCTCACGGTGGCGGAAGGCGGCTCTCTCACCTTGCTGGAGAGCCATGAAGGCTTTGGTTATGATTATGTAAGCGATATTGCCATCAGCCTTAAGATCGGGTCCGGTGCTACTGTCGATCGGATCGTGATCCTGAAGGATAGCGCAGAGGCTATAAGTGTTGTCACTGCGACGGTTGATCTGGGTGCCAATGCCACGCTCAACCAAACGGTCCTGACCACCGGGGCCAAGCGTCAGCGCTTTGAGACCCACGTGAGCCATCCGGGGCAGGGCGCGTCGGTGCGTCTCGACGGCGTCTATCTACTTGGCGACGCCCGTCATAGCGATCAAACCACGGTCGTCACGCACAAGGGCGAGGGTGGCACCACTAACCAACTGACCAAGGGCGGCGTTCGCGACAGCGCTCGCGCCGTCTTCCAAGGGAAGATTACGGTCGAGCGCGGGGCGGACCAGACCGATGCGCGCATGGGCCACCATGCCCTAATCCTATCCGAGCGCGCGGAAATCGATGCCAAGCCTGAGCTTGAGATCTATGCAGACGACGTCTCCTGCGCCCATGGCAATACAGTTGGCGCGTTGGATGCAGAGGCCCTGTTCTATATTCGCTCGCGTGGGGTTCCGCTCATTGAAGCCCGCGCGCTGCTGATCAGTGCCTTTGTCGCTGAGGTCACGGACCGGATCAGCCATGACGGCGCACGGCAAGTGGCGCAGGACTGGCTCTTGGCTTGCGGCATGGGGGCGTCCTGATGGCTTTTGACGTCGCTAAGGTCCGCGAAGAGTTTCCCATCCTAGAGCGCCAAGTCCACGGCAAGCGGCTGGTCTATCTGGACAGTGCGGCCTCGTCTCAAAAGCCGTGGACGGTGATCGAGGCCATGAGCCGGGTTATGGTATCGTCCTATTCCAATGTTCACCGGGGTCTGCACAGCCTCGCAAATGAGACCACTGAGGCCTATGAAGCCGCGCGGCGTAGTGTCGCCAAATTGATCCGTGCCGGTTCGGTCGATGAGATCGTCTTCACCAAGGGCGCGACCGAGGCGATCAATCTGGTTGCGGCCTCGTTTGGTCAAAGGCTGGTGGAAGGCGACGAGATAATCCTGTCTGTGATGGAACATCACGCCAATATCGTGCCGTGGCACTTCTTGCGTCAGGCCAAGGGCGTGGTATTGAAGTTCGTTCCGGTGTCGGACGATGGCCAACTGGATATGGACGCCTATCGCGCCCTGTTCAGCCCCCGAACCCGGCTTGTGTCTCTCAGCCACATGTCTAACGTTCTGGGCACGGTCAATCCGGCGGCAGAAATCGTGTCTATCGCCCATGCTCAAGGCGTACCCGTGCTGCTTGATGGCTGTCAGTCCGTGGTGCATGAGATCGTCGATATTCAGGCCCTCGACGCCGATTTCTACGTCTTTTCCGGTCACAAGCTCTATGGCCCGACCGGGATTGGCGTTCTGTATGGCAAGGCTGATATACTGGCCTCCATGCCGCCCTATCAGGGAGGCGGTGAGATGATCGGCTCGGTTGGGTTGGAGACCATCACCTATGCTGACCCGCCCCACCGGTTTGAGGCAGGCACCCCAGCCATTATTGAGGCCATTGGTCTTGGCGCAGCCATTGACTGGCTAATGGCCCAAGATCGCGATGCCATCGCCGCTCATGAGCACGCCCTCTACGCGCGGACCTATGAGGCTGTGCGCGATATAAAGGGGCTACGGGTCTTGGGAACAGCGCCGGGCAAGGGGGCTGTGCTAAGCTTCACCATCGACGGCGTCCATGCCCATGATCTAGCCCAGATTTTAGACCGGTACGGCGTGGCCGTCCGAGCCGGGACCCACTGCGCCGAGCCCTTAATGACCCGATTTGGCGTAACCTCGAGCGCACGCGCCTCTTTTGGCCTATATAACACCGTCGAGGAGGTCGATCTGTTCGTCGACGCCTTGATCCGCGCCCAAACCTTTTTTGCTTAGGCCAGCGACGTGACCCCTATGGACGATGCGACCGTGACCACAACCGCCGAAAGCCCAGCCACCGCGCTGGGCCAAGATGAGCTTGATCGTATGACCGACCGCTTGGTCGAGCAGCTCAAGACCGTCTATGACCCGGAAATACCCGTCGATATCTATGAGTTGGGCCTGATCTATAAGGTCGACCTGTCTGACGATATGGATGTGGTCATCGACATGACCTTGACCGCGCCAGGTTGCCCGGTGGCCGGGGAAATGCCGGGCTGGGTCGAAGAAGCGATCCTTCAGGTCGGTGGCCTGAAATCCTGCACTGTCAATCTGGTCTTTGATCCCCCGTGGGACCCCTCGCGGATGTCGGATGAGGCTAAGCTGCAATTGAACATGTTCTGACCATGCAAACCGATCCCAATCCCTCTCAGCCCGTCATCACCCCTCGGCTGCGCCGTCCCCGGCCTAAGGTCGTTAGCCTGACCGACCGCGCCGCCGAGCGTGTGCGCGAGATTATGGACCGCGCCGAAAAGCCCTATGCGGGCCTGCGCGTCGGCGTGAAAAACGGGGGCTGTGCCGGTCAAGAATATATACTCGAATATGCTGAGACCGCGGCCGCGCTGGACGAGGTGGTAGAGGATAAGGGCGTTCGGATCCTGATCGACCCCAAGGCGGTCCTCTTCCTGATCGGCTCAGAGATCGACTATGAGACGACGCGCCTATCATCGAAATTCGTGTTCCGCAACCCCAACGAGACCGACGCCTGTGGGTGCGGTGAAAGCGTGACCATCATTCCGGCCCTTCCCGACGCCGACTAGGACCTAAAGGCCATGGCCGTTGATCCTGGCTTTCTTGATCATGTGACCGACCTGCTGTCGGATCTTGGTCCTTTGCAGGTTAAGCGGATGTTCGGTGGGGTGGGGCTCTACCAAAATGATGTGATGTTCGCTCTGATCTTTGGCGATAGCTTCTATTTAAAGGCCGACAAGGACACCGAAGCCCAGTTCGAGGCGGCGGGCTCTAGCCCCTTTACCTTCGAGATGAAGGACGGCCGCTCGGGCATCTTGCACTATTGGCGTTTGCCGGACGAGGCAGGTGATGACCGTGCTGCAGCTTGCCGGTGGGCGAGGCTGGCCGTGGAGACGGCGATCAAGGCCCGCTCCAAGGGCAATGCCGGCGGTAAGTCCGGTGCGAAATCCAAGACCAAGGTTCGCAAGGAGCCGGAACTTCTCATCGACGGGCCGTGGGACGATGATTGACCGGCCCGCGCGGATTAGCGTACTGCGGCGGCTATGACCTTCACGGTGATGATCTATTCGATGGGAGAGGTGATCGGCGATGGCTTGATCAAGCTGCCCTTTATCGCCGCCCTTCGCCGGGCCTATCCGCAGGCGCAGATTGTCTGGTGCGCGGCTAAGGGCGCGAGCGTCTATACCGGCCCACTGCGCGGTGTCGTTGAGGGCCTCATTGATGAGGTGCTGACTGAGGGGCCCCTAGGCGCAGGCCTGTTCGATCTTGTCCATCCTAAGCCCTTTGGCGGGCGCCGCTTTGATCTGGTCATTGATACGCAAGACAATCCGCGCCGTAGCTTGGTCGCTAGGCGCGCTGCGGGTCGCTTTATCTCTGGCGCTGCAGATTTTTGGCTCAGCCACACCAAACCTGCCGCTGGAACCCTTCAGTCCCAAGCCGTGATCGACCGTTTGACCCAGCTTCTATCCTTAGCGACAGGGCAGGCGACGCGGCTTGAACACATCAATCTGGCGGGCGCACGGGCAGGGCAAGCCGCGCTTGAGCTTTTGCCCAATGGGCCTTGCTATGTTGGTCTAGCGCCCGGTGCCGGTGGCCAAGATAAGCGCTGGCCGCTGGAGGGCTTTGTCGCATTGGCGCGAAAGCAGCTGGTTTTGGGCCGAGCGCCGGTCTTTTTCTTTGGGCCGGGTGAGCAGGCCGATCGTGCCTTGGCGCAGGCGGCTGTGCCTCAAGCCCTGTTTCCAGAGGTGGATCGCCAAGACGCCTTTGCCGACATAAAGGGCCCCTTGCTGGTTATTGCGCTGGCAGGGCGACTTGCCGCAGCCGTGGCCAATGATGCGGGTCCTGGCCATATGATGGCGGCGGGCGGGGCACCCTTGCTGAGCCTGCAAAAGGATCGCCGCAAGGCGGTGAAGTTTCGTCCTTCAGCCCAGCGTCTATCGGTTTTGACGGCCGAGGACTATGGTCAGAGCATGGCGGCCCTGCCTTTGGATGTGGTGCAGATGGCGCTAGACGCACTCTTGTTGGGAGACACCTTATGAGCCTTTTGATCCCCGTCTCGGCAGGTGAATTGATCGACAAGATCACCATCCTACGCGTCAAGGCTGAGCGAATTGGCGATCCAACTAAGGAGGTCAATGTCCGCAAGGAGTTGGCACTGCTGATAGATGTCTGTGTAAAGACGATAGGTACAATTAAGGGGCTTGATCCCCTGACCGCTGAGCTATTGGCGGTCAATGCGGCGCTCTGGGACATTGAAGATGGCAAGCGTGATTGTGAGCGTCGGCAGGATTTTGGCCCTGCCTTCATTGTTTTGGCCCGTTCCGTCTATATGGAAAATGACCGCCGCGCGGCGATCAAGCGGCGGATCAATGACCTAACTGGCTCTGATATTGTTGAGGAAAAAAGTTATCAGCCCTATCAGGTCTAGGCCGCTGTGGAACCTGCTTGTCTAAACAGGTTCCGCGCTTGGTGAGGCCCTATTGGCCCTTAAACTGGGCAACGCGCTTTTGCAGGAAAGCGCTGACGCCCTCAACGAAATCGTGCGACTTGCCAGCCTTGCGCTGGGTCTTGCGTTCTGTGCTGAGTTGGCTGGTCCAGTCAGCGTCAAGGCTTTCCCACATAATCTTGCGGATCAGGCCTAAAGCCATAGGGCCGTTTGCCAGTTCCTTGGCCAAGGTCATGGCCGTGTCCATCAGGTCGGCATCGGCGACGCAGCGATTGATTAATCCCCACTCTAGAGCCGTGACGGCTGAAATCTTATCACCCAGCAGCGCCATTTCCATGGCCCGCGCCTTACCGATGATACGGGGCAGTAGATAGGTCGAGCCACCATCTGGCACCAGACCGATACGGCGGAAGGCTTGTAAGAAATAGCCGCTCTGACCGGCAACCACGATGTCTCCAAGCAGGGCGAGCGAGCAACCGACGCCGGCGGCTGCGCCATTGACGGCGGTCACGATGGGCATCGGGAACTCGCGCATCATGCTAACCAGTGGATTATAGTGAGTTTCCAGCGCTCGGCCTGCGTCAGGCTTACCATCGGCTTCGACTTCGCGTGCAGAAGCGCCGCCGCCCGATAGGTTGGCTCCCGAACAGAAGCTGCGACCCTCACCGGTCAAGATCACAGCGCGGGCGCCGATGCTGCCTAAAGCGACGCGGTTGAACGCGTCTAACAGTTCCAAGACCATTTCCAGACCGGCGGCATTCATCGCGCTTGGGTCATTCATGGTAATCACCGCGACATTGTCGATGATGTCCAACTTGATTTTTGAATAGTCCATCTGATCCTCCCACGCGCCGTTAAGGCTTTAGGCGAAGCTAAGTCGGACTAACGCAAGGGAATGCCAGCGAATTTTTCGGTCGTAAAGACGACTATTGGGCCAGGGGTGTGGTTCCGAAGTTGGTAACGCGGTTTCGGCCATTGCGCTTGGATGCATAGAGCGCGGCATCTGCGCGGTCGATGATGGAGTGGACCTGTTCTTTCGAGGTCCTCTGTGCCAGTCCAACTGAGACGGTGATCATGCCCAAATCCTCATTGGTTGACCGCCGCTTAAGCATGCGGGTCGATATTTCCTCTCGGATAGCTTCAACAACCTGTTCGACGGAGGTGGCGCTCTCATCAGGGAAGATAATGCAGAACTCTTCGCCGCCATATCGGGCTGCGAAGCGTGGGGTTTCAGCAACACGGCCGATCACGCTTGCTACAAATCGGATGACTTGGTCACCGGTTTGATGGCCCCAAGTATCATTGAATTTTTTAAAGAAATCGATGTCGATGACCGCGAAGCTCAGGGGACGTCCGGTAGCATCGGCCTGTTCACAAAGTTGAGCGATCGCGTCGTCAAAGGATTTGCGATTGGCCAAGGCGGTTAAGGCATCGGTGCTGGCTTCGCGCCGGACCTGTTCTAGGTGAAATTGTAGCCTTTTGACCTCTGAGGTCGACCGCTGCAGCAACAGCTCCAAACTGCGATTTTCGGTCCGGACCGTTTCTGTCGCCGTGCTTAGATTCTTGATGACATCGCGCAGGGACTTGGATTCAATATCCAAACTTAGGGATTGATCCGCCAGATCAAGGGTCGAGTTATAGTCTAGGTTGCTCTGCTGCGCCTTTTTGATCGCGGAGGTGACTGAGACCAATTCCTTGTTCAGTTGATCTCCCGCCTCACGAATTTCATCGTCGAACCGCTTATTGGGCAAAAATTCCACAGCTAAACGGTCGCTCGTCGCTTCGGAGATCATCTTGTCGCGTTTGAGCAGTCGTTGAATTTCTAGCGCTAGAGGGCCGTCGGGGTCCGCGATGACGTGCATCCAAATTTCATAGTTTAGGGGCGTCGGCCAAACCTGATCGCGTTCCATAGCCGCGAGGGTTGCCTGTCCTAACTGGTAGGCCTGCATGCCTCGCAAGAGACTATTGACGTCAGATGTCATTCAACTAGTTCCTAAAATATATTGTCTTTAATCTTGGTTTGGTCGGTTGCGTCAAGCCCATGGGTTGCAGTACTCGCACCGCCAAGTGACCATAATAGCGAACCAAAGGTTCCAAATTAGCGAAACTGGGTTAGCTTAGCGTACAATGAGATCGGACTTAGATCTTGACCCTTGGAGGACCAACCTGTGAAAGCTAAGGCCACTGCGGAGACCCACTCCGATAC
>Ga0209550_10003116_pt1 | contig 15842 bp, 13 predicted proteins | sample LauGreSuBDMM15SN_2_FD_187567 | JGI IMG/M metagenome (GOLD analysis project Ga0209550, IMG submission 187567) | Freshwater lake microbial communities from Lake Michigan, USA - Su13.BD.MM15.SN (SPAdes) (version 5) | ecosystem: Environmental > Aquatic > Freshwater > Lake | place: Lake Michigan...
ATGAAGATCTTTTATTTCAACAGCTAGCATTATATGGCGCCTTTTTCTTTGAATAATTCTTGTAATTCTCCTGATTGAAACATTTCTTTTACAATGTCGCAGCCGCCAATAAATTCGCCCTTTACATAAAGTTGTGGAATTGTTGGCCAATCAGAAAATTCTTTAATTCCTTGACGAATTTCGGCGTTTTCAAGCACATTAATATCTAAAAAATTCACATCTAAATTTGATAAGATTTGCACTACAACTGCAGAAAATCCGCATTGCGGAAAGTCTTTGCTGCCTTTCATAAAAAGCACCACGGCGTTATTTAAAACAATTTCTTCGATTTGATTTATAATTGACATAATTTAACTATTTTAATTTTTCTTGATTCAATTCACCGCAGCAAATTCAGAAGCGACGCTAAAGGTGCGCTTGCAAACCTGACATTATTTGGAAATTGTTTTTAGCTGCATGGCATGTAATTGTTTTTTAATCACATCGCCCAAAGCTTCATTGACTAGTTTATGCTGCATTATTCTAGTTTTTCCAGCAAAAATTTCATCAATTATTGTCACTGAATAATGATCATCATCGCCAGCTAAATCAACAATTTGAATTTCGCCTTTTGGAAATTTTTCTTGGAGAATTTTTTGTAAATCTTTTTGTGCTATTGGCATAATTTAGATGAATAGTAAAAAGGCGGATGACCCTTGAGCCATCCGCCTTTAAGAATATTATATATAGAAATTATTCTTTCTAGTTACCAAAAAAACCTCTGCGTTTTTTTGGAGCGCCGCCATCGCGATCATCACTTCTGCGATCACGATCACCGCCACGACGATCATCACGACGATCACCTCTATCGCCACGATCTCTACGATCATCACGACGATCACCACCGCGATCACCGCGATCAGAGCGACGATCATCACGACCACCAGATTCTCTTTCATCCACAATTTGTGGTTTATTAGCAATTTGATCAGAAATATCTTCGCCTGTTGCTTGATTTACGCAGCGATAGCTTAATTTTGGACGACCTTTTTTATCAAAGCCAATAACTTTAACTTTAACGATATCGCCTTCATTAATCACATCTTCAACAAAATCAACGCGATAATCAGCAAGTTCAGAAATATGAACAAAACCATCGCGATTATTTGAAATGCTTACAAAAGCTCCCGCATCAATAACTTTTACAACCGGACCTTCATAAATATCGCCAATTTCAGGCTCAAAAGTAATTTCTTGAATCATTGATAAAGCTTTTTGGATTGCTTCATTTGAGTTAGAAGAAATTTTAACCAAGCCGCTATCTTCAATATCCACAACCGCACCAGAAGTTGCGCAAATTTCTTTAATAACCGCGCCACGAGCGCCAATTACTTCACGAATTTTTTTCTGTGGAATTGTAATAACTTCAACTTTTGGAACATTTGGATTAAGCTCGGTTCTAGCATTTGGAACGGCTTCAACCATTTTATCTAAAATGTGCGATCTGCCAGCTTTAGCTTGCTCAAGAGCGGCTTGCATGATGGCAGCATTGATGCCATTAATTTTAATGTCCATTTGCAAGGCGGTAATGCCGGTGCCAGTTCCTGCAACTTTGAAATCCATGTCACCAAGATGATCTTCATCACCCATAATGTCAGAAAGGATAACATATTTATCACCTTCTTTAATCAAGCCCATAGCGATTCCAGAAACTGGAGAAGTAATTGGCACGCCAGCATCCATTAATGCAAGAGAAGCTCCGCAAACTGTAGCCATTGAAGATGAGCCATTTGATTCAGTAATTTCAGAAACGATGCGAGTTGCATAAGTAAAGCTTTCTGGACTTGGAAATACTGGGCTTAGGGCGCGGAAAGCTAATTTTCCATGACCAATTTCGCGGCGTCCCGGAGATTTTAATTGACCAGTTTCACCAACTGAATATGGAGGGAAATTATAATGTAGCATAAAATGCTCTTCAGTCATTCCCAACTCAAGAGATTCAACCATTTGCTTATCTTTTGATGAGCCAAGAGTTGTCACTACTAAAGCTTGTGTTTCGCCGCGAGTGAAAAGAGCGCAACCGTGAACTTGTGGTAAAAATCCTGTTTCGATAGAAATTTGACGAACTTGGTCAGTGCTACGACCATCAATTCTCACGCCATTTGCCAAAACATCATTTCTTACAATTTCTGCAGAAAGTTGTTTGAAAAGTGACTTAACTTTATTGCCGTCAACGCCTTTTTCTTCGCTGATAAATTTAGCTTTAACTTCGCTATAAATTTCATCAAGGCTAGCAACGCGAAGTTGTTTTTCTTTCAATTTGTAAGCTGAAATTAGGCGAGTAGCAATAAGATCGGAGATTTCTTTTTTCAAAGCAGAATCATCCGCAGCTTTGATTTCAAGTTTTTTGATTCCAGCTTCAGCTTTCAATTCATTAATCATTTGAATTACTGGCTGGAAAGCTTGGTGACCAAAATTAACTGCGGCAAGTAATTGCTCTTCAGATAATTCTTTTGCTTCTGATTCAACCATCAAAACTGAACTTTCAGTTCCGGCAACAACTAAATCAAGTTGGCTAGATTTTAATTCTTCGTTAGATGGATTTAAAACAAATTCGCCATTAACCAAACCAACGCGAGCGCCGCCAACAGCTTCTAAAAATGGAGCTTCAGAAATTGCTAAAGCAGCAGAAGCGCCAATTAAAGCAACTACATCTGGAGTGCAGCTAGAATCGTAAGAGAGTAGAGTGCAAACCACATTAACTTCATTATAAAAGTTAGATGGGAAAAGTGGGCGAATTGGGCGATCAATTAAGCGAGAAATTAGAGTTGCAACTTCAGAAGGCTTAGCTTCGCGTTTGAAAAATCCACCTGGAATTTTACCAGCGGCGTAAGATTTTTCTACATAGTGAACTGTAAGAGGGAAAAAATCCGCTCCATCAGCTGCTTTATTGGCAACAGTGACAGCGCAAAGAATTGTAGTATTGCCATATTTTGCAACTACCGAGCTTGCTTGGCGCGCGATTTTACCGGTTTCGAGAGAGAGTGTTTTACCATTCCATTGAATTTCTTTTTTTACAACATTGAACATAGATACAGCTTTTGATTAAATTTATTCCAAGATTACAACAAATCATTAGAAAGATTAGGACCTGATTTAATTTTTCAATTAAGTTAAAAACGCTGCAACCCTAGATAAATCTAAGCAAAACAACGCATTTAAAAAAATTTAAAAGGCTAAAAACTCATCCTTAAATAATTTAAAGATAAGTTTTTAGATCAGATTTATTTACGGATTTCGAGTTTTTTAATTAGACCTTCATAGCGACTATTATCTTCTTTTTTCAAGTGATCTAATAGTCTTCTTCTTTTACCAACAAGAATTAATAAGCCTCTTCTTGAAGAAAAGTCTTTTCTGTGAGTTTGTAAATGTTTAGTTAGATTGTCGATTTGGCTAGTGATAATTGCGCATTGAACTTCGGCAGAACCAGTATCGTTTTTATCTCTAGCGAAAGCCAAGATAATTTCTTTTTTTGACTTATTTAAAAGTGTCATTGGATATTATTGATTGATATTTATTTAGTTTTATGTGTCCATCCATCTAACTTCGGGGGCATTCCTGCGAAAAAAAGCATCGAGCCATCCAGATGTGAGGAAGTCAAGGTAATAACAGTTTTTAAAGCGTCAAGAGAAATTCTTTTGGAATATTTAAAATTTCCTACTTCAAGGCGAGTTAGTTTTGAGACAAATCCGCAAACAGAAAGTTTTTTGCAAATTTCGCGCGCAAGCGAGCGCACATAGGTTCCTTTTGAGCAGCATAATTCAAACTCCGCAAAGTCATTATTATTGCTAATTAATTTTAGAGAAAAAATTTCTACTTCGCGCTTTGGCATTTCAACTGCAATTCCTTGACGCGCAAGGGCGTAGGCGCGTTGTCCATTAATTTTAATTGCTGAAAATTGTGACGGAGTTTGCGTGATTTTTCCGATAAATTGTGGCATGAGGGCAATTATGGAAGCGGCGCTAGGGCGCGCTGCGCTTGTCTCGGTGACTTGTCCTTCAATATCATCAGTGTCACGAAATTCACCAAATTGAATGCGAAAGAAATATTTTTTCGGAGCCTGCATTAACATTTCCGCAGTTTTTGTCGCTTTATTTAAAGCAATTGGAAGTATGCCAGAAGCAAATGGATCAAGCGTTCCGCCATGTCCAACTTTTTTTGCGCCAGTCATTCTTTTAACAATTGCGACAACTTTTGCCGATGAAAAACCAATTGGTTTGTCGATATTTAACCAGCAATTTTCTTCTTTGAGATTGGGCATTTGAGAATTTTTTACCAAAGTTCGTCTTTAAAATTGAATGTTGTGGGTAGCGGTCGACCCCGCAACTAGCGCGGGGTGGCAGAGTGAGGGAGTGCTGCGTTAAAAATTAAAATTCAGCTAATTAAATTTAAACTAATCTAGCCAGCAACATTAGCGCCAGAAATGATATCGATCAATTCTTTGGTAATATTGGCTTGGCGGGTTCTGTTATAAACCAAAGTAAGATTTTTAATCATCTTGCCCGCATTGGTAGTTGCCGCTTCCATGGCTGCCATTCTGGCGCCTTGTTCAGAAGCGGAGTTTTCCAAAAGTTCGTTATAAATTTGCATCGCTAAATTTTTTGGTAAAAGCTGCGATAAAATTTCTTCTTGGCTTGGCTCGTAAGAAATTGGCGAAGCGAAGGCCTCCGCTGCTACATCCAACTTAATTGGCGCTGGAATTAATTGTTTAAGAACTTGCTCTTGAACAATGGCTGATTTGAATTTGCTGTAAATAACTTCGCAAACATCAAAAGAATTTTCATTGAAAAGCTCGATTAATCTGTCGGCAATTTGCGTTGCGGCTTTATAATCGATATTGTTTTTGAAAATGCCGAAATTTTGTTCGATAATTTGTTTGGAATAAAGCGAGCGCAGTTGGTCGTAAGCTTTGCGACCGATGCAGAAAATTTTTACTTCATGACCTTTAGCAATTAATTCTTTAACGCGATTTTTAGTAAATTTAACCGTAGCGCTGTTAATTCCGCCACACAAACCGCGATCAGAAGAAATTACTATAATTAAGTGAGTTCCATCCTTGCCTTTGCCGGTTAGAAGTGGAAATTTTTCGTTCAAATTATTTTTGAAAGAAATGTTGGAGGCAAGATTTGAAATCATCTCCTCAATTTCTTGTGAGTAAGGACGCATGGCTTCCACGGCATTTTTAGCTTTTTTCAAGCGCGAAGCCGCAACCATTTTCATGGCTTTTGTCATTTTTTGCGTCGATTTCACCGACTTAATTCTGGTTTTTAGCGTTTTTAGATTCGCCATAATTTATTAATCTGCTAAATTATTATGCCTATTTATGTTCTAGGCGATTAGAAACTCCTGAATGGTCAGGATGCGCTGAAGGCGAGTGGTTTAGAAAAACATTTGAAACTTCTTCTATAACTTTTTTCAATTTTCCTTCAACTTCTTCGCTAATTTTTTGCTCTTTTTTAATTGAAGCAAAAATTTCTGGATAAGCTGATTTGATTTTGCGCACTAATTCTTTTTCAAATTTAGTAACTTCTTTAACTGAAATTTTGTCAAGATAGCCTTTTACGCCAGCGTAAATTGAGCAAACTTGCTCTTCAAAGCCAAGCGGGCTATATTGTTCTTGCTTTAAAAGTTCAGTTAATTTGCGACCTTTATCGAGCAATTTTTGAGTTGAAGCGTCAAGATCAGAGCCAAATTGCGCAAAAGCTTCAAGCTCGCGAAATTGTGCTAAATCAAGCTTAATTGTGCCGGCAACTTGTTTCATTGCTTTGGTTTGAGCGGCAGAACCTACGCGAGAAACTGATAAGCCAACATTCACCGCTGGTTTAATGCCTTTGTAGAAAAGCTCGGTTTCTAAGAAAATTTGACCGTCAGTAATTGAAATAACATTTGTTGGAATGTAAGCAGAAACATCTCCAGCTTGAGTTTCAATGATTGGAAGTGCGGTTAATGAGCCGCCACCCATAGCGTCAGACATTTTAGCGGCGCGCTCAAGTAATCTAGAGTGAACATAGAAAACATCTCCTGGGTAAGCTTCGCGTCCTGGCGGGCGGCGAAGTAGAAGTGACATCTCGCGATAAGCAACCGCGTGTTTAGATAAGTCGTCATAAGCAACTAATGCATGCATGCCATTATCGCGGAAAAATTCGCCAATTGTGCAGCCAGTATATGGAGCAAAAAATTGCAATGCAGCAGCTTCAGAAGCGGTTGCAGAAACTACGATTGAATATTTCATCGCGCCTGCATCTTCAAGAGTTTTAACAATTTGCGCAACAGTTGAGCGCTTTTGACCAATTGCTACATAAATGCAGTAAAGTTTTTTCTTTTCATCGCCTTCTAAATGTGCGCTTGCTTGGTTGATGAAAGTGTCGAGAACGATTGCAGTTTTGCCAGTTTGGCGGTCGCCAATGATTAATTCGCGTTGACCACGACCAATTGGAATAAGAGAATCGATTGCTTTAATGCCAGTTTGCATTGGCTCGCCAACTGATTGGCGGGCGATAATTCCTGGAGCTTTAATTTCTACGCGGCGATTAACAACATCGGTTAATGGACCCTTGCCGTCAATTGGTTGACCAAGAGAGTTTACAACGCGACCAAGCAAGCCTTTTCCAACTGGAACTTCTACGATTTTGCCAGTTCTTTTAACATTTGAACCTTCTTTAATTTTTTGTGAATCGCCGAAAATTACGCAACCAACATTGTCAGATTCAAGGTTAAGAGCCATGCCCGTAACGCCGCCTTCAAACTCAACGAGTTCGCCCGCTTGAACATTGTCAAGACCATAAACTTTGGCGATACCGTCACCAACTTTTATTACTTCACCAATTTCTTTTAATTCAGCTGAGCTGTGAAAGTTCTCAACAGTTTTTTGTAAAATACTGGAAAATTCTTCAACTTTAAATTCCATAAATTTTTTAGTTAGTTTGTTAATTTAATTAATTGCGGCTAGGCACTCTTTTTTAAGAGATTCGAGCTGATTTTTTAAGCTGGCATCGATAAGTTCTGAGCCAATTTTAATTTGAACTCCACCCATGATTTGCTCTTTTACAACTTCTTTAATGGCAACTTTTTTGCCAGGATATTTTTTTTCGATAAGTAATTTTACTTTTTCGATTTGATCTTTATTGGCTTTGCCGGCAGATATTACTTCAACTTCAAGAATATTTTTTTCTAATTTTACTAAGCGCAAAAATTCTTCGTAAATTTCTGGAAAGAGATTTAAACGACGATTGCGAATAATTGAAGCAAAAAAGTTTGAAGTTAAGGCGCCTAGACCGAACTTTTTTGTTACTTCGCTAATGATGCGAACTAAGTCGTTCTTGGCAATTACTGGATTTTTTAATTCGTGAGCAAAGCTGGTAGAAAAATTTTCTTTGAAAACTTCTAGCTCAGACAAAACCTTGTCTAAAGAATTGCTTTTCTTTGCAGCAAGGAAAAGTGCTTTAGAATAATTTTTAGCGACAACTGAAATTCTTGGCATGAGAAAACCTGTAAAATACTGTAAAATTCTGTAAGTAAAAACCTAAATTTTGAAGGCAGGCACAATATTTTTGGAAAAATAAAATGCAAGTAATTGCTGTAAGAAATATGGGATTATAGCGTTTATTCTCGCTTCAAAGCTTGAGAGCTTGGCACTAAGGTTGTGAGACTTGTTTTTGTAGGACTTAGCGCGGGGAAATGTTCTTGCATGATTGTTGCGTCAAATATATGGAACTCTTCTAAAAGATTTTTTATTTCTGGCGAAATGCCGCATTGTTTGCAAATCGCGATCAACTCTTTCATTGGAGCGCTGCTGGCTTTTGATAAGGCATAATCAGTTGCGATGCTGGCGAAAAATTCTTGCTCTATTAAGAATTGTATTATGCGGGGATTATTGGTTTTTAAAGCAGCCTCAAGATATGGAGTTAGCAAGGTTTCCTGTGCGTTAGGATTTTCTTGTTTGGATCTTTCTGCAATTTGGCATCTGTAATAAAGGTTGGGATGTCGTTTTGATAAATCTTGCATTCCTTCTAAATTTTGCGTTTCTATTAATTGCAAAAACTCTTGTGAAGTTGCTATCTCTTGGCTTGCGGTGTAAACGCTGGCATCAACAAATGGCTCGTCTAATTTGAGATTAGCTAGAAAGTGAAATTCTAAATTATAGTGGTTAAAAATTGAATTTATGAAAGAAGATAATGCCGCAACATCTTGTGGATTTTCAAGTAGATATTGACGCGCCAAGCCGCCAATAAAGCGCAATTTATGGATTATCATTAAGTGCAAAAACTCGGCGCAATCTTGCGCGCTAGAAATATCTTCGCCCAATTCTCTTGTTTCTTGAATTCGTTTTTTTCTATCTGTGGCGGTATAAGTTTTTGTAAAGCTAGATGCATATTGGGCGCGATATTCTACATTGCCAACTCTGTCACAATAAGAGCTAGAATCCTTAAAAAAAAACCAATCTTCACTAGTCCAGCATCTATCCAAAGTTTCTTGATTTGCTAATAATTTTCTAAGATCAATTCTAACCATTACTTGTCTGTCGGCACTGAGAAATATTGGAATATTGAATTGTGATCCAATTGAGAAAAACACTTGATTTGAAGTGCCCATTTTTTTGTCAAACCCAGATATATCATGGTGTTGTGGAGAGAATAAATCTTGTTGTTTTAAGGTTTCGTAGCTAAGAATTCCTAATTGATATATGCTAGTTGGACTTGTTAGATAAGCGCAATGAAATAGAAAAAGCGGCATTTGCGAGATGGTTGAAAATAAGGCTTTTTCCGCTTCTGTTAAAATTTCAGCGGCATCTTTTTCTTCTTCTAAAAATTTGCCGGAGCGTAAATCTTTGCGTAGATTTTCTAAATTTTGCGCCGAGAGTCTGTCAATATCAACATGAGAGGCCGATTTTTTTATTATGGTCTTATTAATAATTGGTCTTAATTTTTTTTGAATTGTGTGCGCTGCCTTATCTCGCCTTTTCAGAAGCTGTTGTTCTTGTAAATATTCTTGTAAATTTTCTTTTGTTTTTCTTCCTTCTAAAACATCAATTATTTGTTTTGGATTGAAGTTGGAAATAATTATAGAATTATTCTCGCGATTGATTTTGAAGGGAACGCCAAGCGCTGAATCTAAATAGCTTGCAAGCTTTGATAATTTATCTGGATTGGCTTTAAATTCTAATATACCAAAATTATCGCCAACAATTTTTAAGCCAGTTTTTTCGTCAAAATTTGTTTCTTCATTGAGAAAAACTTCATTAAAAATTTCAGGTGGAATTTTTGTAGATAGAATTTGATTTAGCTGCCTTGAGCAATGGCGCAAATAATATTCCAGCGAGTCGATATTGCGCAAACCCAATTTGCGTTGACGCATTTCTTTAAAAGAAAAAGCTTCGCCAGATTTTGGTAAAAATTCTTTTTTATTTGGCACAAAATTGGCGATATTAAAAAATCTGTCATCAATTGCATAAATAGCAAAATCTTCAATGCGCTCAAGTAAAATAAAATCCTCATCTATATTACAAGATGGAGATAGGGTGAGATCAAATTCATCCTTTAAATCTGCCGCCAAGGCAACTAAGTGATAAGGATCGCTAAAGTGACCGCCGCAAGTGGCATAAGCTTTGCTACCAGAATCTTTGTGCTGCGCCATCAATATTTTACCATCTGAGGTAAGTGGAATAATTCCGTGGTAATTGGTTTTTTTTGCTGCCATTTGCTCAAGCAAAAATGTCATTTGCCCTGGGGCAAAAGATAATGATTTTTCGTCGCGGCAAGTAATTTCAATTCCATCTTTATTTGCTCCAAAAGGTGGTTTAGCAAAATCTGCAACAAAGCCTGATAGCAAGGCTTCATCTGTGATAATAAATTTTAATAAACCCGCAGAGTCGCGCCCAATTTCAACTCTGCAATTAGAAACTAAGTCGCTAAAGCTTTTTCGTAAATTTGATGAGTAAGTTGCGCCACTGCCAGAAACGGGGTGAAAAGTTTGATGCGCTTTATAATATAAATAATTTTGCAGTGAAACTAGATATCTAGCGATTGCAACCGTGGTTAATCTTTCTAATGCTAGATGCTTATCTACTTCTAAAACCAAAAATTCTGTTGTTAGTTTTGGTCTAAAAATGTCTTGAAATAATCGTGATAAATCTTGGATAGCAAAGGCGTGGGCTTGACCTTTCTTTTTAGAAAATCTGCTATTTGCTACTTCAATTTCTACGCGATCATCGCTGGTTTTAGTTAGTTTAATTTCTTTTGTTTCTAAAATTATTTCAAGCAAGCAGTGTAAAGATGGCATGTCTAAAGGCATTGCCTCTATATCAACCAATAAATAAGGAGATTTATTAATTAATAATATTTTGCGATGGTTAATTTTATCGCCCAAAAGATCGATTAAAATTTTAAGATCTGAATCTGCAAATATAATGCCAGTTTCAAGGGTTTTATAAGCGGCAATGCCTTGTGCATTTTCTCCAATGGGGGCTTTGCACAAATCTCTTTTAAAAAATTCTAACAATTCGCCATTTAGAGTAATTTTTACAAGACCGGCGTCATCATAGCTAAAGCTGGGAGTAGAGCTTTCCTCTAATTTTATTGTGCTACGATTGCGACTTGAAAAGCTAGAAAAAATTGGCTCGACGGCCTTTAATGTCAGAGCTTTAGAGGTGCTATTTTGAGCAATTAAATATAGCTCAATTGCGTAAGATATTAGTTGTGGTATTTTGTTATGTTCGAATCTTATGAAAATTTGGTCATTTATCATAACCATATCTCTTTCTTTGGCATCAAGAGCCCTGGCAAAATTATCTAAAAGAAATAAATCAACTTGAGAATCGACAAAAGAAACTTGATAATCTTTATCTTTAGAAAGGATAAAATCTGATCTACCCAAGGCTATTTCTATTAATTTTTTAACAAATATTTCGTCGATAATTGTGGGAAGCATTTTGGATTATTTATAAATTTACAAAATCTATACCTTCAAAATAATCAGTAACATTTTGAGAATTTTGCTCTAATTTTTCAGAGGCAATATGAAACAAAGCGTCGCCCTTATTGGCTAAAGGCAGTTTTGAAAGACCAATTATAATTCCGCTTTCATTGGCTTTTACATAAGTTTTTCCGTCACCAAAAGGATTAGAAATTTCGCCCAAAATATCGCCTTTTTTTACATGCTTGCCTAGATGTTTTGTAATGGTGTGAATGCCGCTTTTAGGGGCGCGCACCCAAGAGCTAGAAAGGGCGATGAAAGATTTGTGAGGCGTAGATTTTTTTGCCAATTTTATCATATCGATTTCTTGCATCACATTTAAAATGCCTTGCAAACCGATGCTGATATTGGCTTCGTCAAAGCGCAAAGCTTCGCCAGCTTCAAATAAAATCATAGGAATATTGGCGGCAACAGCGGCGGCGCGCAGTGAGCCATCGCGCAAATTTGAATTTACAATTGCTGGTGCGTTAAAGGCTTGCGCAAGGTTTAAAGCTCTTTCATTGGCGGTGTCGCAGCGCAAATGCGGATGATTACAGCGATTAAAAGAGCCGGTATGAAGGTCAATTCCATAATCCGATTTTAAAACAATTTCTTGCATAAATTTATAGGCTAGCTGCGAAGCAAGTGAGCCGTTTTTTAAACCAGGAAAGCAGCGATTTAAATCGCGGCGATCAGGTAAATAGCGGGTGCGATCGTTAAAGCCAAAAATATTTACAATTGGAATTAAAATTAGCGTTCCAGAAATTTTATTCAGTGATTTGTGGGCAAGCAGGCGCTTGATAATTTCAATGCCGTTAATTTCGTCGCCATGAATTGTTGAAGAAACAAAAAGCGTGGGACCAGATTTGCGCCCGCGAATAACCTCAACTTGCATGGTTACCGCGGTAAAATCATAAATGCTGCCCATGTCAATATTGATGCGCCTGCGCTCACCTTTTTTGATTTCAGTTCCGTCAATTATGAATTTTTCTTCGCGCTGTTCTTGCATTATTTTTTCTTATTTAAAAAAGCGTAAGAAAGAATTTTATAACATAGTTTGGCTGCTAGAAAATCGCAGGAATGCAAGTGTTTTACGGGAGCCAATTCAACAACATCTGCGCCAACAAAAGTTGAAATTTTGCTAGCTTCGCGGATGATGTCGAGTGCGTCTTCCCACATTACGCCGCCCGGTTCTGGCGTGCCGGTTGCTTGCATTAAGCTTGAATCAAAGCCGTCTAAATCAAAAGTGACAAAAACTGGACGACCTTTTAGCGCGGCAACAATTTTTTTAGCATCCCAATTTCTGCGATCCTTGCCAAAGTGAATGGTGATGCGGTGGCGATTGGCTTCCAAATAAGGAATTTCAGAAGCGGAAATATTGCGAATTCCGCAAGAAATTAAAGTTGAAATTGGGTGATCCATCACGCGTCTTAGCGCGGCGGCGTGTGAATAATGCTCGCCGCCATAGCCGTCGCGCAAATCGGCGTGGGCGTCAAAATGCAAAATTGCGAGATTTGGATAGCGTTTAACAAAAGGGCGAATTGAGCCCGCGGTTATTGAATGCTCGCCGCCTAAAATTAGCGGAAATTTTCCTGCTGCCAAAACGCTTTCAGTGATTTCTTCTAATTGATCGATGCTTTTTGAAACCGATTTATAATCAATTTTTGGCGCCTTCATTGTAGCCACGCCATATTGACGAAAAGGCTCGCACCAAAATTCTTCATCGAATAATTCAACTTGTTGCGAGGCTTTGATAATGGCTTTTGGACCCAATTTTGTGCCGCCGCCATAACTTACAGATTTTTCAAGTCCGAAGGGAATAACTACAACTTTTGCATCTTCAGGAGATTTTAAATATTTTTCCTCAACGCCTAAAAATCCTGATGCCAAAGGCATTAAATCAAGTTTTTTTGCGGTAGTTTTTGCAGGAGTTTTTTTAGCAGCAATTTTTTTTGCAGTTGTTTTTGTAGTTTTTTTCATTTTTTCTAAAATATTATTTTAATATATTTACATGCCCCATCTTGCGTCCAGCCTTGATTTCAGCCTTGCCGTAAAGATGAATTTTTGCTTTGGGATTTTTATAAAATTCTTGCGCCAATTCTATTTCATCGCCAATTAAATTTTGCATATGCCCCGCGCTATGAAAACGCGTCTCGCCAAAGGGCAAATTGCAAATGGCGCGAATTAATTGCTCAAACTGCGAAGTAATGCAAGCATCCATTGAAAAATGTCCCGAATTATGAGGACGCGGCGCTAATTCGTTAACTAAAATTTCATCGCCGCAAACAAACATTTCAACTGCCATAATGCCAACTAAATCAATTTTTTCGGCAATTTTTTTAGCTAAATTTTGAGCTTTAATTTGCATTTGATTAGAAATTTGCGCGGGGTAAATGCTTTTATCTAAAATTCCATTTTTATGAATATTTGTAAGTGGCTTGTAAGCAGCAATTGAGCCATTTTGCGAGCGCGCAACCATCACTGAAATTTCGCTGTCAAATGGGCAGAATTTTTCTAAAATTAATTGTTGTTTTTGTAATTTTTGCCAAGATTTTTTTGCATCCACTTCATTGGTTAAAACCGCTTGTCCTTTGCCGTCATAGCCCATTGTGGTGGTTTTTAAAACAGCTTTTTTAAATTTTTTTAAGTTTTGTAAAAGCTCTTCAAGGCTTGATATTTCAGCAAAATCGGCGGTTTCAACTTTAATTGAGCGCAGAAAATTTTTTTCTAAAATTCTATTTTGGGTAATTTTTAAAATATCAGCTTTGGGAAATAATGTCACTTTGGCTTCAACAGTTTTGGCGCAGGCAAAAGGAATATTTTCAAATTCAAAAGTTGCGATATCAACTTTTTTGGCAAAATTTTCTAAAGCTTTTTTATCATCATAACTAGCAACGATGGTTTTGTTGCAAACAAAGCTCGCCGGCGCATTTTTAACATCAGAAAAAACTATAGTTTTAAAGCCCATTTTATGTGCATAAAAACAAATCATGCGACCCAATTGTCCGCCGCCAATAATTCCAATTGTTGAAATATTTTTCATGCCTTAGAGTTTGATTTTAAAGGAAAGCGCGGTAAATTAGGGTTTCTTTGCTTCTTTTCAACTAATTTTCACTGCAGCTGTGCCACAAATATTTCAAACTTTAAAAAAAGCCAAAAGATTAAAAAAATCTTCGCAAAAATGGTTGATGCGTCAAATTAACGATCCATTTGTGGAGCGCGCCAAGGCTGATGGATGGAGGTCGCGCGCTGCTTTTAAAATTATCGAAGTTGATGAAAAATTTAAGATTTTTAAAAAAGGAAAAATTGTAGTTGATCTTGGCGCCGCACCCGGAGGCTGGTCGCAATATGCGGTGACAAAGGTTGGCGAAGGCAATATTATCGCAATTGATCTTTTGGAAATTAATCCAATTGTTGGCGTTAAATTTTTTCAGCAAGATTTTTTAACCCCCGAAGCGCCGCAGCAAATCATCGACGAATTGAAAAAAATGCCTTATAATAAAATTGGCAAATGCGATGTGGTTTTAACCGACATGGCGGCAAATACTATGGGCGATCATAATACCGATCACATGAGAATTATTGCGCTTTTGGAAGAATCTCTAGCGCTTGCCGAAAAAATTTTAAATGTTGGCGGATGCTTTGTTGGCAAGGTTTTTCAAGGCGGAAGTTCGGATGAAATTTTAAAGCAATTGCGCCAAAATTTTTCTATTGTTAAATATTTTAAACCACAATCTTCGCGCAAAGACTCGTCGGAAATTTATTTAGTGGCGCTTAAATTTAAGGAGAAAAATAATGTCTAAAATACTTATAATTGGAGCTAGTTATGAAAGCCCATCTCAATATTATGCTCATAGAAAACTTATAAGCAGCCTTCAGGATCAGGGCATAAAAATAACCTTTGCATGTGAAAGTACAAGAAATCTTGAGGGCATAGTTACAGAAGATGCCGCCTCAATACCACAAGTATTAAGAGCGCTGAAAGCTTTTTTTCATCTCTTAAGTCACGCGGGTATTTTGAATAAAGATTTTGATTATGAATCTTTTAGAGAAGATTCGCTTTTAAATATCCCGTCAGGACTTGCTTGGGGTCAAAGATTCCTAAGTATTGATCCGGCGCGACAACGAGAAATAGTCAAAAAAATTAGAGATTTTGAAACAAAATATCCCAGTGAAGGCAATTTGATAAAATTCATAACCAAAGATGAAGAAATTGGGTGGGAAACAATTAATAAAATCTTTCAATCTAACCTCATTTCTAAATTGCCTATAGAGCAGAGATTGGAAATTTGTAAATTGGCATCTGAAAAAGGAATTCAATCATTTGCTATGGAGTCTTCTCCTTTAGATGCCGTGGGAGATTTTGGTCAAGCGGAATTAATAAAGCTTGAGCCAGCCAGAATTAAAGAAATGTCAACGGTCATACATGCATTATATACCAAGGCTTTGCAAGATCGTGTTAACGAAGTTGTAATAACTTTTGATCTTGGAATGGTGCATTCTAGAAGATTGCAGGCGGAGTTATTGCGAATGGGAGTTGCAAAGCAGGATGTTGAATGTCTTTTATTAATTGGAAGTGAGATTGGAAAAGAAAGCGGAATTTTTTCGGAGATGTGTAATTTGCCATCTGACGGCGTTTTGAAAGAATATTTCAGAGAGGCGCAAGAAATTCGGTGCAAGGCATTATTAGATTTGAGTGATTTTTCTGTCAAACCAGACAAGTCCACTCGAGAAGCTATTGATGGCTTTGTAAAAGAATTTGTAAAATCAGTTAAGCCGGAAGTGAAAGGCGTTGCTAGTCGATGTGTGGCAATGGCTCTTGCGGAGAAACTTCCGAAGCTTGCAGAAGCGAT
>Ga0209550_10003117_pt1 | contig 15837 bp, 14 predicted proteins | sample LauGreSuBDMM15SN_2_FD_187567 | JGI IMG/M metagenome (GOLD analysis project Ga0209550, IMG submission 187567) | Freshwater lake microbial communities from Lake Michigan, USA - Su13.BD.MM15.SN (SPAdes) (version 5) | ecosystem: Environmental > Aquatic > Freshwater > Lake | place: Lake Michigan...
CCGAGCGCTCGCTGAGCGTAAGGGGCGTGGGAGCATTGGCGGGGAAGGCACGCACGAGCAGCCCAGTGACAAGCTGGCTCACGCTCGCCACCATCGCGTCGTCGGCGGCGAAGCGGAGGGTGCAGATGGCGTGTGTGAGCGCCACGAGCGGCCTCGCGCAGCGCTCCGAGTGCCGCCGATCTCGAAGCACGAGCACGGCCGTCTGCGCGAGGGCGCTCGCACTGGGAGGCGGGAGCGTGACCAAGGCCGCCGCCGCCGCCTCGAGCGTGCGCGCGCTGAGCTCGGAGGGGCAGTGCTCCGCGGCGGCAGCAAGCAGGCGTGGCAGGCAGCTCGACAGGCCAGCGCTCACGCCGCTCGGTACCCGGGCCGCGGGCACGAGGCTCAGCAAGGCCGTCAGGCCGCGCAGTGTGAGGGCACACGCCTCCGGATCACGGACGCCGTGCACAGCGCCGAGCTCATGCGCAAGTTGCGCGCTGAGGAGGCCGAGCCAGCTAGGCGCACCATGCGCCTCGAGGGCACCGGCTAGCGATGAGGGGGCGCCCGGCTCGGCGCCCGGCTCGCGAGACGCAGCGGCCAACGGCGACGCGTCGTCGGCCAGTGCCTCGAGCAGCTCAACGGCCACGAGTCCACCCACTTTGCGGCCGGCCAGCCCACAGTGCACGCTCCGGAACAGCAACCCAAGCCCCTCGTGCGGAAGCGATGGCACCGAGGCGGCGACGAGGGCGAGCAGCCGGTGGCGCACGGCAGCGGACCCACTGCCCAGCTGCTCAAGACGCTCCGCGGCGACGAGCAGCTGGGCAGCTTGCTCAGTCGCGGCAGCTGGAGGCAGCGAGCGCAGGGCAAACGGCCAGAGCTCGACAGCGGCGCGACGCGCAAGCAGATGCGCGCGACAGCCGCCCTCGACGAGCGCGGCTAGCATCGGCGCGCGCATCGGCCTCGGCGCACTCGAGGCGAGCGCGGCGGCTTCGGAGAGTAGTCGGCGTAGCAGCGGCAGCGGCTCGGCGGTCGCGGTCGCGGAATGGGCGCCGCCGTCGCCCAGCTCCACGGCGGCTGTGCGCGGCGCCAGCAGCGTCGCGTGGCAACTCGGCAACAGCTGCAGCCAGCTGGCCCAGGCACGGCCTGCTACATAGCGCTGCACGCTCACCGCGCTGCACCGGCCGGCAGCACGCAGCGCGGCACTATGTAGGAGCAGCAACCCGAGCGCCATGCGCTGCTGCTCGGGGCTCACAGGCACGTCCACGCCGCCGATGACGCTCGCGTCCGCGGCGAGCGACGCCCAGTGCTCAAGCACACCACCTCCGCCTCTGCCGTTGCCCTCGCCATCGGTACCGGTAAGCGACGTGTCGGTACGAGGAGGGAGCTCGAGGTCGATCGCCCCTCCGTCCGCCGCGGAGCTCAGCAAGGAAGCCACGCACGTGTCGAGGGCCGCGCGCAGCTTCTTGCGGTGGGCAGCACCCACGACGCCTCCGACGAGGTCGTCGGAGGGCGAAGGAGCATTGAGGTCCGACGGCTTTGCGATGGGGCGCACGGTGAGGCTCGCATACGCTCCTGCAAGGCACATGCACACGGCGTGGGACGGCTCGACACGGGACGGCTCGCCGCCTTGTGGCCGGGGGTGGCAGGCCGCGATCGCCTCGGCGTTCAGCCACGGCGCGTAGGCGGCGCACACGGTCTTGAGCTTGTCCGTGTAGAATTGCACGACTTTGGCTGCCTCAGCGGCGCTCGCTGCGACACTCGCTGTGAGTTCGTCGGCGAACGCGCGATCCACTGCGCGCAGCAGGCAGCGTAGCAAGCGGCGGGGCAGTTGGAGCTCGGCGCCCTCGGGCCGGCCGGAGAGCGCCGCAGCCGTGGCGAGCCGCGGCAGCGGCGCTGTCGAGCTTACACGCACGGTAAGCTTCCAAGTGGCGTTCATAACCACAAATTGGCGCTTCGGGCGCTGCTCCTCGGCTTCACACGCCTCGAGCAGCGCCTGCAGCACGGTGCCGAATGTGGGCACCATCGACCCGTGAGCCTCCGCCGAAGCCGCTTCCACAGCGGGCTCGGCAGCTGCGCGCCTCGGATCGGGCAGCATGTCGTGCACCAGCTTGAGCACCTCGCACAGTGGCTTGACGCGCTCGTCCAGCTCCGTGCATGTGGGCGTGCAGAACACGGTGCGCACGGCGTCGCGAATGCACTCGAGCACCGACCGCAGCAGCGGTAAGCTTCCAGCAGCTTGCAACAGCGGCTGCCCGCCACAGGACTGCTGCGCTTGCTGGAGGCCCTCGTGAATGAGCCGCATGCAGTCCATCCAAGTTGGCATCAGTGGGTCTGGCACCACCACGCCACTGATGACGGGCGCGACAATGCGCTCGAAGAGATCAGTGTTCACGAAACGTTTCGCATCCAGTCCGACGATCGCCACGGTGCAACGCACGGCCGCAGCGCACGTCGTTGATGAGGAGACGGCAGAGCGTGCAACTGTGTACGCGTCACCGTGGCGGTCCCGGCCTATCCACTCGAGCTCGCTTGCAAGCTGGTCGAGCGCGTAACCATGCTGCTCGGACGAGAGCACCCGGTCACCGCGCGCCGCGGCCTGGAGAGTCGCAAGTGCCTGCGCGGCAGCCATTGTGTGCGCAAGTAGGCGCGGGAAAAAAGAGTCAGCGCATTCACAGTTCTCGACGCCGGATGGTGGAAACTCTGTCCTTGCGTGCCGTGGGCTCGACCACGGGTCACCGCATCAAGCGGCCGAGTTCCTGGGCGGCGCTGCTCGAGATTGCTTCCTCACTTTTGCTGAACCACAGCAACCACAGCGCGGCGCGCTACGTCTTCGACCGCCAGGGTGATCAAATTTCAACGCTGGATTTGGTCAAGGACGGCGAGGTTCTCTATGTGTCGGATAGCGCCGTTTGGCGCCCTGCGCCTGCGATCTCCTCTGCGCTCGGCCGACCGCTACGAAAGCGCGATCGTCTCCTTTCAGCTGCGAGCGGAGCTGTTCCGAGCACTTCTGCCGATGCCTCGTTTCCCGCCGCCGCCGCCAGCACCACGTCGTCAGCAGCTGAGCCCGCCTTCCGCCCGCAGCTCTCAGCGCTTGCTCATCTGCTATTGCCCCCCGACCTGGTGAGGGCACCACTCTTGATCACTGCCGAGGAACCGCAGCGGCTGTGTGCGCACAACGGCGTGCCGTCCAAGCCGCCGTGGGGCCTTGCGGGCGACCACTCGCAGCTCGGCAGCAACGCCAACTTTACGAAGTTGCGCGGCGACGCGCGAAAGGAGGCGTTCCTGCAGCTCTGCGAACGTTTCGCGCGCCGGCTGCAGCAGCGCGCGAAGACCTCGCTCGCCGAGCGTTGGCTGCCTTCGCCCATTCCGTTTGGTGCGTCATGCGCTGTCGTCGGCTCCGGAGGGTCGCTCGCCCGCAGCGGGAGCGGTGCCGCCATCGACGCGCACGATGTTGTGATGCGCTTCAATCTGGCACCCGCCGGCGGCGCCCTGGGGATGCACGTGGGCGAGCGCACCACACTCCGCATCTTGACCGACAAGTCGTACCAGGGCTTCCTGCGGGGCGGCGCCGCGCAAATTGTCAACCGTTCCGTTTTGGCCGGCGGCGGCGTTGGCGTTGGCGGTGGCGGCGGCGGCGGTGGCAGCGGCGGCGGTGGCAGCGGTGGTGGACGCGGCGCGCGGGGCAGAGGGCAGGCCAAGGCGGTGGGTGGGCGTACGAGCGAGCCCGCCGCGACGCTACTGCTCTACTGTATGGCGCAGGGATGGGTTGGAAAATGTATGCACGAGCAGCGACTGGACCATGTCAACCCTGTCTTCGTGCGCGGGCTGCGGGCGCACCTCGACGAGCATCAGGGGCGAAGCCGGCTGCCGAGCGCAGGGCTTCTTGGCATGGCCATGGCGCTCACGTCGTGTTCAAGGGTGTCGCTCTTTGGCTTTGGGAACGCGTCTGACACGCGCAACTCCTCGTCAGATGAGTGCGGCCACTACTGGGAGTGCTCGCGCCAGCAGTCGCGCTACTTTGCGGGCAAGTCGGGCTATCATGACTGGCACGCCCAGTGGCGCCTCGTGAGCGCATGGCTTGCCCGCGCCGGCGCGGATACGCGTCTCGCGTCGGCCTTGGTCTTCCACTCACCGCCATGATGACCAAGGCCGACATCTCGGCTTGTGGGCTGCGTACTTGCGCGTGGCATACGATAGCTGATGGCGGACATGGATTAGACATGGATATGCTCCTCCGCGGATATGCCCCTCCGCATCCCCTCGCGCACACTGCGTCCCTCCCCGCGCCGCCCGGCGGGGGCGAGGATGAGGAGACAGGAGAGGCTCCACGCTCCACAGGCTCTCGCGGCTCGGCCTCGGGGGAATCGAGCCGCCTGCGCTGTGGGTATCGCGTCGCGCGCCCCGCGGCCCCGGGCGGGAGCTGAGCGGGACGATCGTGCGGCAGATTCCCCAGCTTATCCCCAGCCCCCCTGGGACACAAGAGATTGGGGCCAGCGGAGGTGTCGGGACGCCGGACGCGACGGCATGCGCGACGGAGGTCTCGGACGCGCCGGCGAGCGCGCCCGCGGCGAGCGAGGCGGCTGCGAGTCGGTATAGTAGTGTGTTCGCAAACTTGTTGCTAAAATACATCACAGTGTCGCCTCTGAGATACGCGATTCGTTGAACCGCGTGCCAAAGCACCATAGTACTAGGCGCGCGCGCCCGCTACGCGCCCGCGGGTTCCGGCGTCGCCGGTCGCGGGGTGCACGCAACATGTAAGAAGAGACGGTCTGGTGCCCCGCAGTGCCGCATGCACGTGGCACGGCGCCGGGGTCCAGTAAGATTACAATAGCACACCATCCTCAGTCGGTCCGGCGTCTTCTGGCGTAGAGAGTGCGGTCGAACCAGTCGTCGCAATGCTCTTGCTACTGGCCGCCGCGGCAGCTTCCTCTGCGGCGGCTTCTGCAGCTTCTTCTGCGGCGGCCGCGGCCTTCATTTCTGCAATTTCCTTCTTTCGGCGCTCGGCAGCCTCGGCATCTTCGCGCGTCGTGCACGTCATCGCGAACCGAGGCAGAATGGCTTCGACTAAGAGACGGCGCCGCGGGACAGTTGAGGCTGTTTCACCGTCGCCCCCCCGACACAGGTGCCCCTTCTGCAGGTCAGGATGGTGCCTCGCGAGGTTTTCGAGGGAAGCTTCGGGCATGAGGGCCACGGCAACAATGCAGCGCCAGTACAGCTCTGCAAGGCCGAATTTCTCAGGTTCAGGCAGCGCGGCACTAAGCTTAGACGTCGCATCTCCCGGAGGCACCAGCAAGAATGTGACAAACGAGGACGCCAGCGCGTCCACCAGCATGGTCTGCTCGTCCTCCGAACAGAGACTCTGCAGAGTGGCCAACTCGCCGGCGCTCAACCGCTCGATCTCGCGCGGTAGCACCTCGGCCGCGACGCTCAAAGCGAAAGCTTTGAGGTCGCTGAGGTCGTCCATTTCCGGCCTAGATCCGGCATCTCTGTGAACAGGATTCCAGAGTGCATGTTGGAAAAGTTCGCGTTTCTTTCTTGGGTGGTGACTCGCCCTCCTTTGATGGTCCTGAGTCACATGGTCCTGAGTCGTCTTGTGTACCGGTACGTTTCGCGTATCATGGGTTCAAAACTGAAACGCGATCACCGGATAACATGTGTTTTGACACCCTCAGCGCTTTCAGCGATTTGCGAACAACTTGTACCGTCGGCGCTTGAGCAATGACCCAACACGACGCGTTTCCCCACAGTGTGCTATTTTCCCACCCTCCTTCAAGTTTTTCCCTCTCACCACTGAACTCGCTTTGAGCCGCAGCAAGGCTTTTCTGGCTACCGCCGCCATCGAGCAGCTCGCGCCCGCCATGGCCGACATGGACGCCGCTGCCGCCTCAAAGCGGCCACCCCTCAACGACGTCTCCAACAAGGGGGCGATGAGCGGCGGCTACGACAAGGTGCGTCGGCGCAGGCAGCCAGCACTGGCGACCCTCTTCCTGTTGGCCGTGCGGCGCTGAGGCCTGGCGCGGCGGCCGCCTGCGCGCTGTTCCTTTGCATGAGCAGACCCCCATCCGGAGCCGTGCGTGCGGTCCGACGGCGCGCACTTCTCTTACGCTCCTCCACTTGGCCCACCCTTGCCTGCACAGGGCTCCCGCTCTGGTGCTCATGCTGCACAGCCTGCCAACATGCGCGTGACGCGGCAGCGTGCCGCGCGAGAGCGACTTCATCAGCAGCAGCAGCAGCAGCAGGCGCAGCAGCAGCAGGTCGTCGCTCAGCAGGCGCAGTCCGCGCCAGCGAGCGACAGTGCTTGCGACATGATGGTGGAGCCCGAGTCCTTCAACCTCGATCCGCTAACCGTGCGCGACCCGCAGCTATGCCACCACTACACCAAGGAGATCTACTCCTACTTGCGCGACCTTGAGCTTGAGCACCGAGTGGCTCCGCAATTCATGCAGGTGCGCACGCCCGGAGTGCAGCTGGGTCCCCTCATCGCAGGCCGCCGCCACTAGCTTGTGCCTCCATCGTGCACGAGCGCCGCCCCACCTCGCCAACGCTCTGATAGTTCTCTGGGGCGTATCGCAGCCGCGCGGCCCTCGCTCTCATCAGCAGCCTCTCGCTCGGTGCCCGCAGAGTCAACGCGACATCAACGCGACCATGCGCGGCATACTCATCGATTGGCTCGTCGAGGTCGCCGAGGAGTACCGACTGGAATCGGAGACGCTTTATTTGGCGGTCAACTACATCGACCGGTTCCTTTCTCATGTGCCCGTCAACCGCAGCAAACTGCAGCTGGTGGGCGTCACATGCATGCTCGTGGCTTCCAAGTACGAGGAGATCCACCCGCCCGCTGTCGATGAGTTCGTGTACATCTCGGACAACACGTACAAGCGCGAGGAGATCCTGCACATGGAGGGCATGGTGCTCAACCGCCTCAACTTTGAGCTGTCTGTCGCGACGGCCAAGGTGTTCATCAACCGCTTTCTCAAGGCGGCGCGCGCCGGCGAGTGCGACTCGACCACTGAGATGCTATGCAAGTACCTGACCGAGCTCACGCTGCAGGAGTACTCGTTCGTCAAGTACCGCCCGTCGGAGGTGGCGGCAGCCGCGCTGCGCCTCGCGCTGCACACGATGCGCCTGCCCGCGTGGACGCCCCTCCTCGAGGCCACATCGGGCTACTCTGCCGAGGATCTCAACGGCTGCGTCGCCGAGGTGCTCGCTTCCTTCCGCAAGGCCGAGACCAACAACCTGCAGGCCGTGCGTGAGAAATACTCGCACGCCAAGTTCCTCTGCGTATCCACGCTCACGCCGCCCGACCTGCCGCCGTGAGTGCCGCTGGGCGCCGTCAAGACGGCCATGCCGCAGAGGGATATCACGAGGAGCTGACCCCAGCAGCGCGAGCGCCTCGCCTCGCCACCCCTCTCGCGTGGAGCAGTTTGGAGCCGCTACACGCGCATCACTCGAGGGGGCGGATGCGGTCGCGGCACGCGCACGTTGCGCTCGCAAGGTAGGCGTGGGAGGGGCATACACGACCAGTCTCGGGGAGAAGCACGACGGGGGAGCAGGGCGGCGCGACGTCGGCACCTGACAGCCTGACAACCACAACAGCAAGGGACCAGAGGGAGCACAGCTGATGAACGGGTAAAAGAAGAGGAGACCCAGAGTTCCTCCGTCAATAAGTCACTGCTCGGGGAGACAGGTGCGCGGGCAAGCGATCGCGAGGCGGGCTCGTTTTTTTCTGCTGTCGGAAGCGGCGCGCACGGGCGGCGGTGCGTTTGCATTTTGTTCCACGATGCGCCGTGCGGCGCGACGTCTGTGGTAGATGTCGTCGCTTGGTGCTCAATATGATTGCTTTGATTCGTGTTTTGTGTGTAAGGTATCAAATGTTATACTGGACATATTGATGTCGTTCGGCGCGCGACTCGACGCCGCGCGGGCTGGAGCGGTTGTTCGTTGTGGTTTGACGAGGTCGCGCGGGGGGGCGGCGGCGTGGACGCTGTTTAGTACTGCTGGCCAAACCGACGCTCCCCGACGAGCCACGTTACGTTACCGGCACTCTGAGTCTGAGTCGGTTCTTGACAGCGCGCGACCGCGTTTCGGAAAATTGAATGGATTCCGCACCGAATGTGGGGGGGCAGAAACTAAGGGCGAACCTCGCAATGGCAACCACGATGCTTCGCTTTTACGTGGTGCTGACCACGGCCCGCACCGTCGGCGCCGCGTGCATCGACACCAACGAACAGTGCCCCAGCTGGGCAGCTGTCGGAGAGTGCCAACAGAATCCAGGGTTCATGCTCGAAACGTGCCGCAAGAGTTGCAATGCGTGCGACGAAAACCCCGCGTGCTCCGACTCTAATATCGAGTGCGCCGCTTGGGCAGCTAACGGCGAGTGCGAAAAGAATCCAACGTTCATGCACGAAACGTGCCGCAAGAGTTGCAAAACATGCGACAAGCCTTCCTATCTTCAGGCAATGGGGCAACTGGGCCGAACGGCCCCAGAGCACGTGGTGCAGGAGCAACAGCAGCAGCAACAGCAGCAGCAGCAGCAGCAGCAGCAGCAGCAGGCAAGGCCAGTGCTGCAGCCAGGACAGGAGCTCTGGGAGCTCGAAGATCTGACGCAGCCGTACCCGAATTCAGCCATGGCAGATGTCGATCTCAAAGGCCTGACCGCCTTAGCGAACCGCACGGATCATCCAATATTCGCGTGGTTTTACGCTCCTTGGTGCAAGCAGTGCAAGGTTGTTCGGCCTGCCGTCGAGGCAGCAGCAAAGCGCTTCTCCGAGCCGTCTGGCAAGCCCATCACGTTCGCCAAGCTCGACTGCGTCGCCGACCTCGAAGGGAAAAAGTTCTTTGACGTGAACTCATGTGGGTGGTGCCTCCGCCGCCGTCCCTTCCCTGCCGCCCCTTGCCTGCCCTTGCCTTGCCTTCCCTCTTCTTCCCTGCCCTGCCTGCCTTCCCTCCTCGGTTTGATCCTCGCTACGCGCGCACGCAGACCCTTGCTTCAAGGTGCTGCGCGGCCATCGCCAACGGTGGGTTGAGATGGGCACCAAACGTACTGCCGAAATCATCCTCGCGCGGGCGCAGAAGGAGGCCCGCGGACCTTTCGAGTGGGTGAGCACCGAGGACGAGCTCAAGGAGAAGCTCTGGCATCAGGTGCCCCCCAAATCGGATAAGTTTGACGTCATGGGCCTTGGCGAAGCCCTCGCGATCGCGGTGCTCTCCTCAGCGGATGGCGCGGCAGCCCATGCGTATACGGACATCGCCGCAGGCTGCTCGCAAAAGCTCTCGCAGTTCCCATGGGTGGCAACCACCAACGCCTCGCTCGTGACTGCGGTTGGGTTGAAACCCATCCCAGTCGACCATATCGCCATCGTGAAGCTCAAGGAGGAAATCGACGCCTCCCCATTGGAGGACCAAGGGCCTGGGCACCTCGTGTCACGGCCTCTGCTGCCGCCAGGCGCGGACACACTCGATCTCGAGCAGGAGAAGGCGATGTGCAGGTGGTCTCTCGCTCATCGCTTGCCTCTACTGATCGACTACGACGAGGACCCGTACTGGGGCAAGCGCGTCGGAACGGTCCAGTTCAACAAGATGCACGCGCTACTCTTCCTGAGCCCGCCTTGGGCGCACCTCGCCGCTGTCGTTCGCGCCGCCGTCTCGCGCTTCGAGCGCGGCGATATTGTGATCATGAAATTTATGATCTCGGGTTTGCAAATGCAGGTGGACGACAAAGCTCCCGCCGCGGCCATGCTCAAAAATTATGGCGTCACAACTGTGCTCGACACGCCGCGTCTCGTCTTCCTCGACCTGCGATATCCGGTGGACAAGGAGAGTCGGCAGCGTGTCTACAAAGGCGCCATGACTGAGGATGCCATAGCCGACTTCATCAAGGGTCCACTCGAGGGCATGCCAGATGCGCCGCTGCTCAAGGAGGTCTCAAAGCTCAAGGACGAGCTTTAAGTGCCGCGATAGTTCGACTGTGGCCCTCTGTAACGCCGCAAGCAGTCCAATCCGAAGCCTGGCCGCGGCGCGCATCTTCACATCTCGTGGAACAGAGCGGCCAGGGCGTAAAGTGGTGATCAGCGCTCGAAAGGAACTGCTTTTGCTAGTATGGCGCATGGCCGGGCCGGGGGGGTGCCACTCGACGGTGCAACTGACGCGAGCCAGCGGCAGCGCGGCGCGGTGCCTAATCGATCTTCACATTCCGTATACGTTACGTATACGTGATCAGCACGTAATTTCTCAGTGTAAAGCGCGAAACAATGCCATTGATTACTTATCCATCTTGCGCGGCTACCGTTTGATGCGATCTTCTATGTCGACGGACGACGCGGCGGCCCGACGATCCGCAGTAACACGGTATCACATCGCGATCGGAGATGCTTCGCTTTCAAACAGAGCGGGTACACACGTGTCCTATTGCTGCTTGCTGCTTGTCGCGCCCGATGTACCGTGCAGTGTTCTCGTGGCCCCCGCACGGCAGTTTCGTTTCGAGTCGTTGCGCGAGCGGCGAGGTCTCGTCGCGGCGCCCGTCGCGGAGGGTCGTGGCATCAATCGCATCATCAATATGTATAGTCGGACAGGCGACCTGGCATCAATCGCATCATCCGAGAGACGCATTTCAGAGCTCGGACCGGGCGATGTTGGCACAGTTAGCCCATCGGTTTTGATATCGTCCGCTGCATGAGCCACCTGCGTGCAGGCTGTAGCACCTCGCTGCTGTTATGACCCGCTGTGCTGCTGCGGCTGCTGTCGCGGCTGCTGCTGCCGCCGCTCGCGCTGCCGCTACTGACGGTTTCGCTCTCTGCTGAAAGCCACGGCGTAGAATGCGTGGTTCGCAGCTCGTTGGCTGCGTGCGCCTGGCTAAGCATGAGGGCAAGGTTGGACGCTCCAAAGAGTGCCGCCGCGTGCTTGGCTGCGTGTGGGTAGGCAGCCTTGAACAGATCGAACTCTGGGTCACCGGTGAGAGCGATGCCCTCGAGGACGATCAGCGCACGCGTAATCAGGGCAAAGTACTCGGGTACCGTCTGCGAGGCAACAGGCCGATGGGCGAGCAGTCAGAAGCACGGCCCGCAGGGAGCAGTTGAAAGGGCAAAAGGTTCAGGCCATGCTGCGCACAAAGGGGAACTCAAAGAAGATCTGGTTCAGATCACGCGAGATGGATGCAAACTGTGCGCGCTTCGTCGCCATTGCCGAAAACTGCTCCAGACGTGCGAGCCCAACGACGGAAGCGGCGCCATCAGCTGCCGTAGCTCCTTGTGTACTGCGTGCGCCCGCGAGCCTGGCGACCTCGTTCGCGGCGGCCAGCTTGCCCTGCTCGAAGACACGACGAAGCGGCGGGATGAGCGCCTCGCGATCGACGTCTTTAGGCAGGAAGCGAAGCGTGATGCCGTCGTCGATGAGTGCCTCAACATCGCCGCGCATAAGATGGACGATCGCGGACGTGAGCTGCCGCGTATCGAATGCTTCGATCTCGGCACAAAGTCCAAAGTCGATCAAGACGAGTCGCCCTTGCTCATCCACGAGCAAATCTGCCAAACCGGGGCACACACATGCACACGTTCGAATGCGAATCTCGGGTGAAGGGCGTATGTTTGGTCATCTCTGGTTCCTCGAGCAGCGCGCGGTTCGAGCCGTCACTGCGCGTACTGCCAGGGTGTGGATCACTGTGGAAGAAGCCCACCTCCAAAAGCTGGCAGAGGAAGCAACCCACGCCCGTCGGGATCAAGCGGTTGATGACCTCTGGCGGCGACTTTGCGAGCTGTTCGCCATTGATCCATTCCGTCGCAATGACCTTGCGCGTGGTCACCGCCCAGTGGCACACGGGCACACGCACGCGGCCTCCGAGCAGGGCAGCCTTGGCGCTGCCGCTCGCAAATCGCTCGAGGTTCGCGCCTTCATGGTTGTAGTCAAGCTCGAGGTACGAGGCGCGAGCAAACGTGTCCAGAAGCTTGACATCAAACGGCGTGCGGTCCGCCGCGCCGAGCAGCCCGACAAGCACGCGCATCTTGAACCATTCAATCGCTTGCATGCCTTTTCGCATCAGGAAAAGGTCAAGGCTGACGGCCCGTATCATGTCGGGCCGTTGGACCTTGAGCGCAATTTCGTGTCCCCCCTCACGTAGATGGCAGCGGTACACCTGGCCCAAGCTCGCTGCGGCGATAGGCGTGCTGTCTCTGTCCAGACCGATGAAAACATCCGACACCGGCCGACCAATCTCGGCTTCGATGAGCAGAAGCGCAGCCGCAGTTGGATACGATGGAACCGAGTCGCACAGCTTCTGCAGCTCGTACACAGCAGCAGGTGGCAGCACATCGGGACGAATCGACAGCATCTGGCCAAATTTGATAAATGTTGGGCCGAGATGGACGAGCTTCTCGCGCAGCGTGCAGGCCCTTGCCGCATGGCGCTTTGCCACGTCGTCGGGAGACTCGCCACACCAGTGCGGCAGCAAGACGTCACCGATGAGCAGAATACCAATTGGCGCAAGTGCGCGCGTGATGGTGACGAGGCGCAGTGCAGCACATCTTGGGTGCGAGTTCCACACCGTCGCGATCGCCTCGGGATCGTAGGTTGACGGTAACGACGCCTCCGGGATGCTGAGATACTCATCTGAAGCCGCAACGCTCTGGATGTATGCGCCGCCTACAAGCACGGCGGATCCGCCGAGTGCAATGCCGCGACGAGTATAGGAAAATGCGTGCGTCACGGCAGTGGTGCGTGCCGCGCCACGGGCAGCGGTCCACATGTCGCGAAATCGGAAATAGCAAGGAAACTTCTCAGACTGTTTAAAACGTCACTTCGTGCCGCCACCCCCCAAAACTTCAGCACTAAGCCCGTTCACACAGTCCGAACCCCCTGGTAACGCCTCTTACACCCCGAAGACCTTCGATTTACATGTAACTGCAGGTTCACAAGATCATGCAAACGACCCGCTCGTCAGTCTCGAGACAGTCGTGGCGAGCACGCAGCAAGCGGCCCCCCCCATCAGCTCCCAAAGCCGACCGTCGGTGCCCGTCATGGCTGATTGGGAAGAGCGTTCAGCGGCGGCGTTGGGACGACCCAGAGGTCGAGGCGTTTCTCCAGCGGAGAGAGCCAGTCGTGCTGACAGGTGGCTGCCCGCTCGTGCAACCGCTCGTTGGAAAGTGGACTTTTGATTATTTGGCCAACACATTCGGCGAGTGCAGCTCTCTCAACGTCCACTTTGCACCGATAGAGACGACTTCGTTCGCGCGCATGTACGGCAAGGGCCTAGGCAAAGGTGGATGCACGCCCATGTCCTTTGCCAAATTCGTCGAGCTCTGCAAGAGCGACTACCTGGAGCCAACAGCATCGTCCGAGAAAGTTTCGCCGCCATTGCGCTACTATTTGCAGGCACCCATGATCTGGACTGACGCTGATCGGGACGGTGCGAATCCGCATGGTCTAGCTGAGGACAGCGCAGCTCGCCCATTAAGGAAGGCACCATACAGCTCGACGATTGACGAGGACATGCGCCGCCTCGGGTGGGACTGGCTCGCTTACGCGCGCTCTGTGGCCGCGTGTGATCCGTTCGACACGTGTCAGATGTGGGTAGGCCATGGCGGTGGCTCGACGCCCCTTCACTTCGACTCCATATCCAACTTTTTGGCGCAGGTGAGTGGCCGAAAGCAAGTGCTCCTCTTCTCTCCAGCGCAGACGTGGCGAGTGTACCCGTACCCGGTGGGGCATCCGATGGACAACTTCGCCATGGTGAACGTCGAGATGCCCGACCTCAGCCGATTTCCAGCCCTGCGCCGCGCGCGTGCTCTCGAGGCGATCCTCGAACCCGGGGACGTGCTGTGGCTGCCCCGCTACTGGTGGCATTATGTGCACCAGCTGGACGCTCCGAGCGAAAATATCTCGCTCAACTTTTGGTGCGGCCGAAAGGGCACTGATAGGTTCATGCAGAACCTGCGCACGGCGCCGGCGCCATCTGCCGAGGAGGTGGCAGTGGCGAGCGCCGAGGCAGCGGCTACTGCTGAGGCCATGGGCAGACACGAGAGCGAGCGCGAGCGCGTGGAGGCGGCGGACGACGCACTGCTTGAGGCTGATGCTGATCTCGCCTTCTCGTGCCTTCACGCGGGCCGTATCATCGAGTCGGCAGCAGTCAGACTCCTGGGCGACGACAAGTCCAAGGGCTACTTGTTCCTCTCAGCGATCGCTGCCGGCGCAGATGCGCGCTGGCCGCCGAATGCGACAGCTGCGATCAGCAACGCGCGGCGGATCCGCTCGGAGCTGATCGGTCTCTTGGGTAGTAGCGTGGCAGCCAACGCGTTGCTGCGCATGATTGCACGCGACGGCCGCCTTTCGCCCGGGCTTGCACCGCCCATTGAGGGCGACGTCGTGAACACGGAAAAGGGCGTCATGACGCCCGACGAGGAGGTTACACGGTGGTTTGCCCGGCGCGGTGCCAGGGTGCCATAGTAGTTTGTACGTGTTAAAAGGAGATTCATAGGAGAAAGAAGCGTCTCGTAGGTGTGACATCTGACCCACTGACGCCACAACCTGACCGGGACGGGCACATGACCTTCAAAGTCTCCTCTCACGATGTGGTGTGCGTGTGTGCGTGTGTGTGAGTCTCGTCGATGAGTCTCGCGTCAAGTCTCGCGGGGCTCACGCGTATACGAATAGGAGTCGTTTGGCACATCGTCGCGTGGACGAGTCGGGTCGTCCCGTCAGCTCGGTTGCCTGCCTGCCTTCGCGGTGGCTGTGCTGCTTGCCGTGCAGCGAAAAAAGGCAAGGCAAGTTGCGCTACTCCATGCCCATGCAAGGTGTTCAGCGTGTCCACTGGGCGGCGCCCACTTTGGGCATGATCTGAACGGTGATGTCGCCGTATACGTTCGTGATGCACGCGAGCTTGTACGTCTCCGGGTTTTCTCGCAACGTGCTCGACTCATCTAGAGAGCGACGGGTGCATGCCTCGAGCCCTTGCGCGACGTTGACAATGCACGTGCCGCACAGCTGTTGTCCGTTGCAATTGGTCCACCGCGTGATGGACTGATACACATTGATCTTCCGAGCGACGAGCTCGTCACGGAGGTTCGCACCATAAGGCACGCGTATCTGATCATCGGGTAATCCGGGGCGCTGCAAGGTTATGGTGACCGATTCGGGGGTGCCGCTGGCGTCCGCGCCTACGATGCTCTTCAACTGCTCGCGTGAGCCTCGGAAAAAGGTGAGGGCAACATCCGTGCCGCCTTCCGCTGCACCAAGACGCTCCATAGCCTCGCCGATGCCCAGTCCAAGGATCGACTCTCCAGCGATCGCTACCAGCTGGTCGCCGAGCTTGATGAGGCCGGTGCGCGCTGCTGCGCCATTGGGCACGAGGCCCATCACATATGGCCAGCGCAGCTGCAAGTCACAGCCGAAATCGATGCCGGTGACTCGGTCCACATCCACGGTCAGCACTCGAGGATCGTCAGTGGTGAGGCTGCACCGCGGCTGCAAGCAGCGGTGCTGCTGCGTCAGTGGCGAAATTCGCGGCGGAGACCAATTAGAACTGATCAAGAAGCTGAGAGACGGCACGAGGAGGAAGACGACCACCATTGTGGGTTCACAGCCAATGGTTCGTTGGTTCACAGCGACGTGCTGGCGTCGGTTACACTAAAGCAATCAGAGGTGGACCTCCAGGACTATGGCTGACCACGCGAAACAAGACACGATGAAGTTTCGATATTGTGGGTCAAGTCTTCGTTCACGATTACAACGATTGTGCGTTCTATTGGGATTGCGGGATGCCGTGTCAGTGCTGGGACGGCTCTTGGTAACTAAACTATACTAAAACTATACTCGACGCTATGCGGACCGGGGCGGCCGTGCGTGTGCGGGCCGCCCGCGTGCCGCGAGCGGACC
>Ga0209550_10003118_pt1 | contig 15837 bp, 13 predicted proteins | sample LauGreSuBDMM15SN_2_FD_187567 | JGI IMG/M metagenome (GOLD analysis project Ga0209550, IMG submission 187567) | Freshwater lake microbial communities from Lake Michigan, USA - Su13.BD.MM15.SN (SPAdes) (version 5) | ecosystem: Environmental > Aquatic > Freshwater > Lake | place: Lake Michigan...
AGAACATCCAATTTTAACTTCAGATAATCAATGGATAAAAGCAAAGGATTTATTAGTAAATCAACAAAAAGTAAAAGCAGGCATTACTTGTCCTGTAATTGATTTTGATGAAGAAATAAAAGAATGTAATGGATGGCATCTAAGAGTAGGAGATTTATTATTTAAAACAGATACTAAAGAGAATTATATTAAAACACTTGTGTTAGCAAAATTAATCGGTTATTTAGTTACTGATGGAAATATAACTAAATGTAAAGGTCATTATAAATCTATAGTATTTTTAGGTCATATGATAGATGTAAATAGTTTTCTGAGTGATTTGAAACTTTTATGCAAAACAAAACAAACAAACTTTATATCTAAAAATTTATATTCTGTTAGAATACCTGCTGAGTTAACAAAAAATATAGTTGAGTTGGATGGAATTCTTATTGGTAAAAAAATTTGTCAACCAGCACAATTACCAGAATTTATTTTAGATGAAGATTGTCCTCTCCCAATAGTTCGTGAATTTTTAGGTGGAATGTTTGGTGGAGACGGACATACATCTGTTCTTGGTATGCATAGAGGAAAACGTGATATATTATCATCCATTTCATTCTCACAAACTAAAAATAAAAGTCATTTAGAATCACTAACACAAATGTTTGAAAATATTCAACTATTGCTCGCAAGATTTGGAATAGTAAATACAACAATACAAAAATTTAAAGAGACAAGTTATTCTAAAGGAAAAAATCATATTGAAGAAAATAATAAAAATTATCAACTTACACTTCATTTAGATATGAATGAATTAATACCCTTTCACGATAGAATTGGATTTCGTTATTGTTGCCACAAATCTCAACGACTTGAAGCCGCAGTTAGTTATAAAAGATTACGTAATGAAGTTACAAGACAACATAATTGGTTAATAAATCGTGTAGATGAGATAACTAATTTTAGTAAAATTAAAAAAGAGTTTCCAAATAAAGTTGTTCCCACTAAAAACGCAATAACACAGGCGATAGAAGAATTAAAAAATAACGAACCACTTATTCACGAATATGCGATACCTACAAGTCATGATATGATAGACCATTTAATAAAAGGCACTATCTTCGGTAAATTTACGTCTAAATCTTTTCCAAATGCTGAAGAATATTTAAAAGAAATTGGAGCATTAGAATGGTTTTTGGAAAAATCTGACACGGATACTAAACTTGATATTGATATGGAAAATATTATGGATGATGATGATGATGAAGAAGATATAGAAGAAGATATAACAGATGTGTCATCTAATTCTAATATTCATTCATATGGCGTAAATCGCAAATGTGATGGCCTTCCTACTATGGAATTAAAAGTAATTGATATTAGACCTGCTGGTATTCATAAAGTCTATGACATTCAAGTAGATAATACACATTCATTTTTAGCAAATGGTGTAGTGGCTCATAATTGTATGGTATCACACGGAGCTTCCAGATTTACAAGAGAAAGAATGTATGATGTATCTGATAAATATTCTGTATTTGTATGTAATAAGTGTGGTCTAATTGCGTCATATAATGATAAGATGCATATTCATCATTGTAGAACGTGTGATAATAGAACAGACTTCTCTTATGTACAAATACCATATTCGTGTAAATTACTATTTCAAGAATTAAATACTATGAATATTGCTCCAAGAATAATGACAGATCATAAATAAATAATATAACTAATAAATAATAAATAAATTTTAATTTTTAGAATTCTTATAATTTTCATATAATTCAATACATTTTTGTATATTAGGATAGTTATAATTTTCAAATAATGATTTTAACCATAATATAACTTCTTCATTTTTAAAAATGTGTTCAAATAATAACATTTTTTTTAAATCACTTTCTTCATTTTGTTCTCTCAGTTGGCTATGGTCTTGACTTAATATAGTTAATGCTAACATTTTCATAAAGTCCTTACCTAAATCAGATTTTTTATAATTATGACATATTGTAACATACCATCTTGTTTTCTTTTTACCTATAGGTAATAAATTTACTCCAATAATTAAATGATTTTTATCAAAACTAACTCTGGACCACGAAAATGTAGGATATATATACATATGAAAATTATTTGTAACTTTTACGTTACTATTAATTTTTTTCATAATATCGCTTGATAAATAGTCAAATGCTAATCCGATCCGGCTTTTATCATTGTATTTATATTGTTTAATATTTTGTGGTGGTATTTTATTACCAAAACCTAAACTGTGAACGTATTCAGGATGTCTTACATCCATCGTATTATACGCACTATCAGGCAGAGAACACTCCATATCTACTTCTATAAATGATGAAACATAATTTTTATTATTATAAAAAGGTATGCTATATGGTTTTGAAAATATAGGCTTATAAGCCCAGAATATTTTACCATCGTGCTCAATAGTTTCACCAAACTTATCGGCTTCTGAATATTCTAATCCATGATAAGGACATTTTAAACAACCATTTGAAATTTGCCCTGTATCTAATCGTGTTCCCATATGTTTACAAATATTAACCGCAGTAATTAATTTTTTTTCATTATCTTTCCATAAAACAAGCGGTAAATCACCAATGTTTATTTTATATGGTTTGCTAAAATCAATATTTTGTTTTATTCCAATACAATGCCAATGTTCGAAAAAATTAGTTGTAAATGATTTAACATATTTAATAAAAAGTAAAATAAAAAATACTATCTTCATGTCTTAACTAATACAATAAGCAACAATTTAAACTTTATATTAATATTAAATTTAAATATAAAGTTTAGTTATTTTAATAAATTATTGTAAATGAATATTGTATTATTTTTTTTATATTTAGGTTTAGGTTCAATAAATTGTTTTTTTATTTTACCCGCAAAAAAACCAATTTCTAATGTTAATATCCGCTATAATTTGCGTATGGATAATTATTATCAAGATGTAGATTTTATTCATAAATATAAAAATTTTTTTCAACAAAATAATAATTATAATGAAATTGTAAAAGATATAGTTGAAAAACATATTTCAAAAATTTATATAAATACAGATTACAGACAAATAGTAAGTGTTGACAATATAGATACAAGTAATATGCAATATAATAACTTTCATCTTACAAATATAAATCCAATTTTGGTTCCAAAAATCATAGATAAAGCCACGGAATCAAATGTCCCCATATATTTCACAGAATTCTCATCAGGTTTTATATTAAATTTGCAAAATTTATTCTTTAATCTTATATCTTTTATGGGATATGCTATTCCTTTATTTGTAATTTTTTCTATCATAATGTCATTTAGAAGACAAAACATAAATAACATACAAAATCCAGGAAACAATTTATTTAATATGTTTTCCAATAATAATGACGAAGATTATATTGCTCCAAATGTATCTTTAAGTAGTTGGGCTGGCAGTCCAGAAGTTATTGAAGAGTGTAAAGAAGTCATTTCATATTTAGATAAAAAACAAATTTATGAAGAAATTGGTGCCGAAATGCCAAAAGGTATTTTATTTGAAGGACCACCAGGAACAGGCAAAACTCTGTTAGCAAAAGCAATTGCTACCGAAACAAATTCAACATTTATTTCTATCTCTGGCTCAGAATTTGTTGAATTATTTGTCGGCGTGGGGTCTTTAAGAGTAAGGGAATTATTTGATAGAGCACGTGAAAATAGACCTTGTATTATTTTTATTGATGAAATCGATGCTATAGGAAAACAACGTGGAGCATCTTTAAATACAGGAAATGATGAAAGAGAGCAAACATTAAATCAATTATTATATGAAATGGATGGATTTAATGATAATACTGATATATTAATTTTAGCAGCAACAAATAGAAAAGATATATTAGACGCCGCATTATTAAGACCAGGAAGATTTGACAGAATAATTAAAGTTCCACTACCTGATAAATTTTCAAGAGAAAAAATCTTAGAAGTTTATTTAAATAATAAAAAATTAGAAAAACCATTTGACATTTCTTCTATCGCTGAATTGACTGACGGATTTTCAGGTGCGGAACTTAAAAATTTAGTAAATGAAGCTGCTATTATTTCAGCAAAAAATAATTACACAAAAATACAAGAAAAGTATATATTTGATGCTTTTGAAAAATCAATAGTAGGTTTAATAAAAACAAATGCGTCTGTTGCTCCAATGACAAATCTTAGAGTTGCGGTTCATGAAAGCGGCCATTCTCTTTTAGTTTTAAAATTCAAAGAGTATTTTGATTTACAAAAAGTTTCTATTCAACCAACTTATAATGGTGTTGGAGGATATACCATTTTTACAGAACATCCTGAAATTAAAGAAGGCGGGTTATATACAAAAGATATGCTTAAAAAAAGATTAATAATAACTATGGGAGGAAAAGCTGCCGAAAGTATATATTATGGTAATGATTTTGTTTCATTAGGAGCAATTCAAGATTTAAATGAGGCAAATAAACTTGCCAAAAGAATGATAGGCAATTTTGGAATGGGAAAAGAGTTAGAGGTCTTTTATAATGAAAACGTTGGTGATACAGATCTTTATTTTAATAGTCCAAATAAATATTCAGAGCATACAAAATATATTATAGACAAAGAAACATTAGACTTAGTGAAAGAAGCGTATGCTGAAGCTAAACGTATATTGAATGATAATGTTCATAAATTAATTGAGTTTTCTGATTTACTACAAAATAATACTGTTATTTATAAAAAAAATATAAATATAGACATTTTTGCAAATGGCACAAATAATTCATATTTAGTGTAAAAAAAATTATAATTAAAAAAAGTTGCTTATTTTATATACTACTGCGGTTGTTAATCCATATAAGAGTGTTCCCCAAATAGTATCAATTATAGCAATGAAAAGAGACCAATTTTTAAATAAAGATAAATTTGTAAATTCATATACTGCATAAATAGTTAAACCTAAAAGAGCAGCATCTTTAACGCTTCTATTTTTCTGTATTATAAAATAATTTAGTCCAAATATTAAAAATATATAAGTTATAGCGGTATAAATATAGTTAATTTGTATATCAGAACCTTGAATAGATTTAATTTGTTTATTAAACACATCTTTTACTAAATTTAAATAAATTCCATCTAATATCACAAAAATAATAGCAGCCAATAAATATTTTATCATATATATTATTTTATATATTATTTTATATATTATTTTATGAATTATTTTATAAAATATTTAAAATATTAGAGTTTTAGGAATGTGTATTTTTTATGGAAAAAAGTTTTTTTAGTATTATATTATATTATATAAATGACGTCAATTGGTTATTTTAGTGCTATTAGTGGAAGTGGTGGAGTTGCATCTCCATTTGTGATCAATTTAAAAAATCCTGGTCGTGCTATTCAAGGATATATGCCTCAACAAGTTGTTGGAACAGACAAAAGATATAATGAATTCGAACAAATTCGTTTTACTTTAAGAGATGCATGGAATACTACTTATCCAAGTCAACTAAAAAATAGTAATTTAAAGCAACCCATAACAACTCCTTTTCGTGCGGTTACCAATTCAGGCGACTTATTGAGTCGTGAAAATTATTCTTGTGGTGGAAGTTGTCAAAGTTTTCAAAGTAGACCAAATGTGAAAGGATTAAGACAACATTTTGGTGCCGTTCAAGCCACTTGTATTCCTTCTGCTATTTATAGTACTCTTCAATTAAACGACAAAATTCCCGCCGCAGCATGTAATGTAAGATATGTATATGATAGTTCCGATTATACGACATATTTAAAACAAAAAGCAGTGAATAAAAATTACAATGATTTATCTTATGGTGGAAATGATTATAAGGCAGCACAAAGTGCAACTAGAGCTATTAGAAGATATTAATTTGTATTGTTATTTAAATGGAAGCAAGTAATAGAAAACAATTGCAACAAAAAACCGAATTTAATAGTTGGAATATTAGCATGTTAAATACGATTTTCAAATGTTCTAAATGTAAAAAAAATAATAATATTATAAAAAATGCTAAATCACAAAAATGTATATTTTGCGGAAATCCAAATTATACGCGATAATATAAAACATAGTAATATAAAATATTATAATGTATTATATTAAATGACAACTCCATATAGTGTGACTACATCAAAAGGTTCTGTATCATACGATAATTACGTAAATGCTCCAATTACTGGACCATTAAGCACAAACCAATATCCTTGTAATATACCCTATCATAGTTATGGAACATTAGTAGGAATAAGACCTACGCCGCCACAATTTTATCCATCACAAGAGCCTGTATATGCCGAAATGAATACTAATATGAGACAACAATATTTAAGAACATCCGTAAATCCGGCAGCTTTAGAAAAACAAAAAATTTTAGCAAAATTATCTCCTCCTATGGCTTTTCATTCAATGTCTACTAATAAACAATATGCTGTATCGACACACATGAACTATATACAACCGATACCATCATCAATGTATGTTAATATAAAAAAAAGTAATGCTGTAGGACAAAGTGGATATAAAGTAAATTTACCAAATAGTGCACCAATATCGACTAAAAATTATTATCCAAGTGGAACCAGAACAACATTAAGAAGAGTAAGATCTGGTGGGTGCGTTGCTCCAGCAAAAAAAGGGTCAATTTACAATTATAGTTTATCAAATGGTGGAACTTGTTGTTGGGGGTCTATACATAGTCAAAAATATTAGTTTTCTTTATATTTAGAAATAAATAAAATATTTATAATATTTATAAATGCCAGCTTACAATCGTTTTGGTCGCATGTATCCTTCACTTACTCCCACACCGGGACTAGGTTCTTATGGAAGAACTGGAGCAGCAATTTTAATTAGTCAGCCACGTAGTACTATTGGATCTCAAAACAGAATTTATGGATATTATAGAAGTAGAGGACAAGGAGCTTTCTACATTAATCTTTTAAAACAAGCTATTGGTCCAATACCATATGTTAATCCATTTACTTTGATTTAAATATTTATTTTTATTTTTATATTATATGAATAAATATTTAGTAGAATTTTTAGGAACTATGTTTCTTGTATTTGTTATTTTTGCCACAGGAAACTGGTTGGCAATTGGTAGTGCTTTAGCGATAGGTGTATTATTAGGAGGTGCTATATCAGGTGGTGCATTTAATCCAGCTGTTGCTATTTCGCTTTATTATGCTGGAAAAATATCTCAATCAGATTTGCTTCCATATATAATAGTGGAAATATTAGGTGGTTTAGCAGCTGTGTTTGTTTATAAAACATACATTAATAAATCATAATTATATTATTATTTCTTTCATTATAATATAATGCCAAAATCAAAAAAATATACGAGTAAAATTTACAAGGTAAAAAAAAGTAATTTAAGAAAATCAAAAAGAGGAGGATTTTCTTGGTCTGATATTAGTAATTGGAAACCAGATTTTACTAATTGGAAATCAACATTTACAGATAAAATGAATAATTTTAGTATATTTAAAAAAAAAGATACTCAATTAAGTAGCACAAAACCTGTTACCACTACTAATGAGTTGTCAGAAACAAAACCGGAACTTCAATCATCACCATCGTATTCTTCACCATCGTATTCTTCACCATCGTATTCTTCACCATCGTATTCTTCACCGTCGTATTCTTCACCATCTAATTTTTCAGAAGATAGTGTTTCTTCTAATAAAGTTATGCCTTTATATGAAGCCCCAAAAATTAATAATAGTATAAATGATAATGATGGTTTAAAAAATACGCTTCCTCCTTCTTCGTTTTCGTCTCCTTCGTTTTCGTCTCCTTCGTTTTCGTCTCCTTCGTTTTCGTCTCCTTCGTTTTCGTCTTCTTCGTTTTCATCTTCTTCGTTGGGAACACAACAAAATACTATCGATAATGAACCAAAATATTCTGGCGGATATCGTGCAAACCACTCATTAACCAATTTAGCATCTAAAGCCGCACCATTCTGGCAACCTACCGCAAAACCTCAAGTTTGGGTTGGAGGAAAAATAAAAAAAACATATAAATCCCATAAAAAAAATAAATCTCATAAAAAACATAAAAAATCCTATAAAAAACATCATTAACGAGATTTTTCCATAAATTTATATAATATATATAATGCTACACCTGTTAAACTAACAAAATATATTTGAGTTATGGCATCATCTGGTAATTTCATATCATCATCATATCCTTTAAAAGTTTCTTTGCACGTGCTTCCTGTTACAGGATTTTTTTTATTAGAAAACGAACAAGGATCCATATTTTGTATATCAATTAACGTAACAAAATGTGTTTCACTTGATTTATTATTATTTATATCAATAGTTTCCATAGTAAGTTCTTGACAAGGTGGTGTTGATCCAGATAAGAATGATTGCATTATGGCAAAAGGATTTAATACATTTAAGTTACTCAATGTACCAGGTATTAAACCTTTAAATTCAGAAAAATTCACCCCTAAACCACTAGATATAAAAGGAATATTTCCAGCAGGAACATTATCAATGTAAATATATCTATCAACTTGTTCGTTAGAATTATTATCTAAACACTTAGCACCAGTCATTAAAAAAAATTTGTTTCCTAAAGGACCACCCGTAGCAGAAGCTGGACTATTTCCTGTTACAAGAACTTCTACATAATCTATTAATCCACTTATATCTTTTGCAAGTGCCGAAAGAGTACCATCACTTGTCATTCCAATATCGCTCGGTGTTTTTATATTTTTGTAATAAGGATATGTAGGCCCTAATAATTTATCTTGAACTTGATTAGCATTTTGTAACACTTCTTCAAATAAATTAGACATTATATATTTAACTTATATAAAATACTTATATAAAATAATTTATATAAGTATTTTATTACATATTTTTCATCAAATATTTGTTTTAATCGGTTGTAACAACATCCGACGTAACAACATCCGTCGTAGTAGTTGCCCCACTAATTTCAGGTGTAGAAGCAGGGGTCATTTGTGTAGCATAAGTTTGTTGTGCTTGAACCAAATCATTTACTTGTTGTTGTAAAAGAACAACATTTCCACTTATATCTTTAACTTCTTGGTCTAAACTTAATAAAGAATCTAGTTGTTGTTTTAAAACTTGAATATTTCCGGCATTTTGTTGTGCGAGTATCATAACATTATTTGGATCATTAGTATTATAATCTTGATATGTATTATCCATTCCTTCGATTATTTTATTGGTAAAATATTCTAAAAATAATTGGTAAATTATTAATAAAGAAAAAAATGCTATTAGTAAATATAAATATAACATATTATATATAATATACTTACTTTTTTATTTTCTTTAATAATATTATAAATGTCTTCTGCTTTTTACCCACAAGGAATGAAATCTTACAATAATTATGTTCCTAATGGAGGATATAAATCATGGAAAGGAACAGGTGCTTTAAGCAATCCAGTAGGTATAGCACCAGGTCATATTAGACCCCTTACAAATAAAGACCCAGGAAACGTATTTAAAACTGGACCTTTTTTGCCACGCCCCATTAAACATTACAGAAAAGGCAGAGTAATTCCGTCTACTCCCATAGTGGCCTCAAGTTCAGACACATATGCACAGAAATCAGAAATAGCACAAATTAATTACAATATGAACCGATTTGTTAAATCAAGTAAAGGAACCGCATTAGGAAATGGCAGTCATGGTGGAGGATTAATATCAGCACTAATTGATAATCCAGGTTCTTATATTGTAAAAGAAAACTTACCGGATGAAGTGGACGAAACAACAGCACTAACAAATGATTGTAAAAAATGTGAAGGAGTTGGAGTAGTTGCTTCTTATTATCCTAATAATACATATCTTACAGATAATCCTGATGCTATTACACAAAGTCCCTTATTATGTTGTAATCAACAATATAAAGCCAAAAGAATGGCTATTTATGCGAGTACAAATTTAAAAAAAAATTATTATACTACTCTGCAACAATATAGACAAAATAGATGTAAAACTTTCGTCCAAAAATCCTTTAATTTTTTAACACCATACAGCACAAATGAAATTGAACTTAATAAAGATTATCCTTTCGCTACTCCTGAAACAGCGTATTTAAATGTAGCAAAAGCAGGAAGTCCATTAGCATTAACAAATACTTATTTAGCGAATTGTCAACCAAATGCACAATTATATGACGCAACTGAAAACGCAATAGTAGCTCAAATGTTGAGTATTATGGTAAATAAAGGTATATTTACATCAACACAGGTGTTAGAAATAAATAAATTAGATGTGTTCACAATAAAAAATTTTTTTAATTATTTAAATGGATTATCTGGAAGTACAAAAACATTAGCAATTGAAGTTTTTGTAAATTATTTAAATAATCCATACTGGGGTATGCCTCTCTCAGGACCTTCTAATCCAAATGCTTGTCAGCTTACTGTATACAAACCAAATAATTATCAATATGCTAAACAAGGTGCAGTATCAAGTAGCACAAGATTGTTAAAATTAAATGTGGATACTATTTCTACCAATGCGGCATCTATACAAAATTATAATAATACAGGACAACTTTTGGTTAACGCAAATCAATTATATCAAGGTGTAAATAATAATGTCGCAAATCTTTATAAAAATAAAGCACCTACTTGTAACAATCCAACTATTCATCCGTTTCAAAATAAAAAATTATGTTATTATCAAAAAGATTTACCACAATATCAAGTGCCAGCATCGCAACCAAGTCCATATCGTTATTTTGTTTCTGCAGTATTTAATACAAATCATTATTCACAATCTCCAAATACTTATAATACGCCTGGACGTAAAATAGGAGGTCGTATTTAAGCAGATAGGTCTTTACTATTACTATTAATATTACTATTAATATTACTATTACTATTACTATTACTATTATTATTGATGGTGGACAAAAATATATTATTTTTATCTAAAAATTTATTAAAAGGAATTTGATATTTTTCACACCAATGTATAGATTTTTGTATATTATTTTTTTTAACATTTTCTATTTTTTCCTCTTTATTTTTATTTTTAAAAATATTAATTATCTGATATAATGATTCCAATTGTTGTTGCCCGAGTGTAATATTAATATCATTTAATTTATTTGAAAAATAACATGGGATTTCATTATCAATTAGTGACAAAATATTTAAATTATCATTTATTTTTAAATAATTTAATACATTAGATAAGTTATTATAATGTTCTTCTTTTATTTTATCTTTATCATTCAATAAAAAATTTTTACATATTATATATTTTTCAAATGTTGCAATATTACAAGAAGATGGTTTAATTATGGAAACATTTTCAAATAATGTTGTTATTATATATAATACGTCAATTATTGGTTTGCAAAAAATATGGTCTATTTTTATTATAGTAATTCCATTTTTATTTTGATATTTTAATATAATTTTTAAACTATTTATTAAATTAACAACATAAGATTGGTTATTTATAAAGTCGTTATTTTTGTTTTCAATAAAAATAAAATTAAATTTATGAGAACATTCATTAATGGGATTAATATTAATTTCATTAAATCCAATAATTATGTCATTTTTATATTTTTCTCTAATTAATTCTATATGTTTAATAATATCTATAAAATTTGGTGAAATATACAAAAAGTTATATTCTTTATTTTTATAATTTTCATAAATATTCAATATATTAATCACTTCTAAAAAATCATAAAAGCTATTCGTTTGTGGATTTAATTTACTTACAGAAAAAAAATACCCAGGAACTTTGGAAAAAATATATTCACAAGGGTTTATTATTTTTACTATGTCTTCAAAAGTATTAGACGATAAATCAATGTCAAACTTAAATATATTTATTAATTGATTTTTTATATTATTATAATTATTATATAAACTATGAGAAAGACATATATTTGGTGTATTTAAATTTTTATCGCATATAAGATTTATTGATATACTGTTATTGTGGTTTGGTAATATATAATAAGTCATATCTATATTTTATAAAAGGTAATATTTAAGTTATTATATATTTTTTATTTTCAAAATATTTATTTTACTATTTTGATAATGACTATTCTTCATCTTCCTCTATAATTAATTTAACTGATTTTTTAGCTTTAGTTTTAGCTGGTTCTCTTTTCTTTCTTTGTTTTACTTCTTTTTGTGGGACTTCTTTTTGTGGTTCTTCTTTTGATGGTTCTTCAGCCGGTGGTATTTCATCAATTGCTTCTGTAGCTGGAACTAATAGTAGTTTTTTACTTAATTTTCGTACTTTGGGTTTAATTAAAGTTTCTTCTTCTTTGGAAACTTCAACTGCTTTTTTTGTTGCACTACTATTTCGTAACATTTCTGTTTCAGTGTATTCACTTAATTCAATTTGAATTTTTTCGGTATTTACTTCTCTAATTTTTTTATATACAAAATAACGATTTAAGAATGATATTTTTTTTTCAAAGGAAGTCATATTCATCGCTTCACCATAATCTTTTGCTTTAAACTTATTTATTTTTATTTCTTCTAACATATTTATAAACAATTCACTAAACATTCCACTTCCTTCTGGTAAGCCAATATTTTGTGCCTCTTCTCTGTCAATTAGTTTAAATCCATATAACTCAAGAACACGACTAAAATAATCAAAATTTATTAAATATTCTGGAATAGTTTGATTAATAGAATCTTGAAAAACACTTATTCTATATCCTATTGAACTAGAATCATCATCAAATCTATCAGCACCATAATTTTTTGTTACTTCCCATATCTTTTTACCATTTTCAACTATTTGTATGCTTTCATTTGTTTTAACCTTTTTCAATAAATTAAATATAGACTTGCCGTCATACGCCGTTCCAATAAAATATCCATTTAATTTCGTGCATTCCGCAATATTTTTTAAAAATCCTTGTAAAGTATCGGCATTTTCTAAAAAGTAATGCGTAGCAAACTGACATGATGAAACATTAAAACCACTTTCACCTACACCATATTGACGGACAACTCCTTTGCCGAGTTTTTCAGGGTCTTTTGAACCGACACCAAACACAGCCAATGTTGTTTGTTTTGCTTTATCATTTAACATAGCATTACCATTTTTTATGTTGTGAGCACTATTTCCATTCACAAATAGAGCAGAAGGCATTACTTTATTACTTTTTTTGGCCGTTAAATATCTCGCACAAGCACCATTAAGTTTGTTTTCTAAATTATCTCTTGATAAGTCAATACCAAAAACAAAAGATAACTTGGCACTAACCCATTTAGGTAAATCACCTGCCTTTCCACACGCAAAATCAATTAATGTATCTCCTGGTTTTGATACACTTTTAATTAATAATTTTTTTACATATAGATTATGGAAATTTTTCATTGCTTCAGTTAAAATCTTACCTGATGGTGTATTATAATAAATGTCTTCGCTGACATAAACATCTGGAATATTTAATCCCGTACAAATCATATCTTCTGTAACTGGATTATGGATTGATTTCCAATTTTCGTTTGCGACTTTATACGCATTACCATATTGTTTTAAGTTTTGTCTGTATTCAGCAGTTTTATCATATCTTACACGCAAAGGTACCCATCTCCAACCATTTTCACGTGTAAAATCATAACTAAATTCAACTATCATCTCATCACCGAATACTTCATTTTCTTCTGAAAACATTTGATTTACTCCAGCATCATCCTTTTTTAACATAATGTTACATAGCCCAGCATTTGGGTCATAAGGCTCTGTAGGATAAAAACGAATTGGCAAATAATCGTTCGTATATTTGTCTTCAAATCTTTCTACAAATTCAGGTAACTTATCGTCAATAATGTCTTGACAAGGATTAACATATCCATCATTTTTTTCGCTAAACCCGCATCTGAGTTCTATGGTTTTATATTCGCTTAATTGTGTAACCAAATGTGAATTCATTCCATCTTCAAATATTGGTTTAATTACATCGTCACCATTAGCACCTTTTAATGTTACAACTAAGAAATCAATAGTATTGTATTTAGGTGGTTTCCATTTGAATGATTGTTCCCAAGTAATCTTATTTTTTGGACCAGCGACACCTATTTTAGTTGAACCAACACCAAAATAAGCATGTGTAAAAATTAGCCCATCTGTTTCATACTCAAATCTATTTTCGCGAACTTTGGATAATATATCATTGCAGCCACTAAAAATTGTTTGGCTTTTGTTTGTAGGATAAAACTCTTTACAAGAAACTTTTATGGGGGATATTAGAGTTTCTATTTTTTTTGCTTTTTCTAATAGCTGTTTAAATGAAGCTTGAGTTTTTATTCCTGTATCCATAATTGAAATAGGTTTTAATGATTTAATAAAATGTTTTAACAAATAATATCTTGACTTATATATATCTTCTTCGGTATCCAAAAGCATAAATGTATTTTTTCTTACATCTTCTTTTTTATAATAATAAATATCAAATCCAGCATATAAATTAATGAAATTATTTTTTTTATCGTGATAAATTAATTCTCCATCAACTAAACAATTAAAACATTGGTCGTTTGTTGTTTTTGCTCCTGTAAATATGATTTTCATATTCATATTAATTAAATAGATTTTGCCTTCACTATTTACATACATTAAATGACGTTCACCATCTGCTTTTTCTGTTACAACAAAATCTTTCCTGATATTTACCTGTGTTGAATTTTCGTTTAATTGTGCTACATTTATAGTTTGTAATGTTATTGAACTTGGACCAATAAAATATTTATTTTTATTTTTTTGATTTAAATCATTTGGGTTATATTCGTCTTTCCATATCATTTTCATATATTCTTCTAATACCAATCTTTGTTCTGAATATGATATTGGATAATTTGTTCCTTGTAGACCTCCTAATATGTATTTTATAACTTTTCTCAAAGATTGGAGTAAAATGTCCGCCGAAACAATTTTTGTGCCTGGACCTATTTTAGTGTTATCGATTTCAATTTCTATTTCATATACTTCAGATTTTTCAAAAATTCCTGATTCTTCAGTTGTGTAATATGTTTTTATATCTCTACCATATTTATCAGAACTTTTTGTAATACTTATATCAACATTAAATGGATAATCCTCATGTGTAAAAGTGACACGATTTAAGTAACGAAATGTTTTTTTTGAATTTTTCCAATTATCCATTATATAGTTTTTAACTCCCGTTTTTACTTTTTCCTCATTTACATAGGATACTCTAAAATTAAAGTCATCAAAATTTACGGGCCATATTTTTTCTTTTTTTTGATTATAAATCGGTTTTTTGCTAACAAATGAGACGCTTGTTGGACTATTTTTATACAAAGTTTTAATATCATTATGTTTGCAGTATTCTTGTATGTTATGAAGCCCGATTATTTCAGTTCTTGTATTATCTGATAATTTAAATTTACCTGTTATATTATCAAGATATTCATTGTTTATTCTTAAATAATAATTTCCGGCACTATTGGTTGTCGTAAATCCAAAAGATTTTAGTTTTTGTATAACATTATCATAATCATTTCTTGTTAATGGTTGAATTCTTCTAGTCCCAAAACGTACTTCTAATTCAGCATCATAGTTGCTATTATAAATAAAAGGCTTTGAAGAATAATATAACTCAATTAAGTTATTTAATTGAACTTGTGGTGTCAAATGAATTTTTTGAGGTAAAGAAGCTGGTTCATCTACTTCTTCTTCAATTAATAATTCTTGCGGTGCTTCAGTAAATTCAACTATTTTTTCTTTTTGTGAAGGTGGTGGCATATCAGGTGAAACAGGAGAATATTGTTTGGGTTGTCTTTGTGTTTCCGTCATACTTTTTTCCGTCAT
>Ga0209550_10003120_pt1 | contig 15834 bp, 15 predicted proteins | sample LauGreSuBDMM15SN_2_FD_187567 | JGI IMG/M metagenome (GOLD analysis project Ga0209550, IMG submission 187567) | Freshwater lake microbial communities from Lake Michigan, USA - Su13.BD.MM15.SN (SPAdes) (version 5) | ecosystem: Environmental > Aquatic > Freshwater > Lake | place: Lake Michigan...
TCCCGTAAATCCCGTCATTCCCGTGTCTCCTGTACTTCCTGTCGGACCTGACGCTCCTGTCGTTCCCGTAAATCCCGTAAATCCCGTGTATCCTGTACTACCTGTGCATCCCGTCGTTCCTGTGCCTCCCGTCGTTCCTGTGAATCCAGTAAAACCTGTGCAACCCGTCGCCCCCGACATTCCGGTGCTTCCCGTCGTTCCAGTGAATCCAGTAGAGCCCGTACAACCCGTCGCCCCTGACATTCCTGTACCACCAGTCGTTCCAGTGAATCCAGTAGAGCCCGTGCAACCCGTCGCCCCCGTCGATCCTGTCGCCCCCGTAAGGGTACTTTGTCCCGCGGGTCCCACCTGTCCTGTACATCCCGTATTTACCGCCGTACCTGGTTCTCCCTTATCTCCTTTGGCTCCTGTTGCACCCGTATATCCAGTAACGCCAATGCTTCCAATTTGCCCCGTTGGGCCGGTCCTTCCAAGGTCACCCGTACAACCAGTATTTCCCGTAGCTCCAGTCTCACCGATCAACAAGTAATCAAAGGATATATTGTCGACCAAACAATTCAAGTCGTTCAATTGAAATATTGGCTTAAAATAACCACGTTCTACGTTTGGCAATGAAAGAATTAATTGTTGATTGTGATAAAAATGAATGTAAAATGTTCCTACGATTATATAAAAATGATCATTTGCCTTGAATGTGTTTTGAATTCCCGAATTCACATTGTCCACTAAAAGTTTATATGTGAATAGTAGAACTCCATTTGCAATTGTTTTTGAAAATACCAATCTATATTCGTGCAAAACGGTCGTCGAATGGATCATATTCAAACCAATCGAAGTTCCCGAACCTGCATCATTGATAGGAGCGTCGAAATGCAAAGAGCACGTTTGATAAGATTGAACTGTAGTCGTCGTTGTAACGCTCGCCGTAGAAACGACCAAGAGTGAATTCAAAGTAGGAGAAGTGACACACGGACTATTTGAGAGAAATGTAAATGTTGTGGTTCCAGGCAAACCAATTGGACCTGTACAGCCAGTAAAACCAGTATATCCAGTATATCCAGTATATCCTATATCGCCTTGTTCTCCCTGTGGACCACGAATTTCACCAATGTCCACATATTCAGTTCCATTAAACACGTATAAATTATTTCCAATTATATATGAATCACCAGACGAGGTTGTTGGAGAGAGAGGCAGAAAATTCGGGGCACTCACAGATCCTAAAATTTTAATTATTCCTAGATTTACTCCTCCCACCAGAGTTCCAAGAGGAAGAAGGAGTTTTTCGCCGATAGACTTGATAGGAGCGTCTCCCACATAAATAGTGTTATTTGTCGCATAAATACTTTGACAATGAATATCCTTAAACGCTTTTCCGATTGCTCCAATATTTATTGTATAATTGTTGTCTGGTAAGATGTCTCTCAAAACAATCCCTCCGAATGATCCAGTTGGACCCGTTGGACCCGTATTACCTTGAATACCTTGAATGCCTTGAATACCTTGAACACCAGTATGACCTTGTTTGCCTCTTTTAGGTTTCTCTTCAACTTGATAACAATATGAACAATTTCGACCGCACGTACCGTTACAAATGACGGATATGGTTGGTCCTTTTTTATTGGACATTAATACACTACAATGATATATAATGTTTGAATAAAATAAAAAATATGACAAAACGTAAATGAATGGGTGCGCAATGCGTCTACACGTTCGCTAAAACAATCTAACCATATTTTACAATCAATACCATGTCTCTCGACTTGCAAATAGAAAATTATACCGTTTCAGATCTAGTGACCTTTTTTAGATTAAGTGTCCCATATCAAACAAATGATATTCTTCAAAAAGAATCAGAAATACGTAATTTATTGTTGTCGAGTGGTCACATTCAAAAACACATGAAACGTGACTTGATTGTCTTTTTAGACAATGCAAAACAAATTTTGATCGATTCTATTCCTCCTCCAAAGCCTCCTCCGCAGGCGGATCAATATCCAAAGTATATTCCCCCTCCATCGAGACAAGAAAATATCATTCAATCGAACCCTACGCCATTTGTATACACCCAATCAAGTGATTTTTTCCCAGGACAATTAAATCCAATAAATACTCGGACATTAAAAAAATGTATATCGATTGATACTCGATTTCGTACGCAAAATACATCCTCTTCTGATTTCTTATTATCCTTGCCCAATAAAGTGTCTCAAGTGTTGTCGATGGAATGCAATAGTTTCGAGCTGTGTCCTTTTTCATTGCCGAATATTTCTTCTTCGTTGGGAAACAATTTTCTCTATATCTCTGTACAAACGCAAGAAAAGGACTATAATCAAATATTCATTTTACCAAATGGATATTATACGACCACAAGACTCATTGAATTATTAAACCAATTGTTTTCGGAACAAAAGAATACTCCTTTTTTGTTTTTAGAATGGATATTAGATCCTTATGAATCGGGGAAATGTATTTTGATGATAGATTTGAATCAAGATCCAAAGTTCTCTGACCAAATTCAAGCAATTACTTTGGATTTTTCGTTAGACAATCAAGGTCAGCCCGATAAAACAAATCCGGCGACAAAAATAGGCAGATTACTTGGATTTGTAAAGACTTTGTATTCTGGGAAAAAACAATACATGAGCGAGACAATTCCGAACCCGAATATTGCCTTGTCTTCGATCTATCTATGTTTGGATGACTTTCAAAATCGTTCCATTTCGGCGTTTCAACCAGCATTCACTCAAATGACCATGGCCCCATCCATATTAGCGCGAATTAGTCTCTTGTTCCCCGAAAAACTAGAGTATTTGTCGATTCCACGGAAATATTTCGGACCCGTCGATTTGTCTCGGTTTCATATTCGGTTAGTCGATATGTACGGACGAACTTTAGAAACGGACCAAGCAGACTATTCCTTTTGTCTTTTGTTAGATACAGTTTATGATTTATGAGAGAATATCTGACCATAAAAAATATGAGGACAGAAGATTCTGCTTCAAGTTCAGATTATTTAGAAAAGAAAAAACAGTTGCAAGTGCCAAATGTACCTGACAAAAGTTCTAGTTCTCGAACGACTCAATTACAATATCGTACATTGTTGGATTTGACGGAACCTGGTGACCCTGTCTCTCGTTTCCAAGTATTATTAGATCCCGTGTCACCTTCTTTGAAAACTCAGCGTCTGACATCATGTCCCATGTTTATACCACCTAAAATACAGACTATGCCGTGTTTAAAAAAGCAAAAACCGATATTACATAATTTTTTACAATCTTTACAAGAGCATTAAATATTGATTCAACGAGACAATTCCGTGTAAAGCACAATGATATAATTGTGCTATCATTGGATTCGGATCATAACAAAATGCGTTCATCGCATGTCCCGCGTAAAACCATACACCAATGACAATGTATAAGAATCCTATTTGTTTTCCATACCACACTTTTTGTTTTTCATATAAGCCTTTTCGTAAATAAAAATAAACGCTGTACAAAATAAAAATCCATACAACAGTTTTGTCGAGCGTTTCTGTTAAAAATGTCTTATGATAATGAAACGAAGTCGACACCAAAAATAAAGCCAACAACAAAAAGGTGAAAATATATTGTCGATAAAAGGTTGAAATAATTGCACTTAACAAAAAAAGAAAACTGGAATAAAAACAATAGTTTTCCTCTTCCATTTAATTATACAGACAAAAAGAATATAATAAACTAATCAAAAGAACACATAAATGGCGACGCTGGTCACTGCATTCATCACGAATGTGAATCAAATTGATTTTCGGTCCGTGGATACTTACATAGAATATGGGAATCGCATTTTGAGGCTGCCTATTCCAAAAATAATGTTTCTCGAGCAGATTGTATTTGACAAATACTATAAAGACACGGAATACCCGTCGACAACTTTCTTGATTTTCGAGAAATCCGACAACTATTTATTTCCCTTTTTGTCTCAACTAGAACATTTTCAAGTGCATACGAATAATGTAAACAAAGATACACCCGAATATATGTTTATTCAATGCCACAAGACAGAATGGCTCAAAACCGCGTCCATCCAAAACCCATATAATACAACCGATTTTATATGGGTAGATTTTGGATTGTATCATATGATTCGAAACGACGAAACATTTTCTCGAGCCATTACGGCCCTAACTTCAAAAACATATCCCAAAGTAAGAATCGCGAGTTGTATCAATCCAAATCAACCTTGTTCAGACGATTTGTATAAAAGAGTACTATGGTTCTTTTGTGGCTCCGTAGTGGGAGGAAACAAAGAATACCTTGTCCAATTCGCAGACTTGATGCGAGACAAATGTCTCTCGATTATTCGAGAGAAAAAACATATCATGTGGGAAGTCAATATTTGGTATTTACTATATCAAGAACACAAAGAACTATTCGATTTCTACATGGCAGATCATAATATCTCGATTCTCGAGAACTATTGATTCAAACCCCGAGACAAAAGAAAAATACATATAGATGCATTTTTCTTTTCTACATAAGTTTTTTATTTTCCATGGAATCTCCCAGTGCCGAACAACAACATATCATAGATTTGATCGCTCAGCGCAAATCGGTATTTGTCGACGCTTGTGCTGGATCGGGGAAATCAAGAACGGTTTTATCTTGTGCCGCTCAAATGTCTCCATTACAATTCTTACAAGTTACCTATAATAAAAATTTAAGAAAAGAAGTACAGGAAAATGTGAAACGTTTGGGATTGAACAATATTCAAATCCACACCTATCACAGTCTCGCCTATACTTATTATGGCACAGATGGTCAAACGGACGAAGGACTCAGAAACATTTTGCGAGAGTCGAGACAACCCGTACGACCATTAAAAGAGATCAACATACTAGTCATTGACGAAGCACAAGATATGACAAAATTATATTTCGACATTTTATGGTATTTTCTTATTCAATTGGGGAAACCAGTCCAGATCCTTGTTCTCGGGGACAAGAGACAAGGATTGTACGAATTTAAAGGTGCCGATATTCGATTTTTAACCATGGCCAATGAATGCTGGAAACACCATCCTTTCCTTCTTTCTCCCGAATTCGAATTTACGACTCTCAATACATCTTACCGAATAACTATTCCTATGGCTAATTTTGTGAATCAATATCTTCTAGGGGAGGACCGTTTGAACGCGTGCAAGACAGGTGTTCCCGTTATTTTTGTTCGGAAAGATCGGTTTAGTAATGAAAAAACATTAATTGGTATGATTTATACGTTGATTCAACAAGGCGCCAAGTTTGAAGACATTTTCATTTTATGTGGTTCTGTCAAAGGAAATACCGTTCGAAGATTGGAGAATTTATTGGTCGAAAAAAACATGCCGTGTTATGTGCCTTTTACAGATAACCAGGAAGATTTGGATCAACGTATCATCGACAAAAAGATTGTGTTTTCTACGTTTCATACAGTGAAAGGGAGACAAAGGAAATATGTATTTGTGCTAGAGTTTGATTTATCTTATTTCCTATATAATGCACGCACCCACGAACACGACATATGCCCCAATACTATTTATGTTGCATGTACACGTGCGACAGAAAAATTGGTCGTATTCGAGAATAACGAATGCGAACCGTTTCCCTTTTTACAAAAATCGCATTATGATATGACTCAATCCGATTTTATATCTTTCAAAGGTTTGCCGTGTGTACAACGGCCAACCAAACCACAAACGAAACAGAATCCCACAAATAAATTTGTTTTAACCCCCACCAAACTCATTCGTTTTTTATCAGAACAAGTATTGGATAAAATCACCCCTATTTTACAAAAGTTGTTTGAAACGATTCAACCACCAGAATCAGACACGTTGTCGATCCAATCCGTCTACGAAACGAACAATGGGTTTTTCGAAGATGTCAGTGATGTAAATGGAATTGTTCTTCCTATTATATTTTATGACCGACTTCAGACAATAAAAACGCCCATTTTACAAAATTTAGTGAGACATTATATGAAAGATGTCAAGCCAAAACAACATTCCTTTCTTCACACACTGAAGGATACGATGCCAGAGAAATGTGAAACGATCCAGGATTATTTGTATATGGCGAGTTTGTCGATCACTGCCCAAGAAAAATTGTATTCTCGGATAACTCAAATCAGTAGAAATGAATATAATTGGCTCTCTCCCGCGATGATCGATTCGTGTTGTGAACGTTATTCCAAAGTGATTGGAGAAGAATGCGAAAAAGGAGATTGGGTCGCGGAACATACCATTATCCACGAAACGAATGAATCAGATCACATTTACATTGATTCCTATTTTCATTCTGTCGGAATATCCGCCGTTTTCCGATTTACCGCAAGAACCGATTTCATGTCTCGAGATTCGATTTGGGAAATGAAATGTACTGGACAATTAACAACGGAACACAAATTGCAATTAGTGATATATATGTGGTTGTATCATATGACTTTGTCTCCTACTGACCAAAAAAAGAAGGGATATTTATTTAATGTGAAAACAAACGAATTGTTGCAGTTAAATGGCAATGTCGAAGATTGGTCCATCATTATAATAGAATTAATTCAACATTTGTTTAAAGAGAAACTTAAAAAAACAGACGAAGAGTTTTTATCAGAATTTCAATAATCTGTATCTATAGTAAATATGCGAAAATCTGTATTTCGATCATTTAATGAAACATCTGTCACCGTATTTGCCAGCAAAAACGTTCAACTTTACGACGCAGTTGGCAAACTCAAAGATTTACTCATTCTTTACACGACGAATGACATTGGTGCTTTAAATGCAAAATTGACCAACGCTTCATACATCGCATTAAGTCGTATTTTGTCGATACCCTCTCCTACTGACAAAAATGGAGAACTGGTGAGACTCACTGCTTTGCAATTACTCATGGCTCTGAAAAAAATGTTGGTCGCATATAACGAATTACTTGGACTTCAAGAAATGTACATTGCGTGCGAAAATCGGTGTAAAATTTTGGACGACATGACATTATTGAAAGAATATTTAGACAAATTAGTAAATAGCGTCCGAGCCACTTCGATTTTCGGAGATTTCGGAATTACCACAAAAACAGCTACTGTGAATCCAGACTACCTTGCCTACATTCTTAAATACGGATATCCGGAGGATGGTGTCTTTGATACGACAAAACTGGGCAAATAATCGAAACGAAAAATAAATTTTCAGTAGTTAAATAAATGCATGTGTCAAAACAAATGAATCCAGTAGAAAGAAAAACCATTACCCGATTGTTATGCATAGACAGTGCATTTCGTCCAAATTATTCGAAAACGAAATCCACTAATTATTTATTCACTTTACATGAATCGTTGAATAATGTAACTGCTTTACGGTTGTCTGCGATAGAAATTCCAAATATGTGGCATTCGTTTTCTACAGAAGAACATTCGAATACATTTACCATTCATCTGTTTAACTGTCCATCCTACAGCAATGGTAATGGTGGGCTCGAACTTATCTATGACGAAGCGGGCAAAGTATTATTAACAGATTATACTCACGTGGTGAAAATTCCAGATGGCAATTATACAGCCGATACTTTTGAAACTATGATTAATGCCCTTTTTACTAACTTGGCAAATGGGTTAGATTTTATTTATGTGAATGTGAAAGGTTCTACGAGTAAAACGTCAATATATGCGAACCGTTTGGCTTATCGAGATGCAGGAGATAATCTTATTTTTGAAGAAGAGGAGAAAGAAAAACGGTTTCGGTTTACGATTGATTTTTCTGTGGATTTACCTAATTTTCCTTTTCAAAAAACGGCTGGATGGATGTTGGGATTCCGGAAATATGTGTATGAAGTGGATTATACAAGTGTTTTTACTGATTTAACCGCGAATGAAATTTTAGAAAATCGTTATTTTTTAGAAAGCGAATCCTCTTATGGTTCTAGCACCATGCATTATTTGTTTTTAGAAATCGACGATTTTCAACGCAATTTTACACCTGACGCTATTATTTCGGGGAAAGCAGATACAACATTTATTGGGAAAAATATTTTAGCCAGAATATCCGTATCGTCCAATGAAAATACTATTATTTTAGACAATGGTTCAGACTTGATATTTAAAAAACGTACTTATTTTGGACCGGTGAAAATAGAAAAACTTCAGATACGTTTAGTCGATCGATTCGGAGAAGTGGTGAATTTGAATGCGAATGATTTTTCCTTTGCTTTAGAAATTGAGCAAGTGTATTCTTTTTAGGCGTTTTAGGGAAAACGCGTTTGTGAGAATAAAAAATTCTCCTCGATTTAATTTAGGGAAATGTTCCTTTTTTTTTTCGCTAGCCTAATATATATATATAATGGCCAGCCCCCCTACCGTCCAACTTGTTTTCACCGACTTTCTCGATCTAAGCTTCGGCTTAACCTCGTCCGCAATTCTTCCACTGTTGGAAGTTGCCACTCCCTCTGGAGATTATCTTCTAGAGAGAAGTGTTTCTGCTACAACATTGAAGAACGTGTTTTATTTCTATGTGGATCAAACTATCACATCATACGATAATCCAGACCTATACGACTCTTCTTTTACCAAATATTTCGTGGACGTTTCAAGTTGGTCTACCACGATTGCTTCGGATCTAAACCCTATGAGTTACCAGGTTACCACCGGTGCATTCGGCAATAATTCCACAGATAATTTAGGCAAGCACTTTTTGCGTTATCTCGCTCAATCCCTGTTTGGTACTTATCTTGGAGTCGATCTATTCCAGAATGAAGATGAAGTGTACATGGATATTAGTGGCAAATCGTATACCTACGTTTATACCGAAGTGCTCAACAAGCTAAAGAAAGTCGACAAAAATTTTGGTCAATTTGGTGGTTTGGCTGACATTAAGACCGACGCAACATTAGGTTACCACATGCAAGATGCTTCTGGATCTTACAACATTTGCCGAACTTTGGTGCGACAAATTGCTCAACACCCTAACGCAAGAGAACGATTTCAGGCATTAGAAACGACATACAAGAAGGATGGAAATGATAACTTATTCAGTGTTCCATTCATTGCGGGTGATTCGATTTTCTACTCTGTAATGGTATCTCCTTCGCCTACTCAGGGCCAAGTCACTGGCGTTACCATTCTACCAAAGAAATACATTCTCAAGTTGAATGTCGTCGCTTAATTTTATTTAAAAAATACTTTTTATTTCCAATTAAAATGTATTTTACAACCGTTATATATTCCTAGTTTATCACAACAAGAACGTGAACATTTCTTCTGTTGTTTTGTCTGTCTACAATAAACGTCTTTTCCACACAAATATTCATAAAGTCCATCCTTTTTCTTTTTATTTGCTATCCATTCATTGTGAGAATCGTCAAAATCGTGAATCAAGATTCGAGGATCTGCGAAAGGCATAACTTGGTTCTTGGATTGTGATCTTGTAACTACCATGTTTGTTTTCTGTTTTTATTTTTATTAATATTTCTTTTCAATTTTTTCTTTCGTTTTTTCTTTTCATTTTTCCCCATTTTTACGGGTTTTATTTTTTGGAAACCAAATCGCTCTTAATAAACGGGTTTGTGCCAACGCCTTTTTTTTCGTGGTACATTTCGAGAAAATTCTCTTTGTTTTTTTGTTTCGAACGGAAAAACACTTTTTGTTACGCACTATTTCATATACTTTCATTTTATCTGTCGAGATAAAATAAATACTAAAGTTTTAGATCCATCATGTACCGTATAATGAGCGAATAAATCAATGTGTGTATCGCTACCGTAAGATTTGGACCCACTCCCAACAATCGTTGTGTGAATTGAAATGAATATGTATTTGCGAGAACAAAAAATACAATCGCACTATACAAAGTATACCGCCACTTGTCGTCCATTTTATAGTAGAATCCTATTTTATTTTTTCTAATCGGGATTCGTGTAGAAACCGAGCTATATCTTTAGAAGTATACCACAACACGATTTTCAGATATTCAAAGTCGATCGGTTTCTGGAAATACACCACGTCCACTATGAAATCAAAATGTACAGTCCTAATCATTTCTTTGCTTACTTTATATGTTTTCTTTTTTCTGGAAAAAAACAAGGAAGAATCGTCCCAAAAAGAATCGTCCCAGGAAAAATAAAACTCGAAGAAGAGCGAAAAAAGTAGGCGGGTGATAGTTAACCGTCTCAAATAAAGAAAAGGTCTGATCAAATTAGAATGACGAATTAATAATTCCGAGTTAATTTGAAAGTATAAGAGAAGAGTATAGATGTCGACACGAAAAAGAAAAAAGTTTACCGATCACCCCGAATTTACCCCAAATTTAAGTCCACAGGATATGTTTCGTTTGGGAAGTTTTGGTGGTACTTATTGGAGACCTATATATTCCCGCGTCACGAAAAAACACCATAAGAATGTGCATAGAAAATTTCCTAAAAGCTGGTGGAAAGGAATACCCGAGACATCATTAAGTAGCAACGAATATGATAAACATAAAAATCTATATGGGGTTAAAGTAGGTTCGAGTTTAGCCACATGGGAAAACAATCATTGGATTCATTCCCATCCATATGGTTGGGTACAATGGTATTGTGATTTTTATCAAGGAAAAAGAGGACCCGATGACGAAAAACAAATCAAACGCTGGCTCGCTCTAGCCGGTCCGAACGGGAGGTTTCGACATAATTTAATTAATCAAATCAAGAAAAAAAATAGTACCTGGAATGACGTTCATATTTCTCCCAAAATCAGACAAGTTTTACAACATTGGGGATATCAACTTACCAAAAGAGATTATGACAAAGTTATATAAATAAACAAATATCAAACAAATATGGAATCCGTTTTTACAAATATTTATGAAACGTCTATTTGGGGAGACAATAAACAACAAGACTACAAAGGAAGCAGTGGAGATGGGAGTGGCATCGATTATAATAAATTCACTTACGTTCCGTTTTTGAAAAACTTTATCCAAAAAAAGAATATCCAAAGCGTAGTGGACTTGGGTTGTGGTGATTTTAGATGTGGACCTTTGATTTACGACGAGTTAAATATTTCTTACACTGGATATGACGCCTACAACAAAGTAATTGCCCATAATTTGGCCTCACATTCTCCCATGAAATACAAGTTTGTTCATTTAGACTTTTGCAACAAAAAAGAAGATATTGTTTCGGGGGACTTGTGTATTTTGAAAGATGTCATTCAACATTGGAGTTTAAAAGAGATATACCTGTTTTTAGATTATTTAACAGAAACCAAAAAATTCAAGTATATATTAATCACTAATTGTTGTTATCAACGACAAGATAATACAGATATTGTGACTGGTGATTGGAGACCTTTGGGATGCGAATATTTACCCTTGAAAAAGTACAATGCGAAAAAACAATTCACTTATTCAACAAAAGAAGTGTCCCTTATAGAGAATTCTCCCTCGACAAACCAGAATTCTCCCTCGACAAACCGATTTTCCATGAAGTTGCATTACGGTTAGGGTTATTTTGCATTATAGCCCAAAAAAAAACGAGTCTCTCGCTTTTAATAATTTTAATTAAATTGTTAAAAATCTTTTGTTTTAGGTTTGGCTTTGGTTTTGGTTTTCTTTGTCTTTGATGTCTTCTCTGTTTTTTCCTTATTCTCTGGTTTCGGGGAAAATGCTTTCATGATGGAATATCCAAACACGGTTTTCCCTTTTCCGATTTGTTTCCTTTGTGTTTGTTTCGTACGGCTCATTATTTATGAACAACAATAAAAACCATAAAAAATTTCTAATTTTCGGGAATTTAATGAGTGGTTATTTTATAGATGTCGAGAAAGTCTTTGAAAAAATTCTCGAGAAAGAAAAAAAATCACAAAGTATTTACCAATATTGATCCGTTTTGGAATGGACCCAATGTGGTATTAATGGCAAAACTAAAATATTTGGCCTTTTCGCATTTAACCGCAATGGTTCCTATGCAAATGTCCACTTTAGAAGGATCTGACCCTTTAGAACGCGACTTGATTCAATTGTCGTTGAATATTCGAGGGTTCTGTTCTCACCAATATACTTTGAATTCTATTTTACACGACATGCTCGACGAGACCATTGACTCTATTCGAGAGTCTAATCCAGACTCTTTATTACTAGAAATCAACCGAGCGAAAAGATTTTTAAAAGGTGGCGCAAAAGGCATGAATAAGTTGTCTTCATTCTGCAAGAAATTGGTACTCATTTTGTATTGTCAAATGAGTTTATCAACGAGCGTTACTTCCGACGTAACTGACTTGAAAGTGTCTGCCCTATATCCTGTGCAAAGACAAGGTGACCCGGTAAAAGAGTTGGACAATATGTTGGAGGATATCAATTATTTCGAGACAAAACCAATCCGAATGTCCAAAATCAGAAATGATAAGAAAGATATGTTGGAATATTTTCAAAATTTGTTAGTCTCGAACCCGACTTCAATGACATCCCTGGTAACCAGTTTCAACTCCAAAGCTGGTTCGTTTTCAGATGAATATAGTGAAATATGCAAACAACTGATGGACGACACGTACGAGAACAAAATTTTCAAAAATTGGAAAGAGGACGAAGAATTAAAAAACCTAAACGCGAAAATCGATGAAATCGCGAACGCAGACGACGCAGAATATATGAAACGCATTGCAGCGAGCGTTGGTGCGAGCGCAGTTTCCATTGCTACCGGAGACATTGTCAATGCAGCAACTTTTATCGCCGATGCTTTTTTTGGGAAAACGACAAACACCAAACTCAAATCAAAGGAAAAGTTGAATGATTTGGATTTGAATCAAATGTCGAAGCGATTCTGCACAAATAGTTTTCAGTTATTTTTAAATTGGGAAGAAGACACGAACGAATTAAAATTAGTGGCAGATAAAATAAATTATGATCATTTGTTGAGTTTTGTCGATCAAATCCAAGCGAATATCTTGTTGTACGAGAAAATGGAACACAAAGAAAAGGCTCTCGAGAGTATTCGTCAGAGATTTGCAGTTATGCAAAATATTATTTTGAAAATGCAAGATTTCGTTCATAACGGTTTTCATGTAAGTTTAACCAAAACCATTAACCGGTCTGGGACAATTGCAGAAGTAGACAAATATTTCACTCGACAAGCAACCGATTTGCATTCGTTTTTAGAATTGAGTCGAACACATTTTCCCATGGATTCTCTCAAACTCGAGAGAAGTGGAAAACTATTTGTCGAAGAACAACTCGAAAAAAAGAAAAAAGCTTTTTTGGAGGATATGAAAAGACAAGGAACGGCACAGGATGTAGCAGACTCGTTTCTTAGTCAATGGCAATCCTATTATACGATTATGCAATCTGCAACAGATGTTGCTACCGAGTTTATCAAAATGTCTGGTAAAAATGTGAAAACGTTTACCAAAGAAATTGCTACAGGCGTATTGAATGTTCCTGGCGGAACGGTGGAAAGTATCATTGACCAAATCGAATCGATTATGCGTTATACTTTGGTCCAACCTGCGATATTAACATGTCTGATTTTAATGTTCTTGTTCTTATTGGCTTTTAGTCTCGGAAACCCTGTTGTTTGGGCTGGCAAAAAAATGTTGAAAATAGGATTCCAAGGTATGACGTTGGTTTACAAGCTGATAAAAACGCCATTTGGATATTTCATTCAAGTGGAAAGTACTGTACTCGAAGACAACGACAAAAAGAAGACAAAAAGAATTAAGTAAAAATACATAATAAATATAACTCTTTTCTTATATTTATTGGTCATGTCAAAAATAGGTTGTTTCATTCACAGTACCAATATGTCCATTTGGAAAGACGAAATGCTTATTTCTTTAATTTTGAACATTGAAGGAAACGGGTTATTGGATGTGATTGATTTTTTATTTATTAGCAATATCGGCACACCATTAGACGAACAAAAAATTTGCGGAATGCATCCGAAAATAAGACTTCAAAACTATTCTTCAGATTTAAGTTTGTTTGAAAACGTCACGTTAAGAACCATGCATGCGTTTGCGAAACTGAATCCGGATTATAAATTATTGTATAGTCATACCAAAGGGGTCTCTCACGAAAAAAATAGTGAGTTTGTAAAAGGTATTTTGTCGTGGAACCGATATGCTTTGTGTTGTCTCGTTGAGCATTATAAAGCTTGTCTGCAATTGTTGGACACATACGATACCGTGGGTTGTCAATTTACCAACGACAATACAAATCCACATCACTATTCGGGTAACTTTTGGTGGGCGACTTCAAAATACATTTCTTCCTTGTCCGTATATGATCTTAAAGATAAATATGATGCCGAATTTTGGTTAATGCGAAACAAACCTTTATTTTATAACATTTTCAGTTTGCATCACATGTATCAAAACGATTGGCTTTACCTCGGTTATAATCATCTCATCTCTTCTCGAATGAAATCCAATATTGTGTATTGTAAATTTGGGTCGAGTGGAATCGGTTTATTTAATCAACTGTATTCATTAGTCAATAGCATGATCATTGCTGATTCGACTAATATTCACACAACGATTATCGTAGATTCGTTCTTGACGGATATTCACACAAATATTTATTGCGACTCGGCAGAAGTGATTGATTATCAAGAGATGAGAGAGTTTTTAAGTCCATATAACATCACTCTTATCAACAAACAGCAAGTATTACTCGGAATCTCGTCTGTTCATTTCGGATTGTACGGGAAAAAAATTGTGGATGTTACACAAGTCGTGAAAGAAAAGTTTTTTCATAATAATCAGTTGGTTATTCCCAGAGGAACTGATTTGAACACTTTTTGCGAGGATCCTTGTGGAGGAGAACGAAAACTGATTTATGTAACTTATACTTTGAATGGCCGTGAATTTAAATCCGTGTACGATGAAACGCTAATAAGAGATATACGAACAATGATATTAGATTTTAAAGACTACTCTCATGTTGGGTGTAATTATTATTCCGACGTTTGGCTTTCTTTAACTAGCATTGACCAATTTCCGCAACATCGATCGCTTTTTAATCATTTTTTAAAGAATATTGCATTCAAACCACGGTTCCACGAATTGTCTCGATTATTTATAGAACGATTGCCTCCCAAAAAAATAAATATATTGCATCTTCGGAATGAAATCGATGCAATTGATTTTTGGGGATCGATCAATCGCATGTCTTCCGAAGAATATCGAGACAAATTGGAGAATAAATATATTTCTTTGATTCAAAAATATGTCTCATTAGATTCTGTTACAGTACTCGCAACTATGAATACCAATAATCGAGTGATTGATTTTATGAGAGAAAATGGATACGAATATGTATTTATGGACAAGTCGGTGGTGAAAGGGCGAGATGTGAATGCGATTGTCGACTATCTCGTGAGTGGTTCCTGTACCGGCGTGTTTATTGGAAATGTCAATCCGCATAATTTTCATGGGTCGACTTTCAGCTACGGCATTTTGAATTTGTTGAGAGACAAAGACGTGAAAAAGGTTTGTATCGATACGGATCGGATATTGGATGACGAATATGTAGTGTAAAATCGAATTGAAATTCCGTGTTTTTAAGGCAGAAATAAAACTGTGATAAGATGGTGAATTTGAGATGCTACGTCGGTATGGTTCTTATCGCAATTATAACGATTCCAGATCCACCGTTAATTCCGAAAGGAAGTTCCTCTTGCATTGAATACCGTGATATTTGTTACTGGACCTTGCGAACAAGAATTCACAAAAGGAATACATGGCTCCGAAGATCCAATGTATTTTTTTACATAATAACCAGTTTCCGAAACACTATATGCGAGAGAATTATTTTGCGTTTGGTTATTGTTGAGACAGGTAATACTTTGAA
>Ga0209550_10003121_pt1 | contig 15834 bp, 12 predicted proteins | sample LauGreSuBDMM15SN_2_FD_187567 | JGI IMG/M metagenome (GOLD analysis project Ga0209550, IMG submission 187567) | Freshwater lake microbial communities from Lake Michigan, USA - Su13.BD.MM15.SN (SPAdes) (version 5) | ecosystem: Environmental > Aquatic > Freshwater > Lake | place: Lake Michigan...
GCGCCAGGCGGCCCGACGCGCCAGCGTGGGAGGCGACAGCGGCCCACCTTCGCGCCGGCCCAGCCGGAGTGCTCGCAGAGGGTGCTTTTGCCTGCGTAGCGCTGAGAGACTCGTTTCGAGTCTCGCTGGGCTTTCCACAGGAAAATAGGTCAGCCAATTCAAGAGAGAATACAAAGCTCGATCAGAAAACATGGACGACAGTGTCCGGCAGGTGGGGACATGGCTGCAATGCACGCTCAACCCGGACCAAGCGCAACGGGTAGCAGCGGAGGAGGCGCTCAAGCTCTCTCAGGACCAGCCAGGCCACGTCGTCGTTCTCTTTCGTCTCGCCGTCGACCCCGCCATCCCGGCTGAACCAGCGCTGCGGCAGTCGGCAGTCATCTACATGAAGAACATGATCCATCGCCGCTGGGAACCGCGTGACCCCCCCAAATACCTCAGAGAAAAGGGCGAGCAGAGCTCGCCGGGACTCTCCGAGGATGACAAGGCGCTGGTGCGCAACAACCTCTTCCAGGCACTCGCGGTTGCGCCGCCCCAGATCCGCTCGCAGCTCGGGTTGTGCCTGCGCACGATTGCGTTCACCGACTACCCCGAGCGCTGGCCATCTCTTCTGCCGTCCATCGTTGCGGGCCTCTCGGCCACCGACATCTCAAGCCTATACGGCCCCCTGTACAGCCTGCGTGTGCTTTGCAAGACGTATGAGTTCAAGCGCGACGAGCAGCGCAAGCCGCTGTACAGCATCGTAGACGCGACCTTTCCGATGCTGCTGCAGCTCGCGCAGCGGGTGCTTGCCCACCCGCCCGCGGCGGATGCGTCCGAGATCGCGCTGCTCATCGGCAAGATCATGTGGTCGACAACACAGCTCGGGCTGCCGCCGTGGCTGCTGCAGCCTGCCAACCTGGGACCCTGGTTCGAGACGATGCTGGCGCTGCTTGAGCAGCCGCTGCCCGACGGCTGCCCGACCGACGAGGACGAGGCGATCAAGTGGGCCCCCTTCAAGGTGAAGAAGCGGATTGCTGCCATCTTCCACCGGCTCATCCAGCGCTATGGGAACCCTTCCCGTCAGATCGAGCCTGACGTCCCCCTAGCGGCGGAGACGATGGGCTTCGCGCGCCACTTCCAAGACCACATGTCCGCGCGCTGCCTCTCGGCGTGCGTCACGCTGCTCGGGCGGCGCCATGCGGGACTCGTGCTGCCCAACCGCATCACGACCTCTTGCCTGCAATACATCGAGGAGGCGATCAAGTATAAGCTCACCTACTCGCTTCTCAAGCCGCAGCTGGGCGCGCTCTTCTCAGAGATGATGCTGCCGCTCCTTAGCTTCAGCCAGAAGGACTCCGAGCTCTGGGAGGAGGATCCGCATGAGTACGTGCGCAAGGAGTTTGACATGATCGAGGACTTCTACTCGCCGCGCACCGCCGCGACCAACCTGCTCACGGCGCTCACCAAGAAACGAGGCAAGGACTGCCTGCACGGCATCGTAGCCACGTGCTCAGAGACACTCGCGCGCGCGCAGGGAACGGCCGACCCCGCGCTCGCGCGCTTGAAGGACGGCGCCCTGCTCGCCATCGGCGCCCTCCACAAGGATCTCGCCAAACGGGACATGTACCGGCCCGCCCTCGAGCCGATGCTCAAGCTGCATGTGCTTCCAGAGCTTACCTCTGCCCACGGCTTCTTGCGTGCGCGTGCCATCTGGACTTACGGCCAGTTCGCGCGCTCCATCTTCCGAGAAGGAAGGGCCACTGAGCCCGAGCATCTGACGCTCGCCTTCCAGCGGTTCATGGAGTGCATGCGCGACCCGGCGCTACCGGTGCGCGTGAACGCGTCGATTGCCATCGAGGCGTTCGTTCAGGGTGAGGTGGTGCCCCAGGCGGTGGTGCAGGTGCTGCCTCAGCTGCTCGAGCTGCTCTTCTCCCTGCTCAAGGAGGTCGGATCCGATGAGATTGTCGCGACGCTCGACACGCTCATTGAAAAGCACGGCGAGCAGATGGTACCGTATGCGGTGCAGGTGGTCACCGCGCTCTGCACGAGCTTCACGCGCATCATGGACGAGAGCGAGTCGGGCGACGACGACGATGATGGCACCATGGCAGCCATGGGCATCATGCAGGCGCTCACCACGATGATGGAGGCGGTCGCTGGCACACCCGAGGTCTACGCGGCGCTTGAGGCGCCGCTGCTGCCGCTGCTCGCGCGCTGCTGCCGAGAGGGCGGAGAGGACTTTTTCGAGGAGGCCATGGAGATCCTTGCGTACCTCACCTTCCACCAGCGCACCCTCTCTGAGGGTCTCTTCTCGATGATTCCGGTGCTGCACGAGGCCTTCCACACGTGGGCGCGCGACTACGTCAACCAGATCCTCGCCCCGCTCGACAACTACATCCACAAGGCGACCGAGGTCTTCCTGACGGCCAACGGCGGCGCTTACGTGCAGATGACGATGTCCATTTGCCGCGGCGTCCTCGTCGGTGAAGAGGCGGAGGCGATGGGCGACTGCGACGTGTTTGGCGGGCCCAAGCTCATCGAGTCGCTGATGCACAATTGCCGCGGGCGCATCGATGCGCTCATGCCCGAGCTGGTCGCCATGATCCACGTGCGGCTGCACCTGGACGACCCAGATGGGCAGCCTGGGCTCGGGTTGACCACGCTGCTATACACAGCGCTCGGATCGGCCATCCACTACAACCCGCTGCTCACGCTTCAGATCCTCGAGCATCGCCAGTGCCAAGCGGCGCTCCTCACCAACTGGGTGAAGCATCTGGGGACTATCTGTGAACGGCCCTGCGTGCGTGCTCACGATCTCAAGATCGCGCTGCTCGCGGTCTCTAGCATGCTCGCGATGCCCGCCGCAACGGCGCCGTACGTGATCGCGTCCAATCGGCTGATGCTCGTGCGCCAGGCCTTGACGCTGCAGGCCCGTCTGGTCAAAGCGCATGCGGACCAGGAGCGGCAGGACGATGAGGACGAGGACGACGACGACGACGATGATGGCGCCGACTTCGATGGCGAGGAGCTCGGTGATGACGTCGATGGCGATAACGAGGACGACACGGGGACGCTGCGCCGGCTGCTCAACTCGGACCGCAAGTTCAACCTGGACGATTTCTTGAAGGCGGGCGGCCAGGATGACGAAGATGAGCTCGACGACGAGGAGGAGTACACGTCACCCATCGACGATCTTGACGAGCTCATCGAGTTCTCGAGCGCACTCGAGGCGGCGTGCCGGGAGGACCCCAATCTGCTCGCCGCCGTCGGCCTCGGTGCCACCGCCGAGGGCATGCAGATCTCTGCCGAGGAGAATGCGGCGTTGCGCTCCTACCTGCAAGAGGCGGTGCAGAAGAAACACGAGAAAGAGGCTGCGAGGGCCGAGGCGGCGGCGGGTGGTGGGCTGGCCGCGGCGGCCGCCGCCCTGAGGTGATACATGTATGTGTGCGCGCCGCGCGATCTGCATGGGCGGCCTCGCCTCTCGATCCCGCATCGTCTCGTTCGTTCGGATGCCGTGCGCTTGGTGGCATGGGCGTGAAGACGAGATGAGTGCATGCCCACACGTGTCGCGTGTGTGGTGCCTCGTTGAGTCGATGTCGGCCCCCGGCCCCGCGGCCGCGGCTCGCGTCGAGAATCGAGATGTTCGGTCGGGGCGCGCGCGTGCGACAGGGGCGGGGGCGCGTACTAGGAGGGCGAGGGGCGCGTGCGGGCGGTATCAATGTTTGCTCCGTTCGGCGCTTGCCGCTTCACCGCGCGCGCCGCGCCTGTTTGTACTTATCTCTATTTTAACGGGAAGGGCGGCCGACAGCGACGCCCCCCCGCCCGCCCGCACGCTCGAAAGCAGGTTACCAAAGTACCCGAGGTTGTCACGAGGACACGCAGGCGATGCGACCGGCGCCGCACCCGCAGCGGCTAAGCCGCGGCGGCCTACGGGCGGGGAGCGACCGGCCGTACTGTGTACGGCGGGTCCTACTACATTAAGAAATGTGGCACGGCATGCAAAGAGCCATACAGAGCCGTGTGATTTCCGCCGGCCCTCAATTCGGTTCTTGCCGGGTTATCGGATATCGCATCGTCCATCGTCCATCGATCGGTCCCCAGGGGCGTGGCCTGGGGCGTGTGGAGGGGGCGGTTTGTGTAGGAGGCTTGGTCTGAGCCCATCGATGACCTCGATGACTACCTCGAGTGAGCCTTTGTCACCGCAGACGACGGCGTCGAAAACTCTCTGGTAGTCTACGAATGACGAGTGGCGCGAAGAATCACCATCATCGGCTGCATCGTTGCATATGCCAATGCCAAATCGAGTGATGTCAAGCGGCGCCCCGTCCATGACCTGCAGATCTGACGGCTTGTCTCCCAGCACCAGCACCGTTTTGCGGAGAGCGTGCCGTTCAAACCAGATGCGATTCCTTTCAAGAGTGCGCCCCTTGTTGAAGCTGGTGATCGGCTCGACAGGCTCAATCGCGACCAGATGCCCATCGTCGCCAAACTTCAGGTGGTTGCTGGAGATCTCACACCATCGGGCCGTAACTGGGTCAGCTGCCAGCACCTCCTCGATGACGTTCGAATAGCCTGCGCTCACGATCAGCACTGGCACCTGCAGCTCGGCGAGTCTGCGCAGCAGTCGGAGGGCCCCAGGCCGGAGCTCTATGCTGGAGTCACGCACACACTCACGTATTGCCGGAGCAAAAATGCCGGCGCCATGGCTGACAAGGATGTCATTGGCGCGCACCCACCAGCCATCGCCCGCCAGCTCGGGCGGAAATGGCTTTGAGAAGTCGAGCAGCGGCACAAAGGCCGTGCGCACCTCCTCCGGAAGGCTCGGTGACGAGCCAAGGATATCATGGCACTGATCCGAGTTTCCAGTGGTGAGCGTGGCGTCAAAGTCACAGACGACCAGCAGGTTCTCGACGGCCGTGCCATCTGTCAGCCTCGATCGCAACTCCGCCATCCCAAATGCGCTCTTGGTGGCGCCCGACTCGCTCGTTGGGGCCATCATTTTGAGCGTGGTCGCAAGGCGGCGGCCGCCAGCACCAGCAGACGGTAGCGGCGCTGAGGAGCACCCAGCTGCCGGCAGGAGATAGGAATGGCCGAGCAGGTCTTGCAGCACGAGCTTTCGAAGCAGTCCCTGCGCCTTGAGCCCCGCGCCAAGCGCGTGGCCGGCCACCCCATGCCGCACGACACGCAACTTATCAGCGGGCAGCGGTGGCAGGTAGCTCAGCTGTGCCAAGTCAGGTGGGTCCTGCCCAACGTGCAGCACCACCTTTGCTGCGGTCGACGCACATGCATGCGCGATGGTGCCCTTGAGGCGCCCCTTGCGCGCGTCGCTGAAGTCGGCGCGGCCCGCGTACGTGCTCTCGAAGTCCCGTACGTCAATTTGGGGCACAAGTGCGACAACCGCCCCCGTTGCGTGCCGTGCGAAGCGCAGCGCCCCTGTAGCACCCATCGACTCGCCCAGGAGGCAGACGCGCCCATACGGCGCACAAAGCTCGGTGAAAGTGGCGTCCCACCACGCACCATCGTCGTACTCGCCACTCATCGGGTTTGTCTGAAACCACGACTGCGCCGTATCGAGCACATGCGCGAGCACCATCCGATCGTCTGCGACGGCGCGGAGGGTGGCCCCCCACTCGGCACGCACCACACCATGCCAGCCAAGGGACGAGAAGATGAGCACGAGCGTGCGCTCGCTCGACGCGGCTGTGCTCACGGGCGGGTTCATGATGAGAGGTCCTGGGGCGGCAGCGGCGTGCCAAACGCGTCCGAGCGTCGCGGAGGCCCGCTGGGAGCCACTCGCACGTGCGGCGCCAACGAAGCTCCGCAAACCGAGCTTGGTCGCTGGGAACCCGAGTGGACGGAGCACCGTCCCAGCCAGCTGCTCGACTGCGCATCGGTACAGAGCGTGAATGATGCGCTCGTCGTCCTCGGTCGTTGGCGGCACGGCCACAAAGTCTTGTTTGGTTCGTCGATTGAGCGCCGCCGAAAAAGCCTCTGCCGCACTAACCGGCTTCATACGGCGCTCCCGTTCTTCTGAAAGCGCTGCTTGCCGCGCCATCAAGAAAGCATCGGACATGACGGCGGCTTCAAAATGGTCAAGCACTTTGCTGCGATGCCAGTGATCAAGCTGCACGAATCGTGCAGACGCCACGATGGCATTCGCAGCCTCGCATGCCTCAAATCGAGCTACGTCTGCATCTGTCTGCGAGACCGCCAAGGCGAGCGCTTCGAGTGCGTCGTCCCACAGAGCCACGTCGAAAATGTGCTGCTTCAGTTGCGTGCCTGTGCTCCAATCGAAATCGGCGGCGAAGGCCATAAGCTGCTCGGCGCTTTCGGGTAGCGCAGCATTTGCAGTCTCAGGAATTGTGTTCATCACACCGAGGCATGCATCGATGATCTCGCACACGCCACTGCTGCCGTCGCTGAGACGGGCATCAAGGTGCGAAAGAGGCAAGCACATGCGGATGGGTGAGGTTGTGACAGTGCACGAGAGCAGGATCCGGAGAGTCGACGCCATCCGCGAGCGTGTCCTCTGCGAAAGTCGACGAACGGAAGACTTCGTTTAGACTGAAGTTTTCCAGCTTCAGAATGAGGGAGACGAATGGGTTTTGAGCACAAAAACAGGCGCGAAACGCGCATTACATGATTACCCGGTAATCATCAGGCGGGAGCGATTTTGTGCTGCGCCGCCCGCCCTGCGACCCGTCGCAAAGACAGATGGCGTCCTCGGAGAATTCGTTCTTCGGCCTCAAGGTGCCCGAGGGCAACGACCGCCGAGAGCTGTACAAGTCCCAGTACCGGGCAATCTACACATGTAAACACACTCTGTCTTGCACCGCACAGCACACGTGCCGTGCAGCGCGATTATGCCCAGCGCACTCGCTGATAGAGTTACCATTTCATGCCCATATCATGCCCATATCATGCCCATATCGCACTCGCTGCCACAGACAAAATGTCGGTATCCGAGCTCGACGCGCACTTCCGCGAGGGCGTGACGGGCAGTGGCCCCGACGGCGGCTGGTCGATCAAGAACGACGAGCGGGTCAAGTATGTGGGCAAGCTGGAGGTGTGCAAGGGTGAGGACTCGTCACTCAAGGTGACGATGGAGGACTATCCGGAGGCGGGGATGTCGGCGCTCAAATACTACACCATCCGTGAGCACCTCGCAGCGCACTTACGACTCAATCGAACGGCCTTGCTTCGTGCTGCCAGCTGGCCCATAGCCGATGCACTGCCCTTTGAACCCTCCCTGTTGACCCCCTTACGTGCATGTGGCTGCGCAGAGTCATATACCAAGTGAGCGGCAACACCTTCCCAGTGTAGATTTTCTTGCTCAACCGCTCTCTCTCTCTCTCGTGAGTCTGCGAACACGCCGGAGCTTCTTTGCGAAATGTGGACGACTGCGAAACCGGAAAGTGGGGTTCCGTTTGGAGACGCAGTGCATGCCGACGGACGCGCACATCTTCAGGCAGGCGTGCAAGGCACCAGATATTTCGACGACCTTATCTGGAAGAGCACGGCGTGGGCGTGAGGCGCTGCACACCGGTGGTCGGTGTGCACGTGGAGACCGTGGATTTCAGCACTACTTCTACGGTGTTATGTTAAAACGGTTGCAGACGGTACATGTAGGCCACGAGGGTACTACGTGTCAAAAGAGCATAGCTGGATCACCATGCGGCACAATACTTCCAGCTTCGTCATTGTCCGTGGTCTGAAACTGAATGTAGACATCTTGCCGTTCCGACTGAGCAGGCGGCTGGGCTGTTTTCAAGGCCGAAGGCTCGTCGGTGTCGTCAAATACGACAAGCTGATCATCGCGTCCATCAAAGCCGCCTCGCAAAGCCGCTACATACGCACTCTCCTCGCTCGCTACGCTAATCGCCTCGACACCATCGATTGCCCTCCGGTACGTGACTATTGTACTTCCTAACGTGAGAGCCACGACAAAACCAACCATGAGCAACAGTGCAATCTCGTGCGGCTTCAGGTCGTTGCGGCGTGGTGGCATATCGACTCGTCGGCCGAAGACGAAGTTGTCGCGGCCGGGCGCTCGGGCGCTCTCGGGCTGTCGTCGGCGTCGGGGCTAAGTGGACTAGAAGCACGGTGTGAAAGAAGGCTGTGAAAGACATTGGATTTCTAATAAGGCTTGTCTTTTTGACTTACATATATCACCTCTCGAACTGTTTGTTGAGACATCTCGGCCGCCTACTCTCATAATCATATGCGTAGGATACGAAGCCGAAGGATTACGACATTACGTTAGAGGAGTTGCTGAGTGAGGAGGGGCGTGGGGCCTCCTGGCGCGCGGGATCGGATATTAAGGTTCGTTGCGAGTAGTCGTCGTATAGTCCTCGGTCGTCGTTGCACGTTGCTCGTTGGAAAGTGTGGAATTTCTATTCACTATTCGGTGTCGCAGCGCAGAGTGAATAGCAATTGGCTGTTCGTACATCACCAGCAGGGAGGGGGGACAATCGTTATCAATTTTCGATTTGGCGGTTGGCGCCAGGCGGGTGCTCAGATTTGTGATTTCACACCGCCGTTTAGAGCGCCTAGCGACGAAAGTGAAAGCAACTGCGCTACTGCGGAGACCCGTGCCGCCTTACCAGCTATTCCACGTCCATCGCCGCATCGCGGGACCGAATATACCCCGCCGAGCGGCGCGTACACGCGGTACGCCGGTACCACGCCCTACGGCTACGCGGCCGGGGTTCATCAGGTCTCAGAGAACGGGCGGTATCGAGTTGTGCAGAGTGTACAGTGTAAAGTCCCATCACCTGTGCCCATCACCTCGGATCGGGCAAGCGCGAATCGCGGGGCGGCACAAAGGGCGGGGGCATGGTCTGTGCGTGCAACGCCGGGAAGTCGAAGCCCTCAAAAAAGCTCGATTTGAAGATGTTTGGGATGTTGATCCGATCGCTGGGCCGCTTGTCGAGCATGCGCTCGATGAGCTCCTTGGTAGCTTGGCCCAACGCGCCTGTCTGGGTGAAGCACGGGTCGCTCATCGCCGGCTGCGACTTGATAATCGCCTGGTAGAGCTCCATCTTGCGCGCCGCGCCCGTGGCGGTGCTGTCCTTGGGCGGCATGAAGGGGAAGCGCCCTGTCGTGATTTGAAAGAGCAGGACTCCAAGCGCCCACACCTCCGCCTTGTGGCCGTCTGCCGGGACGGGAGTCGGACAGTGGCGGCATGTGAGCACAAGAACTCCGGGGCGCCAAGCTCGAGCCATGGCGGGCGATGCCCGAGGAGATGACGGGTTCGGCCGTGCCGTCTACGTACAGCCAGTCTTGTGGATGATCTCGGGCGCGAGGTACAACGGCGTGCCACATGAGGTGTACGTGTGCTCTGACTCACTCACCCGCTTGGCGAGACCCACGTCAATCACCTTGCAGTAACCTCTTCTGCTGATCATCACATTCTTGGCGGACAGGTCGCGATGCATCCACGCTGCCGAATGCAAGGCGTCAAATGCGGAGCACATGCAGGCGAAGTAGAAGCGCACGGTATGCAGGCTCATGGCGCCACTATTGCGATGATCGGCCATCAGGTCCTCCAGCGAGCCACCACCCAGATGCTCGAGCAACATGTAACTCTTCTTTTGGGCATCGACGTACTCGCCTGCGATGAGGAGGGCCATGAGAGGGTCATCAGCGGTCATCAGCGGTCTTTAGCGGTCATCCGCGATCATCAGATGTCATCAACGGCAATCAGCGCTCAAAAGCGCTCATAAGCGCTCATCAGCGCTCATCAGCGCTCACGAGCTCTCATAAGCGCTCATAAGCGCTCAACATGAGCTCTCATCAGCATCATCAGTGGTCCTCAAATCAGAGTAGTCTCACCATAGAAGCGCATCAGAAAGGGCGACGCGCCCTCGCGCATGCACGCAATCTCGCGGTCGATAAGCGTGCGCAGAGGTGTACGGCCGTTCATGCCCGCGCTGTCCTGGATCTTGAGCGCGTAAGCCTTCCGCGTCGGCTTGTGAACGATCAGATGCACCTCGCCAAACTGCCCCTTGCCCAGGATGGCCACCGAGCTCGACTGCGTGACTGCGGCTTGCACGTCGGCGAACTCGCGAGCGAGCGACTCATAGCCGTCGTACGACGACTCACTGAGCGACTTGATATCCTTGTGGCGCGTCATGGCCTGCGCCACGACACCTTGGAAGGCTGATGGCCCTTTGGCCTTCCGGTTTTGCTCGATGACCGACCAGATCGTCATCCGCAGGCGCGTTCCGTACTCCATCTGCATAAGCTTGAAGACCTGCCGGTGAAGCCGATAGAGTTCGGCCGAGCCCTGACCAATCGCAGTGAAGTCTGCACGTCCGCCTGTGTCCAGCGCCTCCTGCCCAAATGTGTCGCCAGGCCCAAGCATCCGCTTCGTGTTCAAGCTCTGGACCAGCACGCGGCCCGTGTGCACGACGTAGAGGTAGTCGATGGTGCTGCCTTCACGCACGGCCACCTCACGTGGTAGCAGGCGGCAGTGCTCCATCGCCTCTGTGAATCGCAGAATCTGGTGCAGGTGCACGCCATAGAGGAATGGCACGCGTGCCAGCGCCTCTCGGAGGAACTCAGTCAACTCCTTGGACTTCGGGTGGAGCTTGATGGTCTTGGTGGAGGTCTCGTTAAGGTCACCGAGTTCCACAGCAGTTTCTCTAATGGGCCGAAGCAGTGGGTCACGAAAATGGTAAGCCATGCGCGATGACGGCGCCCCGCGAGGACGGCCCTGCAACCTTGCGAGTGCGTATCGAAAATCCCAAAAGGGCTGCGAAGTTTGCACGATCTCGAAGTCTCAGATCACCACAGAACTTGGGTATGCAGCTTTTACATGTAGTGCGTTTGGAAGATCTGGGGCGTGGGGGACGTGTGGTGGTCGTGGTGGGTGGCGGCTCAGGGCGGGGCGGCCGTCGGGCGGGGGGAACTTGGCGTCGGCCCAGTCGCGCAACGTCCCGTTGGGAAGAGAATGGATGTTGAGACGGAGGCAGCAAAGGAAGCCAGGAAAGCACCGCACCAGCTGGTCATCCCAACCGAGGCTCAGCTGCCACAGGCGGCGCGTAGCTTCGGCCCGCTTGTGTATTGGTCAGAGGCACGTCCTGGCACGCCCAGCGGGCTGCCACGGGTAGCACAGTTGGTCTTCCGCCCGACGCGCTTCACGCTGAACGAGCTGTGGACCGACGTACCGCGGCCGGTATCGGATTCGCCATGGCAGCTCTCCTACGCTCTTGCCAGCCGTAGCGAGTGCCGGCTGCTGCAGACAATCTTCGAGGATCACGGCTTTGAGCTGACTACGTCCAATACGTTCAACATCCTCTGGCTGAGCTGCCCGGTGAAGCCGGCGCTGCTGCTCGGGCTCAACAAGTACCAAAAGGTCAACCACTTTCCACGCACCCAGGAGCTCACGCGCAAAGACCTGCTCGCGCGTACGCTCGGCAGCCTGCGCGAGGCCCATGGGCCGTCAGCGTGCGACTTCCTGCCACAGACCTTTGTGTTGCCCGCGGACTATGACGCGCTGCACGCGGCGATGGCGCGTGAGCGTGTGGCGTGGATTGTCAAGCCGGTTGCCTCGTCGTGCGGGCGGGGCATTTCCATCGTGCAACAGCCGCATCAGCTGCCGCATGAGGACGTCGTCGTCTCACGCTACATCGCCAACCCCTTGCTTATTGACGGCTTCAAGTTCGACTTGCGGATCTACGTGGCAGTGACCTCGTTCTATCCGCTGCGCTGCTACGTGTATGAGGACGGTCTCGCGCGCTTCTCGACCGAGCGCTACCAGAACAGCGGCAGCGGCGGCTATAAGAACGTATTCATGCACCTCACCAACTACTCGATCAACAAGCATTCGGCGCACTTCGTCGAGAACACCGATGCCTCTTCCGACGACCATGGCAACAAGTGGTCGCTGAGCGCGCTGAAGCGGTGTCTTGCGCGCAACGGTGTCGATGTGCCCGCGCTCTTCGCGCGCATCGATGCGCTTATCGTGCGCACGCTCATCGCCGTCGAGCCTTCAGTGGTCAGCGCCTGCCGCCGCTATTGCGGGCACAAGAACTGCTGCTTCCAACTGTTAGGCTTCGACGTGCTCATCGACGACGCTCTCAAACCCTGGTTGCTCGAAGTTAACCTGTCGCCCTCGCTCGGCACCGACTCGCCACTGGACCTCAAGGTGAGCCACCCGCGCACCCTCCGCTGCCCGTGCGCGCGCCCGCCGCCGCCCTCCCTCGCCGCCCCCCGCCGCCGCCCGCGCACCAGCCGCCGCCCGCGCACCCGCAGCCCCACTCATGCTCGCACCGCCAAGAGCGTCCGCGGCCTCTCTCCGTGGCCGTGCGGCGTCCAAATGCGGTGCCACAACTGCTCCTGCAGTATCGAGCGCCGGCGCGCCATTCTCTTCGGCGCCGCGTGCTTTTCGAGGCAGGCCAGAACCCTTTTTTGGCAGCGCGCCAAGAGCGGATTGCGTGCGGATTGCGTGCGCTCTTGAATCCCATCGCCTCTTGCCCACCATGGTTTCGCTGTGTGGATGCTCGTTTCGGCGCACGCGCAGGTCAAGGCTGAGATGCTCTGCCAGCTGCTCACGCTCGCCTCGATCACGCCATATGACCGGGAGGCGCATAAGCATGAGGCGCGCCGTCGTGAGCAGCAGCGGTACGAGCGGCTGGCGCGTGGCGAGCCCGCAGCGAAGCAGGTGCTGCGCTCGCGCTTGGGCGAGGTGGCCGGCATGGCGATGAGCCTCGATGCGCACCGAGCGGTCGCCGAGATGGACGCGGAAGCTTCCAAGAGCGGCGCGTTCCGGCGCGTCTATCCAACGGCCAACGGGCACGTGCACCGGCATATCTTCGCGCAAGAGCGCCCCCTCAACACGATGCTCTGTGAAGTGTTGCGCCAACGCGCGGCCGACGTTGCCAACGCGGCAGAACACGACCTCGACGCAATCTCGGGTGCTCAAGGGGCCGCACGCGCCTCCGAGGGCCTCCTGCCGACTGCCCCCGCCGACGCCCCCGGCAGCGCGCCGACAACGAAGCTGGCCGACGCAGCGAGTGCGATCTCGGGAGGTGCGATCTCGGAGGTGCAATCTCGGGAGCTGGCCGACGCAGCGAGCGCGATTGCACAGGCGCCGCCAAAGGCCGCAACCCGTCTGGCAGAGGCACTGGGTGAGGGGCAGCAGCAGCAACAGCAAAAGCAGCAGCCGCCGCCGCAGCCGCAGCCGCAGCCGCAGCCGCAGCCGCAGCCGCAGCCGCAGGCCTTGCAGCAGCCGCAGGCCCAGCCTGATTTCCAGTCGTCAGTGCCGTCCTGCCCCGCTCGCATCTCTGTGCAGGCGCACGGCGGCTCGTGGGCGGAGGCTGCGACCCACGCGGAGGGTGTGTGCGCGACGCTGCACGCCTCACGCCCTTCCTCGTCAGGCCTCGCGCCCGGCCACCCTGGCGCGCATGGTCCGGAAGGTGCGATCTCGGGAGGTGCGATCTCGGGAGGTGCGATCTCGGGAGGTGCGATCTCGGCGGCCTACCGTGACGATAAGCCACCTGCCGGCTCGCGCGCCACGCCGTATACAACCACAGGTGACGAGATCGCATCTCGAAACGGAGTGCCACTGATGATCTCCGAGTGTCAATAATCGTCACTGATTGCGGCCCCGTGTGCGAGCACAGTCGCGTATGGAGCGAGCGTGCCAGCTCCAGAATCTTGGAGCCCCTCCAAAGAGGCCGGGCGGCCTAAGTCGCCCTTGCATGCCGGGTTCGTCACTGGGTACGGCTCGCCGACTGCTTCCTTTGAGGCCACTGCTGGGATAGCGGCAGCAGGCGCCGATGCCGCTGCGGGACGGCGCAGCGGCGTGTTCACCGATCCGCAGGTGCAGTGCCACTGAGTGCCACGGAGTGCCACCGAGTGCCACCGAGTGCTACCGAGTGCCACTGAGTGCTACCGAGTGCCTCGCAGGTGCAGCTCGTTGTGATCGAGTATCTGCGGCGCATCCGACGCACACGTCGCCCAGGCGACACGAGTGCCCTCGTCGAGCCGAGTGACGTTGCCATACGCCAGCGGCTGCATGCGATCGACAAGGCGCTGCGCTCGGCACAGAAGGCGCGGATCACAACAGCTGAGGCGGAGCTGCGCCCGTCCCACGCGCCCAAAGGGGCGTCTGCAGCGGGCAAGGGCGGCGCCGGCGAGACTGCCTCAGCGGCAGACGCTCAGGACGACGTCAAGGAGGAGGCGGGCGGGGTGGGCGAGGGTGCTGAGGACGAGCTCGTCCGAGCTCAGCCTTCCTCGCCGCTGACGAAACTGGGGCGCCTCTTGGCCGGGACTGGCCCGGCGCCGGGCACCAGCGCGCCCGCCACGGCGACCCACACGGCGAGCGCGCCACCGGGCTTTGCCGCCGCGACGCTTTCGTCTGCTTCCACAGGCGAGCAGTCGCGTGCAGCGATCGCTGAGCGGCTGCTTCGTCACCTGGGGGCCGCGCGCTCGCAGCAGGAGAGCCGCCCGGGACCTCACTCCCGCGTCTCGCCTCGCGTGGGCAGTCGACGCGCCGTTAGCCTGAGCCCCTCGACGCCCTCGACCTTCTCGTCAGCCGTGTACTCCGCGAGTGACGCACAGCTGCTCTACGCGATGCAGCACTTTGCTGCCATGCGCGCGCCGCTTGTCGGCGAGGGCGAGGGCGAGGGCGAGGGCAGCAGTGAGGGAGCTGAGAGTGTCGCCGACTCCAGCGGCAGCAGCGGCGGAGCTGGTGGTGACGTGGCCGTTGCACGGGGCGCCATAGCGGGCGCCAACACGTCCCTTCTCATGCTCACCATCAAGAGCGCCATAGCGGGCGATTTCGCCGAGGACGGCCGCACGCCGCCCATGCCGCCGAACGTGCAGCCCACCCGCTGGCTCAAGGATCATCTCGGAGCCTCTGCTTCCCAATCGGAACCACCTGCCGGCGTCATGTCGAGCAACGCGAGCTTCACCTTGCAGCTGCTCAGTGGCGCTCAGCGCACGCAGTCGGCCCCAAAGACACGGGACGGGCTAGCTGACGGGCTAGCGCCGGCGCACAGCGCGACGACGGCCGCTGCTGAGCGGCTGATGGGCGGTAAGCTGGCTAAGCCCGAGAGTGCGCGTCGCCTCGCTCGTGTCCGCAAAGAAGGAGTGCAACTACTGTACGCAAGGTAGCTCGTGGTAGAGGCGCGGGTGTTGAGTGAGCGACCGGGACCTCTCGCACTCTGCTCCGCTCTCTGGCTCTAGAGTCGAGTTTTGTGCGGAACGGAACGTGCTCGCGTGGCGCGTGGTGGAGCCCGACGCACCAACGCGGGGGGCGCCTTCGACCTTCGCCGAGCCGACGAGCCGCGAGCGGCGCGGGAGGCGGGACGACTCGACATTTTAGTTCATTTTAGGGATTAGCGCGGCGTGCATGCCGTGCACGGGATCTGGGCGTGTGACAGACCGCCGACGGGCCCGCCGACCCGGGGCGGGTCGAGCCGGCCCGCGCCGGCCGCCGCGCCGATCCGGCCGGAGGCCCGCCGCACGGCGGCCGCCGCGGCGGTATTAAATTCCGTATATTAACCGCAAACCGGTATGCCGCCCCGCGGCCCGGGTTGCCCCGCGCCGCCGGGGCGATCTCGGCCGCTCGGGCCCCGGACGCCGGCGCCCCGAACCGCGCTGAAGCTACACGTACACCGGTACACAGCAAAACTATTGAGTGAGTAATTGCCTCAATAATTGATGATCCGATCAATAGTTGAGCTATTGATCGGAATAATTGAGTCTGGTCAATAGTTGAACTCAATTATTGAGCCAATAGCCCCGCTGCGTGTGCTGTCCGTGAATATTCACACGCATCATTCACAGTACATGAGAGATCTAACGAGATTGGATACGAGATCTAATCGAGATAACACACGC
>Ga0209550_10003123_pt1 | contig 15832 bp, 11 predicted proteins | sample LauGreSuBDMM15SN_2_FD_187567 | JGI IMG/M metagenome (GOLD analysis project Ga0209550, IMG submission 187567) | Freshwater lake microbial communities from Lake Michigan, USA - Su13.BD.MM15.SN (SPAdes) (version 5) | ecosystem: Environmental > Aquatic > Freshwater > Lake | place: Lake Michigan...
CCCGTCTTAGCAAGCCGCTGGTGTCGGTGGTGCAAGACACACTGGTGGGCGTCAATCGCCTCACCAGACCGACGGAATTCTTTACCCGTCGCGACTATATGAATCTTCTGGTGCACAGCAAGCGCTGGAACGGCAAGATCCCGCCTCCCGCCAAGACGGACCCTGTCCCCATGTGGTCCGGCCAGCAGGTTGTGAGCGCTCTCCTCCCAGCCGTGTACCTGGCGATGGGCAACAAGGTGTGGGATGAAGCCAAGGGCAAGGGAGATCCGAACTATGTTATCATCAATAATGGCACGATCCAACAGGGTGTTCTGGATGGCGATGTCTTTGACAAGTCCCTCATTCACATTCTCTACAACGACTTCAGTCCCGAAATGACGGTGGACTTTCTGGACAGCCTTCAGGCCGTGGTGGCGGCCTACCTTCAGAATAGCGGTTTCTCCGTGGGTCTCAGCGACCTCATGGCCGACAGTGAAACGCTAGGCATTATTGCCGGTGACATGAACAAACTCAAGAAACAGATTGAATCCATGCAGCTGCAAGTGCACATGGGTCTCTTTGATAATGCCTCTGGCCGCACGAACCAGGAGGAGTTTGAAGGCAAGGTGTTCCAGACACTGGACAAGGTGATCGGTGCGGCGGGCAAGACGGGACTCAAGTCCCTCGCTGCTAATAACCGCATGGTCAACATGGTCAAGTGCGGCTCCAAGGGCGCAGACCTCAACATTGCACAGATGATTGCGCTCCTCGGTCAGCAGTCTATTGAGGGCAAGCGCATTGCCTATGGCTTCCAGGATCGCACGCTGCCGCACTTCAAGCGCTACGATGACGGTGCCGAGGCGCGCGGCTTCATTGAGTCCTCCTTCGTTAAGGGACTCACGCCGGCCGAATTCTTCTTTCACGCCATGACGGGCCGTGAGGGTCTCATTGATACTGCCGTCAAGACGGCCGATTCCGGTTATATGCAGCGTCAGCTCGTCAAAACGATGGAGGATCTGATGACGTATCATGACGGCACGGTCCGTGATGCCGGTGGCATCATCGTGCAGTTTGCCTATGGTGATGATGGTACGAGTGCCACGAAGATTGAAAATCAGCCGATTCATCTGGGTGAGATGAATGACACTGAAATCCGCACGCGCTTCTCGGTACCGGATGTTGCTGCGGAACGCAGTCAGACCTACCTGGCCACTATCTTTGCCGATCGGGATCTCCTTGTACAGAATGTCTGGAATAACAAGGTGGAAAAGGGTGTGCAGTCAGCGGTCCATCTGCCCCGCCTCATTGCCAATGCAATTGTCCAGATGGGCCTAGAAGGGGGAGGTGGTGTCCCCGTGTCAGCAGCCCACATTCTGGATACGATTGTCAGGATTCAGCAGCGTACGCGGCCCGACAATAGGCTCTGGGGTGCTCTCCTTCGTTACCACCTCAATCCCCGTGATCTCATTAGCAAGGGCTTCACGCGTAACGCCTTTGACTGGCTCGCGGAACAGATCGTGGTAAAGCACATGAAATCCTGGGTCGTACCTGGTGAAATGTCAGGAATTATCGCCGCCCAGAGCTTAGGTGAACCCACAACGCAAATGTCGTGCCCTTCCAACGTCACGATTGCCATACGAAAAATGAAGACTCCTACAAATTTAAATAATGGACCAGAAGACACCTATGTGGGTCCCATCGGTCCCTTCATTGATAGACTCATGAAGGAACATGCAGCGGCCGTAAAGGCCACGGGTCATGGCCCCGACAGCCAGGTCCTGGATCTGCCCGCCGAGTGGGCGATCATGGGTGTCAGCAATGATGAAAAGGCCAGCTGGAAGCCGATTTCCCAGGTCAGTCGTCACCCGGCGAATGGTGGCCTTGTCAAAGTCACGACCAAGTCCGGTCGCACGACCACCGCCACGCTCAGCCATTCCTTCTTGAAGCGTACTACGAATGGAATTGCAGAGGTCAAGGGATCCGATCTCCAGGTGGGTCAGCGTATCCCGGTGGCCTTCCGCCAGCCCGAAGCACCTGACGCACTCACGGTTTACAAGGGTTACTTTCTCACAAAGGACTTTGGATGGCTCGTAGGAATTTACCTGGCGGATGGTTCTCTAAATGGCAACATGGTCAAGATTTCCAAGATCCATCCCATTGTTGAAGAAAAGATTCGGGCACTGGCCGCCTTGTATGATTGGCCGGTCTCCGTACGGCACTATGCAGGTGCGTATGGTGCTGGAAAGGATACCATTATCCTCTCAGCGGAGCTCAAGGCCACTCTTCTAGAGCTTTGTGGCACAGCGTCTTATGATAAATTCATCGGGGCGCCCATTCATCATGCGAATAAGGAGTTTATCGCGGGTGTTCTCAGCGGCTACTTTGACGGCGACGGCAATGTGAATGTCAATCGTCAGCAGGTTCGTGTAGGCAGTCGCTCCAAGGAACTCATTCGCGGTATTTCAAGGCTACTGCCCGTCTGCGGCGTCTTTGCAGCATTCTGCGAAGAGAAATCCGTTAAGATTCCGGATTCCAAGATGTATACGCTCAATATCATTCGCAAGCATGCGACTGTCTTTGAGAAGGAGATTGGACTCAATCTTCCTGAAAAGGTAGCAGCGTTGTCACAGATTGTGGCCTACAATAACCGCCCCGACGTCCACAGTCGCAAGGAGGAACTGGACATGATCCCTGAACTCGGCGATGTTATTGCGGAGACCGGTCGTATGCTCAAGATGCCGGGCTGCAGCCGCACCTATGGCCGCTTCGGATCCGATCGTGTAACCCTCAAGACGGCGATCGGTCGCCGCACCCTAGAGACCTACATCAAGGACTTCTGTGAGATGATGGCGATTCACGTGGACCCCGCAGTAGAACTGGATGTCAAGCGTAACATTGCCATCCTGGAATCAGCGCGCCAGAGTGATGTTGTCTGGGATGAAATCACGAGCCTGGAGACGCTGCCAGACCCCAAGGAGCTCGTCTATGATTTCACGGTTCCTGGCAATGATTCCTTCATGGTGGATGACTCCATCTTCGTACACAATACCCTCAACACCTTCCACTTGTCAGGCGTAGCGGCCAAGTCCGGTATGACGCGCGGTGTTCCCCGCCTCAAGGAGCTTCTTACGGTCACTCAGAATCCTAAGGCAACCTCCCTTACGATTCCTCTGCGCCCTGACATCCGCAATTCCAAGACGGAGGCGCGTCGCTTGGCCCAGGAGCTGGAGTTCACGACGCTCAAGGATATTGTAACGGTGTGCCGCATTTACTATGATCCCGATGATGAGAAGACGCTCGTCACAGAAGACGTAGATTGGCTCCACTTCTTTGCGGCCTTTGAGGCCGCAGCTGCCCCTCCTGCAAAGCCCGAAGAGACCAATCCATGGGTCGTTCGCATGGAGCTTGATCGTGAAAAGATGTTTAACAAGAATATTACGATGGAGGACATTTGCTTTGTACTCAAGAAGGCTGCCGATGTGGATCTGGCCTACACGGATCACAATGCCACTCAGATGATCTTCCGTATTCGTATGCAGGTGAATCAGGAGACTGCCAAATATCACGATTACCTCACAGCTGTCAAGGCGATGCAGAACAAAATGCTTACGCAGACACTGGTTCGCGGTCTTCCCGGTCTGCGATCGGTGAGCTTCCGTAAGCTGGAGGGTAAATCGGATGCAATCTTTGAAAAGAATCCTGCAAAGGACAATAAGTACGAAGAGACGGAACAGTTTGTGCTGGATACACTCGGTACAAATTTCCTGGACGTTCTCATTCATCCCGATGCGGATGGAATGCGCGTAATTAGCAATCACGTCCACGATGTGAATGAATGTCTGGGGATTGAGGCTGCACGTCAGATCCTCTTCCGTGAGATCTTTACTCTCTTTGAACAGGCGGCTCCTGTCAACTACCGCCACGTGGCTATCCTCTGCGATTCCCTTAGCAACCGCGGCAAACTCATGGCGGCCAATCGTATTGGTGTTAATAAGAAGACGAAGATCGGTCCGCTGGCCAAGGCCTCCTTTGAACAGACAGAGGACATCATGCTCAGATCGGCGCAATTCGGTGACATGGATCCGGTTACGAGTGTGAGTGCCAACATCATGACGGGTCAGCCAATTCGCGGCGGCACGAGCTTCACGCAGATCCTGTTGGACGAAGCGGCCCTCCAGGAGTTTATCTCTACGGCTCCTCCTCCGAAGAAGACGTTGGAGAGGGCACCGGGTCTCGTACAGCAGCAGATTGAGGAACTGTTGGAGGCCGCGGAGGCACCTGGATGTCGCACGGCCGATCTCCGTCTCCCTGCTGCACTGCCGCCCATGGACCCTCATGCCCAGGCGCAACCTGAGGGGGACTTGCCGGAATTGGAAGTAACGTTGATCGGTGAGGATGATTAATCGCGGTATAGAATAAGGAATGTCGTGTACAGTGAATGGAGTCTCGCATAGGATTGGTGATTCTGTAACCGGTGAAAGAGCTGACTTCACACCCCTCCAACAAAAGATATTTGAGTTCACAAATTACCAAAATTTTTTAAGGCAATTAAACAATGATAAAGAAAAGAACTATTTTCAATATCCGCATCCTGGGCGTCTGTATGGCAAACGTAAGAACAGTGAAGGAGATTATTATTCACAGCAACAAATATACCTGCAGCCCCTTTTAGATGCCTCTATTAACGAACGGACGGTTGCAATCTTTGAAGATGATTTAAAAAAGTTCATTAAAAATTTTGTTATTGGAAAAAGCCGACTCCTACGGGGTTTCAAAACAGGATTTACGAGTAATAATAATCCGTTATACAATGGCTGTGTCATTCAAACAGAGGATACTGACACGTTCGGTACGTATGATACAGTTAGTAAGGTGGGTGAAATTGATTATGTTTCTCCGACCATTAATTTAGAAAAAATCGTCAAAGAAGTGGAAGCTGAAATTAAACGCGAAATAAATGCACGATACAGCGGTGGCACCCGTGCCAATCAGCGGTCCAAAAAAAATAAGCGGACGACGCGTCGGCTCAGATTGCGCATATGAAAACTTGAACTATTCCAACCATGGGCTACCCACGAGTATGACACTTGCCATGCATCGTATCCGTGAACTGCTAAACCCGTGGTATCCGCTAGGTGGAACCTTTGTACCCTTTGAATGCCCCGCTATTCCCTGGACACCCTCTCTAGAGGATCTAGTGGAGAAACTGGCTCATCAAAAGGCAGATGAACAAACAGTTGCGTCGGCTATTTCCATGTATAGACCGGCTCTGGAATCCCACGAAATGATTGATGTTGCGCTAGCCATCTACGATCTAATAGAGGCTGCTGTACCGGATCGCAATTCAAACGAATGGAATCAAATTCTTAGACCGACCGCCGAAGAGTGGTCTGTCAAAGAAGAAATGCGGCTCACTTATTTTAATAAAACAATGGAAGATGCATTGATAGAGTGTCAGGAATATGCAGTTGACTTTGCCGCTTTGTCAGTAGAGGGTATGGCAGCTTATCTCGTTGAAACACCTCATCCAGGCAGATGGGCGGCGCTCACCAAATATATTACGGAGGAACAGCGGAAACTCCTTGATGCAAAAATTCTACTGATATAGTTTCTTGTTTACTTTTAGGGTACGACGACGTCCACCTCTTGGTTGCGACAGCAAATGACGAGTACCTTCTGCTCTTTTTAACGTATGGATTTTATAGTAATTAAACGATGAAGCCCAGTTGTCACGGTAGATTTTATGACCGTGAATTAAAATATAGGCAGGCACTATTGTAGGAGCTTCCGGATAATTTTCAATAATTTCTGCATTTACAAAAATACCGCCCAAGTCTTCGTATCGTTTAATGAGTGCTGCGAGTTCATCACCACCGGGATATGTTAATGCTTTTGTTATATCATAATGCTGGTCAAAGTTATGTTTAACTGGTTCGTATAGTTTTTTGTATTGCAAAAAAGTGGCTTCATTTTGTTGAAACGCCGACCATTTATTCGTCCAGTTATTATTGTGTTCTATTTTAGCTAGGAGATTGGCTCTCCTTTTTTCTCTATTGGTTGTATTTTTTCGTGAAAATAAATATGAATACCATTTTTTTGGCGCATTAAAACTACTGTTTGATAATTTACGATTTCGTACACCTCTTAATTTCATGCCCACTTGAAAAGCATTGTTTTGGGCTTTTAAATATTCTGCTTCTAAATTTTCATACCGCGTCCCCATTCTCTATTAAGGAGTGTTTTTTCTTGTGCTTCTGCGCTTTCTGCTATTGCTCTGCTTTCTGCTGCTGCTGCGACTGCTGCGACCACTACTAGAACGTCTAAGCTGCTGCTGGCCCGCCCACACCTCATCTACAAATCTCTTCAAGGTTGGTTTCCCCTCCAATCCTTGCAGATTGGGGTCATCAATCGGTTGTGTAAAGGAAATACCGCGAATCAGTTTTCCCATGGGGAGAGCCGCTGCTCTACTCACATAAGTATGTTCCACCTCTTTGACTTCTAAATCCCCGTGAAGCCGCCGAAGTTCCAGCAGATACCAGCGAAATTCATTCCATAATTGATTCAAAGAAGCAAAAGAACGTGTGACCGTTACCAGTGCACCTGTGCGCAAAATGCCCTCTACCAGACCACCGCCACCCTCTTGTTTGCTTTCTGAGTCTATGTAAGGGAAAAAGGTAGAAAACATAGACCCCTGAAATGCCGTAGGTCCCGGAAATGGTTTGCAAAAGGATCGCAACCTTACAAGAACCTCATCCTCCGAATTTTTGAACAGTCTATCCATGGACCAAATAATCGGGTGGTAATGCAGCTTCTGAGTCCCTTTAGAATGCAGGCGATTATAGAGTCCAACACAGTGCCACTTGTATTGATTCACAAGAGCATTCAACATCCAAAATGCATCATAGTTAATTGCTGCACTCACGGCGCCGCCCATCTCTACTAATGAGTATTATTTTGGTAGTATCACCAGGCGTTAATAGTCTAAACGCAAAGCCCGATACTCTAGTATGGAGAACACGGTGCACTGGTTGGAGTCAATTCCTCTACAGTCAGCAAGTCCAACGCAAGAGATCGTCCTAGGATCGGATCATGGATCTATCCTCCTTCATACACCCCTTCATAACCGACTCATCGCTCTCAAAAATGAGATTGATCATGTTGCTCCTGTAGGGACCTGGGACGATGCCAAAAAAATTACAAACCCCTATGAATATATTTTTCTATCCCTGCAGCGCCGCATGCCCTGGTCCATCGCGGCCCTCCAGCCCCTGAGCCGGTCTTATTTTAAGATGATTGAAATGTGGGATCTCCTTGATCTTTCTGCAAACTCTACCGCCCATTCTGCAGAAGGTCCAGGGGGATTCTTGGAGGCTATTCAGGATCGGATCGCCGAAAAGGGCGCCGCGCCAATCCCGATGATTGCCATGACCCTGAAATCCTCTGAGAGAACCGTGCCCGGCTGGCGTAAATCACAGGCCTTTCTGCACGCCTATCCAGAGGTGCTTGTGACCTATGGACAAGATGGCACCGGAAACCTCTACAACCTCGCTAATCAGGCCTCTTTTACTGCATCGGCCGCGGCACATACAGGACAGGTGGATGTCTACACTGCCGACGGCGGATTTGATTTCAGTGCCGACTTCAATGGTCAAGAAACCACAGTTCAACGCCTCTTAATTGCGGAAGCCCTAGCCGGTCTCACAACCCTCAAGGCGGGGGGAACCATGATTCTTAAGCTTTTTGACATGAAGAACAAAGCGACACTAGATTTTATCTGGGCCCTGTCCTCTTGTTTTGATCGTACGGCACTTGTCAAGCCCTATACGAGTCGTCCCGCAAATTCCGAACGGTATTGGGTCGGCAAAGGGTTTCGTTCAGCTCAGCCGTGGATCCTGGACCTTTTTCGTACCCTCACAGCTACCGATGCGCCGAGTGGATGGGATCATCTGTTTACACGACTGGAATACTCCCCCACATGGATTACGGGCGTTCAGATATTTCAAGAAAAGGTGGAACTGCATCAATTCAATAAGATTCAACTGACATTGAACCTTATCAAAGCACCGACGCGCGATCTGGTGTTGACCATGTTAACACAAAATATTCGGAATAGTCGTGCCTGGTGTTTAGCGCATGATATTCCTTTTAACCGCCGCTACGCAACCCTTACGGATGAGCAGGTGGCATCACAGAATTTGGAAGAGGCACTGGTTCCATTCCAAGCTTTGGTCGCACGAACGAGTTCACAAGGATTGTGCCGACCGTCACCGACGCATCATGTGTTGAACGTGAACCCCGTTCCACGGACTCCAGCTGGGCTAGCATGGCGTACAGCATTGCCGGCGAGTGTCTTGGGTCGAGCACCATCGCAAACAGTCGGGGGTATTCTTCTTTCTGGTCCTTCAGCTTCACCTCAATCTCCTCCTTTGAAAGACCCCGTGCCTGGTATGCCTTGATGGCCTCCACCATAGCCCGGGCCCCTACCGATCGCTTGGAGGCGCGAATCTCGGCATCCATCTTGGCCGCTTCTTCGGGATTTGCACGTTCCTTTTCCAGTTTTTCCTTGATGCTGTCCATTTTAAGGGTTGTCATTCTAACATACCTCATTGAGAATTCTTTATGTGGATCTAACGCACAAAATCACACACACGCAGTAGAGGATGTCAGCAGAACAACGGTGTACGGCAACACAGGAACAACAATCGGAACGTGTGCGTAAATTCCATCCGAATGAGCCCGAAATACCTTCGGATGGAATGTGTACGGATGATGCATGCCGAGCTTCCACACCACCCTTGCCAGCGGGGTCGGAACCATTTTGCGATAGCAGTCGCAGCAGCATTCTTTACTTAACGGCGATTGCTGGAGCGGCGGCTCTTTTTATTATTCTTACGACTACTACGCTGCCGCTGTCGCTGCCGCGACGATTGCGTTTTGCGTAGTCGTGAGCCGCCCGCCTGTGCAAGACCGCTGGGGCCCGCTTCTTGAATCATACGACTCACTTCCCGTAGGGATCCGTACCCGCCAGGATAATAGACAATTGCATCCTCTGAAGCACCGCCTACAGCAGGAGGTCCACTGGGCCCCGTCTCACCAAAAAGGTCAATCACGCGCGATGCAGCAATCATCTCTCCTGAACAAGGCGCACCTTTTTTCCGTTTGAAACTGCCCACAACCGCAGCTTTTGAATGTTACCATCCTTTCCATGAACAGTTGGAATCTTGAGGCCTTTCATGACTTCACGAATCCGACCATCCTGTTTGCCTTCACGATATACAACTTCTATTGTATTGGAATCAGCAATCTCCCTTTCCATATCTTCTAGGGATAGATCCTTAGGATTTTTATAAATAATAGGCGTGGATGTAACTATGCCCCATCGTTCCCGCACATCGGCGGGAATCAACTCCTCAAGTGTTGCAGGTCGCCACACATGAGTGACCTTGTCACAGGTTGCGGGCAAATGACCACGGCAGGAGCACTGGGAGCACCAGAGAGATCCACGAATAGGGCAGGGCAAAGATCCATGATCTCTTGTTAATCCGATTGAGCGGCACGTCGTACAGCTTGTCATCTTGTAGCTATGTAATCCTTGTATGATCAAGGACAAAGGTCCGTTCAAGTTTTATTTGCCCCCTCAGCAAATATGACATGGAACCTTGTAAGGTGCCCGCACACCCGTAATGCGATCCGCTAACTTATCCAGAGGGATTCCAGATGAAATTTTATTTGACAGCGCAATCATATCGTTTTTTATATTATTAATACTCTGCATAGCATGCACCGCAATAAAACGGCACAGGCACTAGGGATAAAAACCCAAACTTGAATCACTTGCCCCCTCCTATACAGCCTAGGTACAATGGAACGTACTTTTTATAAGCTTAACATTAAGGGAATTGTTTATCTCGTGGATCCCGCGACAGCCAAGGCCTACACGTATGATTTGTCGGATCCCACAGAGATCGGACAAGTCGTATGGACAGATTCAAAGCAAGATCCGCAGATTGCACTGCTCCCTGATTGGCAAGCCATCCTAACAGCAAAACTTGATGCAGCGACTGCTGCAGTAACAAATACAAGTTAAATACGACGATGCCGAGACCCGTAGTCAAAGATAAGCTGGGGTGGAAAATAGCCCTCTTAGAACATCGCCGCATTCTTCTTGAGCGCATTATCGCAGAGTTTCCAACAGTGCTCCAGACACACAGATCCAAGGTGGAATTCTGGCGGAATCGGCTCACTGTGAATCCGTAAATCCATGTAGCTTTTTTTGGCCTTAGACTATAATTTGATTAGAGGGGTTTGATGGTAAAGACTCACCGGATTCTGTAATTGTAATAATTATGAATGAATAGGTATTCGGTGGAATTGACGGAAAATTTATCAAAATAGAGGGTTCAGCATCAATTGTTTCTTCAACGACGGCTCCAGGAATGGATACAACCCTATATTTTTCAATAGCAGAACCGCCATCAAATACTGGCGGAGTCCAACTAATGGATACATTACGAAATCCAGTGAGTTCAGTAAAAACGCTGGTGGGCGGATTGGGTCTCGTTACGAACAAGTACGAAATTGGCTCCGATGCATCTGAACTACTAAATGAATTTGTGGCAACAACTGTAATTGTGTAGGTTACGCCGAATGTGCAGCCAGATATAATTGCATATGTATTAACACCGTCCACTGTTTGGGTTATTGTACCAGGCTCCAATGTCACAGTGTAGGAGGAAATAGGATATCCACCATCGGTTACAGGCACGGTCCAGATCACTTGCATGTCTGACGCCACAGCACTCGCCTCAACACCTGTAGGCGGTCGGGGGGGTCCAAACAAAATGTATTCAGAAGGATCAGAGGGAGGGGACTCTCCTCCTTCGTTAAAGACAGCGGTAACTGTAAAACTATATTCAAGACCGGGGGTTAAGAAAGATGTACTGAATGTGGTTGATTCCGAATTAAAACTAAAACCAATCGTATCTATCCTATATCTAAAAATCGTTAAGCCACCTGTGTCGGTTGGCGCGGTCCAGTTAATAAATAGTACTCCAGGAGAGTTCACTGAATCAAAGGAAGCCGTGACACCGGTGGGGGGATCTGGTAACGGTCCTGATTGTGGTATCAAAACGATAGGCTCAGAAGGATCGGAGGTGCCGGCAAAATTCGTAGCCACAACTACAAAGGCATACGTTTGTTCATTTACCAATCCTACGATGGTAGTTTCTGTAATATCGCCTGATACATCTTGTGATATTCCATACACTCCATCTTGCACCGTGTAGGAGGTAATGGGATAACCGCCTGTATTGGTGGGTGCTGTCCAGCTCAGCGTAACGGACTCATTCCCAGCAATTCCTGACACATCGGTGGGTGGGTTTGGCACAGTTCCGTAGGAAAATGACAGCGGCAAGGAGGGCTGTGAATCATCAATCTCATTCGTTGCTACAACTGTTATTGTATAGAAAATACCCTCAACTGCATTCGGTATAGTCACTTCTGTACTCTCTGCACCAACTGTTGTAGACCCGAGTCCGGGTTCTACAGTGATGCTATAGGATAAAATAGGATATCCGCCATCAACTGGCAATCCACTGCCATTCGTAGGCGGGGTCCAGGAAATAAGCACACTTGACACATCCACAAGAGAAGCAGAAATATCTATGGGCGAACTCGGTGGTCCAAAGAGAATAGGCGCGGAAGGATCAGAAGGAGGCGACTGGCCCTCGGTTAAGATAGCCACTACTATAAAACTATATTCAATACCAACCGCTAGGCCAGAAATATTTACTGCAGAAAAGGGTGAAAAATAACTTCTATCATTATTTAAACAATCAGTTCTATATGACACAATGTCATACCCACCTGTATCAGGTGGCGCAGCCCAGCCTAGTAGGATTTCACCTGGATAGTAGACTGAATCAAAATAGGCCACAAGATTTGTAGGAGACATGCCAGTGGCGGATGGCATCAGGACAAGAGGTGGATCGGATGGAATAGATGTACCCAAATCATTTGTAGCTGTAACCGTAAAAGAATAACTTTGATAATTTGTTAACCCTACAATTAAAATATCTGTAATATCACCTGAGACATCACGTGATATTCCAGCACCAGTATCTTCAACAGTGTACAATGTAATGGGATATCCGCCATCGTTCACGGGGGGACTCCAATCAATTACAACGGATACACTACCCGCAGTACCTATCACATTAGTTGGGGGATCAGGTGCAGTAGCCGCTTGAGGTGTCAAGACGACAGGATCCGAAGGATCAGAGGTGCCGGCAAAATTTGTGGCGGTCACTGTGAAGGAATAGGATTCACCATTGGTCAATCCTGTAATAGTTGTTGATGTAACATCGCCTGATACGTCCTGTGATACTCCGGCTGCAGCATCTTCTACAGTGTAGGACGTAATCTCATAGCCACCGTTATTGATGGGTGGATTCCAGGTCACCGTCACAGATTCATTCCCAGCGATCCCTGCCACATCAGTGGGTGGATCCGGCACAGTTCCGTAGAAATATGTAAAAGGTTCAGATGGCTGAGAATCAAGAACTCCATTTACAGCAATTACGGTAAAGGTATAGGTAACACCACCAATTAAATCGGATATTAGCAATTCTGTAGAGGCACCTTCCGAAGTTCTAGTTATTGTTCCAGGTTCTATAGTAATCATATAGTATAAAATATTATAGCCGCCGTTAGTCACTGGTGCAGTCCATGTGACTACTACATCTGGTATAGTACCGGCGCTAGCATCTACATTCGTTGGTGGCGTCGGCTGTCCAAACAGGATCGGCGGCGCGGAAGGTTCTGATGCAGGTGACTCCCCCCCTTCCACAAAGAGGGCAGTCACTGTAACACTATATTCAGTACCAGGTGATGCGTAAGGGGTACTATATACCGTATCGGTTGAAATAGGACCATCGCCAAAAGGATCAATTCTATACCTTAGAATTGTGAAACCTCCTGTGTCGGTTGGTGCGGTCCAGCTGACAAACAAAAATCCAGGAAAATTCACTGTATCAAAGTACGTAGTGACATTCGTGGGGGGTGTGAGTGTAACAGCTTCAGGTGTCAAGACGACAGGATCAGAAGGAAGGGAGGTGCCAGCAAAATTCGTAGCGGCCACTGTAAAGGAATAGGATTCGCCATTCGTCAAGCCGACGATAGTAGTTTCTATAACATCACCTGAAACATCCTGTGATACTCCAGCCCCAATATCTTCCACCGTGTAAGATGTAATCTCATAGCCACCGTTATTCACGGGTGCGGTCCAGCTCACTGTCACAGACTCATCGCCGGCGATTCCTGATACGTCAGTGGGTGCATCAGGAGGACCTAAAAACACGGTATTAGAGGGGTCCGATTCCACCGATGTATCAATGGCATTGGTTGCGGTCATAACAAAAAAGTACTCAACATTGGCAAATAAATCAACCAGGGTTATACTGGTAACATCACCTGACACATCCAGAGTTACATCTTCTGGAATAGAGGTAATGCTATAGTACTCAATGGCAGATCCACCATCGGACAAGGGCGGGGTCCAACTGACCTCCACTTGACCCTCTACGCCGACAACAGTGGCTGTTACATCTAGGGGTGGATCCGGCGCCGTGTCACCCGCCTGAGGTATAATAGGACCTACTGTAGCTGCTGTTGATAGTAATCCTGCCACATTCTGTGTAAACACTGAGAAATAATAGGGCTCACCGTTCGTCAAGCCAGGTACAATGACATATAGGAGCGGCGACGGCGTCACAGTCACATCAGGAGGATCCACTGTAACAATGTAGCCTGATATATCTACGCCACCCGTATTGGAGGATGCGATCCATTGGAGTCGTACCTGTTGGTCTCCTGGAATAGCCTGGAGCGATGATGGCGGCCCTGGATTCGTAAACGGTGTAACGGCATTAGATGGTGCTGGATCCGACGGTCCGTTTGCATTATAGGCCTCTACATTAAATACATAGGAGGTCCCATTCTGTAGACCGGTTATTGTAATAGGAGATGCAGACACATCTTCCAACACTCCTGGACCGCTAACATAGTATCCTATAATGGGTTCGCCGCTTTCAGGTGGATCCCAGGAGAGGGTCACCTGGGCATTTCCAGCCACAGCCACAACATTGAGAGGAGGAGAGGGTACATCCACGGGTGTAGCGGGTTCTGACGACTCCGATGGTTGAGAACGACCGCCTGCCGATACTGCCACGACACTGAAGGTGTAGGTCTCATTATTGGTCAGCCCGGTAACTTTCAGGGGGGAAAACCCCTGTGCTGTAACGATGCCGGCAACCCTAGGATTCAAGGACCGTGGACTCAATCCGGCAATCCGAAGTCCTGCATACGGAGTTGCCGTCACAATATAATATAAAATGGGAGAACCGCCATCGGACGAAGGGACTACCCAAGAAACAATCACAAACCCACTGCCCACGTCAATGATCTGCACATCGGTGGGCACACCAGGTACGCTAAAGGGTATATCAGGGCATATACTGTACGTGTAATTGATAATAAACTCATTGATTTGGGAATTGTTAATCAAATTGTTGGAAGAATCACTGGACCAGTAGAACTGAAATCCCCGTGTTTTATCAATCGTGTCGGTTCCTTGGCCAAACATGGTCTGGAGTATATTCTGATCGGTGATGGTGTAAGATGCATTAGGGTACGTGAGAGGAGCCCCGCCCACCGCAGGATTCGGCGGCGATCCCAGGGCAAACGTGTTGCCAAACTGGGGAGGAACCACCCGCTTTCTTTCAGCGACAAAAAATATAACTGTATTGTCGGATGGATCGGTATCGCGTTCTACTGAAAACTGCGCATCGGATGACAGGCTAGTACCGAATGAAAAGCCGGTGTAATACGACAGGGACACCGATGTAATTTGATGCACCGCATTCAGTCGTGGCATAGCAGCAAAGAGCGATGAGGATACATCACAGACTTTCCAATATACGCCTGATATTGTCCCTTGGCCGCTGCTATTAATGATAGTAGTACTGGGCGATGTGAGTACATTGTAGGTACTCGGATAGCTAACGGGCGGTGTCAGCCTGTAGGTTTCTTGTAAATCTGTTACTATCACGGAGGGAACGGGGCCTGGTCCATTGGTAGATTGTGCAATTGTTCTGGCTTTAATGTAGGCCAGGTACTGTGTACTGGATTTGAATTGTCGCGTGTTTGTTATTACAGTACCTGATCTGTAGGCGGTTGCCTCGGCCAAAAGCGCCGTTCTCTGACTCCCGGTCAGCTGATTGTAGGAGGTTCGGAGAACTCCCGAATTGGAGCATGACATGACCACTACTTATGGACCTGGTAAAAATTGACTAGGTCTCACCCGAATCCCCCGAAAGCAGGTCAGCAAAAGATGCAGATTTATATGATTCTGAGTGCGAATGGTATGGAGCGCGGCCCCCCGATTGGGTTTTATACGGATGTTTTCAAGGCGCGGGCGGACTTTGCGGCCATCTCGGATGTAGGGAGCCGATGGACAGCGAGCCTTACTGCATTCTTGGTAGCCTTCAAGGTCCAAAAAGGTGGTGCACTAATTGAACTGGAAGAGTTGGGGCGGAAGTGATAAAATACTATAATAAAAAATATTATAGTATATTATAAGATGGAAGTAAATGTTGATGAAAATACTGACCTATCAATCGTACAAATTGCCGAAGATATGATAAAATTATCAAATAAATGGAAAAAAAAATTTGCATCGTATATGAATGCACCACAAAATTCTTTAGGAAAAGAAAATATAAGCCCGCCCATTGTATCAACTGCTGGTGGTTTTTACAAACAGCATATTTCTCGGACCAAAACCCGTAAATCTAAA
>Ga0209550_10003124_pt1 | contig 15826 bp, 17 predicted proteins | sample LauGreSuBDMM15SN_2_FD_187567 | JGI IMG/M metagenome (GOLD analysis project Ga0209550, IMG submission 187567) | Freshwater lake microbial communities from Lake Michigan, USA - Su13.BD.MM15.SN (SPAdes) (version 5) | ecosystem: Environmental > Aquatic > Freshwater > Lake | place: Lake Michigan...
GTTATATACGTGTAGATCGCCTAATTTCAATATTGAGTCGTATAATTTATCATTATGTTCCACAGCTTTTTTTGTTGTGCAAATTTCGGTTAAAAAACTCAGCGCATCATATATATTCGCAGTATAATTTGGAAATCTTTGCTCAATAATTTCAGGGGTTCCGAAGTAGTGTTCATAAATTATATTTTCCAAAAATTTTTTCTCGCCATCTTGAATATGAAATCTACCTTGTTTGTAATATTCCGAAACTATATTAAGTAGTCTTAAATCATGGCTTATATTTGAAATACTAGTATTTATAAAATAGTTATGCTTAATTTGAGGGTACATCATCCATTCATATCCTAAATCTTCTCCACACGGACGAGATTTATTACACGAAGGATTTGCACACACTTTGCGATGAATTTGTAAAGAATCAACCGTGCTTGATTTGAAATGACATCTCCCGTAATCTATTATTTTTGTCACATATGGAGATTTAAAACTTACTGTAGTTTTTCCATGATAATGATAATGAATATAATGATTTTCAACTGGGATCCAGAGTAAAACATTTTCGTCGTGTAAATCGTAATGAGTAAAATTGTTTCCCAGACAAGCCAACGGAAAATAAACCTGAAACAACGCTTGAAATATATTATTCTCCCAAAAACTTGATTTTGAAAGAAGAATACGAATTGGTTTAGGAGATTTTATGTATTCAAGTTGAATACCAATACTCAATGGAATTCTACACGAGATGCTGATTAGTTCATGGATCGTTTTTTCAAGGTGAAATGTCGGGTTATCTTTCGGATTTGTGCACCAATTATACGTTTCTAAAAAACACGGAAATTTTTTATGCCACGTGTTAATAAAATTAATCCCTACAATATATTCGTATATTAAATTATCGGCCCTTTTATCCCTTGCAATTTTAATAATAGTGTATGCTTTATATTTCATTCTTTCATACTCTATTTCATAAACAACACCATTTGCTCCTTTTGATAACTCCTTCTGGCTTTTTTTATATTTATAAACAAAATTATCAAAAAAGCTCTTTATTTTATCCGTTTCTTTTCCAAACGCAATGCATACACCAGAATCAGAGCAAACGGTTTTTAGAAATTGTAATGTGATATTTGCGCGGTTATATCGGGTAAGCGTGTGCCGGTTTCCACCTTTTCTCCGTGTATTTCGGTGGGATTTTACATGATTTTTATAATTCATATATTAGCAAGATATTTTTTTGATGCCAAATATAATAACACCGCAATCACTGCACCGATAATCTCAGCAATTATATATGGAAAAAGCTTGGAGTAAGGAAGAGATTTAGTCATGCATGCTCCAATAGTAACAGCTGGATTAAAACAACCACCCGACGCTTTTCCTCCGAGTAACACTGCAATCCCCAGTGCAAGACCGATAAGAATCCAATTTCCTTTGGAATAAAGAATAACCGCCATGAGAAAAAAAGTTCCTAAAAATTCAACAATATAGGGATGCATATTTTTAAATAATATTAAAAAAATGAACTTTGTGTAAAAGCGTTGGTTGACGTGAAACTGCGATTATATATGGAACTACATTTTTTAGGTGCCACACAACCGCTTGACCGAATTCTTTTTATTCTTGAAGCTACAAAACTTTTGTCGTAAGAGCGATTTGTGAAATAAGCTTCATTTGGTAGTCCTTCTTTTAAACTTGATTTTCCTATATTTGATGCCTTTTTAAGATTTGCAATTTCGCTGCATAAAACAGGAGGAATATAATTTTTACTGTTTACAATCCTTTTTCCTTTAATGGACATACCGTTTGCATATCTATTCGCGGGGGTCTTCAAATAACATGCCCCTGCACAAGGTTCTGGACGAACTGACATTTGTCTTGCAAACGGAGTATTCAACGGACTGAATACTCTTCTATAAATTTGTCGGGCAGAAGAATAATCGTTTCCTGTATCCATAATAGAGAATGAAGCCGGTGTGGGATGTTTTCCATTTAAATTACCATTATTAATATTAGTGACAATAGATGGATATTGTTTAGAATATGGTCCATAATTTGGAGAACTGACATAATTTGAAGTATTTGAAATTATGTAATTACGATATCCAAACATACTATTTAACGATATAAATTTCCTAAATTACTTGAAAAATTTTTTACTTTATTGTAAACAGAAACTTCAAAAGCAACAGAAATAACAAGAACAAAGAAGACAAGAGGCAGAAGTAGTAATATCCATGCCGCTGTCTCGGATTTTTTACACACCAAATTTAACAAACAACTCCAAAGTAAAATAAATAAAAAGGAGCCGGTAATAGAAATAATATTACTATTGTGATATTGAAAAGAAGCCAACAAACTCAACAAAGAAACGACTAAATAAATTATTGTGGGAAAACATATCATATATTATAATATCATTTTTTTGCATTCATAAAAATGGCGAACCCAATTACAAAAAGTATTAGGGGGGAAAATAACAAAAGCCAAGAAAGTGTCAAACTTTTCTTGCAGACATAATTCAAAAGCATTGTCCAAAGAATAACAAACACGGTTGGCCACAACATGGATGTTGTATTTTTCTGGTACAATGACCAAACTAAACCAACGCCCGCCAAAACTAAATAAATCAGCGCAGGAGGACACAACATATATTATATATTTATTTTTATTTTATGCGAATATTCATTTTAACGACATTGTCACCTTTTTTTTTCTTTGTACAATTATCCAATAATATTTTGAGTGTCGGTTTAAAACCGTCTTATTCCTTGCAATGCTTGAAAAGACCCGTTACTCTGATCCCCTCCAAACGATAAATCGTTGTAATTTTTTGCAGTTGCATTTTGTTTCAAATATCTGACATAATCGGAACTATCGTAAACATATCTCACATTACAAGCAGAAGGAGGAACAAGAGATCTGTCGCAAGTATTTTTAATTGCCCCTATACTATTTTTAATGGAAGCGATTCCTGGTATGGATTGTGGTGTTTGACACGGCCCACCGCAACTGTAGTTTAAACGTGAAAAAACATCTCCTGCATTCATTACCTTTCGAAAAGGTGTACATGCGTAATTTCCTCCAGTTGGTTCACCGTCTACATTTCTTAAAACAGGGGTATTATTCCAACCTTCTTTTATTAAAAAACGCGTCATTTCAAATTCAGCTTCATTTACTTTATCAATTGTTGGCATTGCCATTAATCCTCTTATTCCACCCCCTAAACTTCTGCTGAGCGGTCGGATAGGAATACCAACACCTCTAATTCCATATAGCAATGTTCCAAATGTGGATTGATCATACGGCATTCTATATACACAGAAAATAATTTATTATATCGCATTTTCTATATCTTTTGTAAAAATCAATGTGAAGACAACTATAAACACTTTGATGCAATCGTTTTTGTTCATTTTGTGTATTTTTTCTTCTGTTCTTTCGTAAACATCTCTTGTGAAAATTAAACATGTGCTTGCTAAAAAACATGCAATATAAAAATATGAAATGGAATAATTATGATAGGTTTGAAACGTAAATATTTCTCGCGCGAAATCGCTAGAATAATAACTCACGACATCTTTTATTAACAATACTTTTAAACTCTGAAAGGCGATTAATGCGCGAAGTGGTACCATTTATTGATATCGTAATGATAAATCACAATCAATTTTATTTTTCAGTAATAAATCTTGGGACGACATTCATTGTTATTAATTCTTGTGTTAATAATTTGCACGAATATGGAACTTCAACACGTGAAAATTCTGTTCTGTTCTCGCAATTTTTGCACAAATGTATATTGTATTCATCATTATACGACGCTATCAATCCACACATGTTGCATGTGTACATCTCATATTTATCGGATACATCGTACATCCTTTCTTTCGTAAATCGTGCAACACCGTGCGAAATAGCGCAATCTCTTTCCATTTCTCCAAATCGCAGGCCACCATCACGGCTTCGCCCTTCAGCAGGCTGTCTTGTTAAATTCACCATTGGACCAATAGAACGAGAATGTATTTTATCGTCAACCATGTGTTTTAATCTCTGATAAAAGACTGGTCCCATGAAAATATCCGCTTTTATCTGTTCTCCCGTATTTCCGTCGTATAATACGTCGTTACCATTCTTTTCGTAACCAATGGACAATAATTTCTCGGAAATCTCGTTCACATGTAAATCCCCAAAACTTGTTCCGTCGCCAAACAACCCTAATTCAACAAGCACTTTTCCAAGCAACATTTCTTTCAATTGTCCAATTGTCATTCTAGAAGGTATCGCATGCGGATTAATGATAATATCCGGACGAATTCCGTCAGCTGTAAAAGGCATATCGGATTCAGGAATAACGTTGCCGATTGTGCCTTTTTGTCCATGCCTGCTGGAAAATTTATCGCCAATAATTGGTGCACGAATTGTGCGGAGACGAACTTTTGCAATTGTATAACCATCTCCATTTTTAGTCAGATGATTTTTATCTATATATGTTTCACCATTTTTTCTGTGAACCCTGCTGCAATCCTCATACTTGATTACTTTTGTCACATCAGACTTGTTGCCCTTGATGGGTATAACTTTTGCAATAATAATGTCGCGATTTTGAATAAAGGTATTTTCTGGGACTAGTCCATTATGCTGTACTTTGTTGTAGTTTGCGAATTTTACTGATTTCGTTTTCTTTGTGTCTGGTTTGCATCTCATTTCTTCTTCGCCGTTAATTTTTTGTTTATCCTCGTCTTTTTCTGTGTTGTAGACAGTCGCTTGAAATAGACCTCGGTCTAATGAACCTTGATTTACAAGCAACGAATCTTCCTGATTATAACCAGAATAACTCATGATAGCAACCGTTATATTTGCTCCAGCAGGAATTTCATGTAATTTCAATAAATTCATCAATCGTGTATCTGTCAAAGGTCTCGCAGGATAAGATAAAATGTATGCAGTTTTGTCCATTCTATCAGCATAATTTTTGGCATAAATCCCGATGGCCTGTTTTCCCATTGCACATTGATATGTATTTCTAGGCGACTGATTATGTTCTGGAAACGGAATACACGATGCGAGCACACCAAACAAAGTACTAGGATGAATTTCGCAATGAGTAAACTTGCCATTCTCCACTTCTTTCGGGTCTAGAGCTATCAGGCTGTTGTTTTGTTCGTTTGCGTCAATATATTCTAGCACTGCATGTTCATTATGAATATCAGTAAATAAATCTATCCAGGTTATGACTCCGTCCTTTATTTTTTGTATGATTTCATTTGTCAACATCGTCCTGTTATTTTTTACAACAAGTAATGGGCGCAGTAATCTCCCTGCATCGTTGCAAATAACTATTTCTTCTTTCTGGTAATTAAATACAATAGACGTGAAAATATTTATTATACCCTTTTGTTTCAACCCCTTTAATTTTAAAAAGAGTTCATGTGCATTATCTTTCGGTATTCCAATCCAGGCCCCGTTAACAAACACTTTACTCGTCTCGTGTAAAGGTATTTCAACAGATTCAATCGGTATGATGAACTGTCCGATAATATCAATAAGAGGCTCAGTTGACGAATAAATAGAAACATGTGTCATAAAACTAAGGTTTTTCACTACACCAACAGAAAGACCTTCCGGTGTTTCTGCTGGACATAAAAATCCCCACGATGTGTTGTTCAGCAATCTTGGTGGAACCATTTTGCCACTTTTATCAAGAGGCGTGGATACTCTTCTCATATGACTTATGGTTGCCACGTAAGACAATCTACTCACCACTTGAGCAACACCCACTTTATTGCTACTAGAATGTTTCAATCCAAAATCTCCTGTGGAGAGAGCCCGTTTTATTCCATTTTCTATTGTGGATGATTTTATAATTTTGTATATATTTGTCTGGTTAATAATATTTAAATAATCGTCTGTTGATTTCCATGAACCCGTATTTATTTCACGAATAATTTGCTTTTCGGCGTCTTTTATCGTCTTATTAAAGTAATTCCTAAACAAATTATTCAGCAAAGTTCCAGCACAATCAACTCGTTTATTCAAATACGAATCTCGGTCATCTTCCTTCTTATGAACAATTGCACGAATAAATGTTTTTGTCATGTATCCCAGGAAAAAGCATTTTTTTTCTCTCGTGTTGCAATGTGGAAAAAGATCATTTGTCAGTACGTCCACAACAAAATCTCGCTTTTTCTCATTGCCCGTTTCTTTATCCATATTAATAGGAGAATACATGACGTGGTTTGTTAAATATAATATAGCATCTTCTTGTGTGAGACAAAAATTTGATTCAATAATTGATCCCTGTAGCATATTTACCGTACTGTCAATGTCAAGCAGTATTTTCTCGCAAATTTGTTTGTCGCTTAAAACACCGAGAGCTCTGAAAACGATAAATAGTGGAACAGGTTGTTTTATTCTAGGGATTTGAATGTGAAACGTTTTTCCACCACCATTATCTTTACTAGAAAACATGATATTTGTCTGTTTTGTGGAAATACATTTATGCGAAGGGGATGATTTCAACTCCGCTATCCACGAATATTTTGTGTTATTTTTACTAACATTAAAACAATATATTTTATTTTCAGCTGCACGTTCCTGTGCCAAAACCGTTTTTTCAGATCCGTTAATAATAAAATAACCACCCGCATCATACGGACATTCTCCGATTTTTGTTTTTTCTAAAATACTATATTGTTTTAATACGCATAAACTTGACCCAACCATTATTGGCATTTTTCCAATATGAACATTAGGCATTTTTTTATATAATAATGTTTCTATCTCTAAATTTTCACCTGTTAAAACCTTAAACGTCACGTTTATGTCAATGGATAACGTAGAAGAATATGTGAAATTGCGAAGCCTGGCCTCAGACGGAAACATTACCTTTATTGCGCCGTTATTCTCATTGATTTGAGGCTGTGTCATTCTGAAATTGTCAAATGCCAAATAAATGTACAAACTATGCTTTTTACATTTCGGATTGTAATCCTGCTCTGATGCAATTTTGAGATTATTAAACATCTCAATCGTTTTGAGAATTTGAATGTTGGTAAAATTGTTGAATGATTCCAACTGATGTTTTACCAACTTCTCAAGATACTCATCATTGAAATAAGAGCCCAACAAGTCCCATGCGTTTTGCTTCTCGTTGTACGATTTATCAATTTCACTCATTTTTTGCATAAGACAACTTAATAGTTATAAATCAATTTATTTTTATATTATTATTCTATACAAAATAAATAATGCTAATAAACTTATGATAACAAAGAAAAGTGTCTCAATGGTATTTACTTGACTCAGATACATTGTTGTAAATCCACTTTTTCCAAGTCCAAAACTTGATAATCCGGAAGTGAGTGAAGAAATACTGGAGCTGATAGATGTTCCTGCTGTCTCGGCAGAAGAATATGTCGGTTTTATAACATTACCACTACATTTATTTTTTACAATGTCTTTTGTATTTTCGTCAGACGAATTTATGAATGCACCAGCACATTTCTCAGTTCCATCATCACCTGTTACTTTTAACGTGACACATTTACATTTTGAACCACTTAACCCAGACATTACACCAACCATTTTTGCAGGTATTTCTGCCATATTTTCTACATTTGTTATGATTCCTGGTAAAAGTCCGTTACTAGTAGTATTCATATAAATATATTCATAAACAGAATCGCCTGCTTTTGATGTAGGATTACAATTAGAATTATCATCACCTATTAAAGAACATTTGTTATTTGTATTGAAAAAATATTTCTTTCCAAAATTATACGTACCGTCATTCGTCACTGAACTGCTATCTGATTTACATCCTCCCGTAATTGCGCACAAATAACTTGCGAGCCCAGCAAAATCTCTTTTTAATGTAGCATCCGATGTTCCTTCGCCAGAAATATTAGCTTCTTCTGGTGTTAATATTACTGTACCTGTTGCAGTTCCTGCATATTCTGGTATATATTGTGGAGCAGACATAATAATATACTTTATTTTATTTAAAATCTGATAATGTATCGGACATAGTGCTAGACAACTCATTGTATGTTTCTTTTGACTGATTTGCCAACTCTTCATGCTCATCAATAACCACATTTGGTGTATCCTTCTTTTTTAATTCCTCCTTTATCTCAGCAACCTCAAGTTTTAAGTTGACGAGAGTGTCAACAATACACTCGTCAAAACCTTCAACTAGTGGAGGAATAAATAAAAGCAGAATGACGATGATTACAATAAAAAAAAACGATTTCATATATTTTTTCATATATTTATATTATATAATGTCTTCTGCCTTTTATCCACAAGGAATGGTGGGTTACAACAATCGGGTAAATCAGGGTGGTTATAAAACATGGAAGGGTACCGGGTTTTTCAGTAATCCTATAGGAATTACATGGGGTAATATAAGACCTTACACAAATAGAGATTATACAAATAATGTTGTTTACAAAGCCAAACAGGCAAGACCATTAAAACAATACCGAAAGGGGGTTTCCGTTTTTCAAACACTTCCGGGGTTTTATCAAGAAAATCGTGAAGTAAAAAGTAGCACACGTGGAAATTTAGTTGCGCAATTAATGGATATGCCTGGCTGTGTCAATATATTGCAAAATAATCTGGGTGAAAAAAATAATATAGAAAAAACCAATAATTTATGCGAAAAATTTCGTGGTATTGCAACTGTTTCTAATATTTATCCGAATGTAAATTATTGTCAAAAACCACCTGTTATTATGCAAAACGGAGATCAACCAATAATGGTGAAACCTGGTGATGTTCCATTCTGTTGTAATCAACAAAAAAATGCATTGAGATTAGTTCGTTCTTCCACCAATTTAAAAGATAATTATTACACGACAACAGATCAGTATCTTCAGAACAGATGTCAAACATTTAAACAACGAAGTTTTAATTTTGTTGTTCCATGTGACTATCTTTCTGAATTATGTAAACCAGGCGATCCGTTATCAGAAGGTAATTTTTATGTCGCTAATTGTTTGCCGAATTCTATCATTAAAGAAAGTGTTGAATTAAGTATAATAGATTACATTTCAAAATTTTTAATCGGATACGACCCTTCGTTTTCGGCAATCATTCTTCATTTAAAAACACTAGATTTCAATGGGTTCATAAGAGAATTATTTGCCGAATTACGTGAAAGAGAGGATAGTGAAATGTTAATGGCATTTGTCACTGAAGTGCTCGTTTCAAATCAAAACTATCAAAATTTAGCAGGCCCTGGAAAAAATTGTGGAAAGGTTATTTATAAACCTAGTAATGCTCAATTTGCAACACAAGGCGCTGTATCTGCAAGTAACTACATATTGAAAAAGGATGTAGTAACGCTGGAAACGTATGATTACAACACATACAAAGCAAACCCTTATCAAAGTTTAAATTGCAATAATTGTGGAACACAAGAAGTGTCAAATTTATTTAAAACGAAATCTTCTACATGCGTGACAAATGGATTGTGCAATGGAATAACGAGCGTAAAAACATTCGGAAACAGACCTAGCAAATATGCCCACATGGTGCCTAGCTTAATTGATCGTAAAAATGTACCAAAGCTTTCTCAAATATCTCGCAGATAAAATTGACTTATCGCGGGAAAAATGGTTTCAATCGCTTCCGCGCAAGCGAGTGCAACAAACCGGTGCTCTTTTTGCGTTTCTTTGCCACACCGAAGTTGAATGTAGTGTATCCATGAACGAAGTGTCCCGTTCATGTACATTTTTGTCTGCGTCATTCCTTCAGGTAATATGGTTCGCGCCTGCTCTTTTGCAATTCCGTTTTCAACCGCCCAAATATATGTTTCTTCCACCATTTTAGAAATATTTTGCTGCTTACTTGCCCACAATTTTTCTAATTCTGCATCTGTTGATTCAATACTGTTTTGGCGGTTTTTAGCGTCTTGTAGTCTAGCCGGTTTATATTGGAATTCCAAATTTGCCACGGCATATCTCTGCGAAAACTCTTGGAATGAAAAAGAACGATGGCGTAACATTTGTCGTGCGATATCTCTTGTTGTGTTAATTTCTATGCATATTGAAACCATTTCAAATGGAGACCAATGTTTATGAGAAATCAAATAATTTATTAGACGTTCATTTGTTTCTGTATTATTTTGGTTAGTCGGATTAGAAACTCTAGCACAATAGCATATCATTTCTTCCAACGTTTTTCCACCATCTTGCGAATAGCTGATAATTTTCATTAAAGACAATTAAAAAATGTATTTAAATTAAAAAAGATATTGGTCAAATAACCTCACTTTTCATTTAATTTAAATTTAAAAACTAAAAACTCTAAAAACTACTCTATTCTTCTCTTCTTGGTTGCAGGCTCCTCTGTGTCAGGATTAACCCCGATGTTTTCCACAACCACAGGAAATGAAACATGGGCGGTTGTTTGCTCGCGCGTAACTTGATACGTAGACTCCCATTTTTCTCGCGTAAGTTCAATGGATTCAAAACTAGGCAGCACATCATTGTCCTGATACATAATTCTAATGCTGTATATCAATTTGTTTGTTTTTTCACTCGTCATTGCGTTACCATCCGCAATAATGTGAAACATGGACGTCTCGCTGCATACATAAGCCTTGAAAATTATGAACTCGTCGTGAATGTTAACCGTGACGCGTCCTGGCGATTTACGCCACGTTAATCCTTCCGCTGAAAATTTCTCCAATTGGGCGCAAAGATCTCCCATCTTTCGCATGATATCTCGTGTTGTCAATAGTTGTTGATCGTGCTCAATTTTAATGCCTACTACATGACGGTCTCCCTCGGCGATTTTTCTGAAAATTTGTTCCTCTGATGAAATTTTTGCGCAAAATGAAGGGTAAACACCGGAATAGAAAATCCATTCGTTTGTCTGTCTTTGTAAAGGAGCGAATGGCGGATCTTCAAGATCTTCTTCCTCCTGGCGAATAAATACTTGGTTCTCTGAAAAGTCGATGGATGGGCAAATTCTGGCGTTTGAAAACATGATTCTGGTTTTTTCTACTAAATAATACGATGAAAATAAAATTCAATTTTTTACGAGGTCGGACTATTAAATTCCTGAAAACCCTATTACATTTAAATAATTATTAAAGATGTACGGATCTAATTCAATATCCGAATCCGAATCGGTTACAACTGTTGCAAAAGTCACAACTCTTTTGCAACCCCATGCCCATGGAATCTTAACTCTTTTTGCGAGAGGCAAAATCTGGAAACGATTCTTAACATCGGATATGTATTTTTTGACTCGTTTCTCGCTCCAGATTTCAGGTCCATTCCATTCAGGGACATTTTTCACGAGCCATTTTTTACGAGCACTAACATTTGAAACCATTCTAAAATCCCTTCTACTTTTCACTTTTTGTGCAGGCGGATAGGGAGAAAATCTCGGTTGCGGCATTTTTTAAAAATGATAACATAAAACTTTTTTTCAATTTAAAAACTTTGTAAACTCTGCGTGTACGGATTTGCCTTGAATGCATCAAGTAAATTTGCATTTAATCGGTCATCGTTTGTGGATACGTCGGATGGTTTGTAAGTTTCCCCTAACATTTCTTTATGTGCATGCATTTGTGGCATTGCGCTAGGAACCCATTGTCTATTGTTTACTCTATCATCATCAAGTTTTGCAGTATTCATGTTTATATGCGAATTAAATGTTTGTGTACTTCCGTGGTTTGTTCTGGAATACGTTGTAGGTTCTTTCAACTCATTATTGGTCTGTTTGTAATCAGCAGAATAATCTTTAAATCCAATATTGTTTGCAGACCCGCCTACATTACCATACGAAGTGTATGTTAGTCCCTCTCTTTCCTTTACAGGTGGCGTATTTTGTGTAACATACCCTCCAACACCATTCATCTGTCCTTGAAATGAATTAGGTGTGTAAAGTGTCGTTTCTTTAATTGTTGGAGCAACGGTTTGATTTGCAATATAGGTGTTAGTCCCTGCTTTTGCATTCCCATAAATACGAGGATTATTTGACATTTCGTCACGTTTGTTTGGACGAATAATGTCTGTGATTGGCGATAAAATAGAACTTACTGTTTGTGATAAATTTAAAAATAATGGTTGTTGTTGATTATTTGCTCGGTTGTTTAAATAATTCGTATGACTTTGATGTTGATTATTTAAACCATTCATATTTCCTTTTCCAACAGCACTTGGGATGGGTACCGCCGATGGAAGAGGCACTCTTGTTGATTCCTCGTAATTTTTGTTGATGTATCCTGTTTTTTTTATGGGTGCGGTTGGAGGACCTGCGTAGGATTTTGTTGTGTCTATTCTATGTTGATCCTTCATCATTTCTTCTGAATGCATCATAGGACCCTTTGATGTCGGAGTTGTAAAATATCGTTCGGGGGTGATTTCGTAAAAAGAATCTGGTAGATTTTTATTCACAGGAGCCTGGACGCCAAGATTTGATACTAAACTTTTTGACGGTCCTTCTAAATTATCCAATGTGTACGATATTTTAGGATTTGTTTCCACTCGCATTTCATCCACATTTTTATCCATCCATTTTTCTCTAGCTTCCATTCCACTATTGTATCCACCACTTCCTGAAGTTTCATATCCTTGATTCAAGCCTGGGGCAACCATTTCACTATTAAATGGTCTTTCGTCATTTTTCATGACGCTTTTATTGACACGTGAAAGATAAAAGTCGTCCATATTTGGCATACCGTTAACCCAGTTGATGTCATTTTGAGGTTTAAACAATGGAGCTTGTTCCGTTTTTTTAATGGATTTTGTGGATCCGGACATATTATCAAGAAATGAATCTGATTGTGTCATACCAATACCCGACCCCATTTTTTGCGTGTAAAAAGGCGTCATGTTTTCATGTGTAAAATCCTTGGTATCAATATAATTTCCAGATAAAGATTTCACCTCCTTAACAACTTTTTCATTATTCGGTAGAGCCAATTGCTGATTTTGATACATTGTTTGTGTAAAGTATTTATCTGTTGCTGCATTTGAATCCGGATAACTATTCACTGAATTATCGGTTGTGGAAATTTTTGGATAATTTAAAGGAGGGACATTTACATTGGGCAAATATTGCGGATTTCTTCCCATTGTTTTAAATTTTTCTTTTCGCGATTTAATGGCGATTAATCCTACTAAAGCAATAATAGGTATTGCGAGTTCCATATTATTAGATATTAAAAAAAGTGAAATTTTCAACTGTAATATTGAAAATTATTTTTATAAATAGGGATATATTCATTTTTTTGAACATCTCTAGAACTTACATTATGTGTAAATGGAATAGAAGATCTTATTCTGGGGTCATAATGCAAATAATCACTTTTTGTTACTTCTATACCTTTTAAATTCCACGCTGGACAAATTGTTCTTGAATTTTCTGTATAAAGTAAATTTGTTGATGGATAACGTATAGGTGCAGAGGCGGGTAACTGAGATTTTTGGAAAACATCACACTTTAGCTTTTTATCCATACATTTTAATGAGCTGTCAAGATCAATCATATTCGTGTAAGAACATCCACCCCATTTTTGAATACGAATTTGCGGGTCTTCAACATAAAACGGGGTAACACCATTTCCAGGAACCATTAAATGATAATTCCCTATTGTATACAACTGTTTCGTTGTTTCCTCTGGTTTATCATTGCGAGTACAGGCCATATAATATAAAATTATTATATTATATGAAACAATTTCCCCGAGGTGTTATATACAATTTAATGGTTGTTTTTATCTTTTTCACGGTATATTTATTCTTGAGCGACCAATTTATATCAAATGACGATACACCTGTAACTACAATGGACTTGTTAAATTTATCCATTACATTTCAAACATCGGTCGGCAACACATTCGTAACACCCACAACTCCATTAACAAAATTTATAATAACACTCCAACAATTTCTTTTAATCTTTGGTAATTTATTTATACTGCATCTTTAAGTGTAAAAAGGTCTTTCGTTTTGACAAAAATAATTATCTGGTCCAGTTACCCGTTTCTTTTCATAAAAATCCAAAAAAGTGAGATTATTAGGTATATTTTCAGTTTTGTATTGAGGATCAATAAAATTACACGATCCGATTCCTTTAAGTTCAGAATCAACATCTATGTAATTCTTAGACAATAAAGAAGCATGCAAATTTGATATTCCTACACCATTTCCTTGTAATTGAGGAGCTATGTTTGAATTATAAAAAATGTAGTCGTGTGCTGATTGATTTTGTTTTTGTTCAAGCCTATAATTTTCTTTCGTGTTGTTGTTTCGTGAAAACATATTATTTGTCTATAAAAAAACATTAAGTAACGGCTGAATATCCACAGGTGATTCTTCCATTATACTTTTCAACATTGGAAGAAACAAATAAAAATAATCGTACGAAAATAAAACAGTAAATGCCATAAGATCTTCGTCATATTTTTCTTTTAATTTTTCTACAAGCATGGAAATATTTGTATTTGTCTTTATTTGATTATACAATAATTCTACCATGTCATCAATTGTTTCATCGTATTTTTCTTTATTGAATAATTTCAACAATTCTTCCCTATAAACATTCTGTGTTAGAATGTAGAGAGATTCTCTTAACTCTTCGTCGTAGATATATCTATTTTCAATTTCTTTGTACAATGACGGAAATGAAAAATTCATACTTTTACAAAAGGTTTTAAAAATCTATTTGTCACGAAATAATTCTCTAGAAGGCAATCCTCCACGCGTACAATCCCCCGAATTGTCCTCTACTAAAAAAACGGGATTTGTAATCGTATTTTTTATGCTTTGAATCAATGGAGTATTTGTCAAAGGTAAATAGGACATCTCCGAGAGATGATTGAAACTTTTTTTGTTTGTGTAGGTTTCGCCTTGCATGATTTGAGATTCAGATACAGGGTCTACTGATCCTCTTCCTAGATAAGGTACAGTTACAAATGGTCTTTGTATCAAGTCAATTCGGCAGCGAGGATGAGTCTGCAGTGATCCAATTGTCAATTTTGAATTATCGTCTATATTGTATCCATTTAATCCAATACCGTTTGTTCCGTTGTAAAACATAAAGGGTTGCATCAATGCAAAATTAATAGGTTTTTGCATGGTTGTATCTTCTGCAAAATAATTTTTCAGTGAATAATTTGACCCGTTCATATTTTGAATAGATCGCTGGTCTAAATATTCATTGTCGTTGTATCCTCTCGATATGTTATTAAATATGTCCATTTTATATTTTATAATATAAAAAAATTAAATATATCTGTAAGTCTTCTGTAAACAAGCGATAGGGTCTCCATCTTTACAAGAAGAGAGTGTACCATATAAAAATTCATTAAATGCTCCTTGGTCATTTGGTATAGTGGTTGAAGGCATACTGTAAAATTGATGCATCATATTGTCAAATTCAAAATTATTTCCTAGACCGGAGAATATTTTTGTGTCAAGACCATCGTATAAATTACTTATACCTTCTTTTGTTTTTTTATTAATGCGTTCCGTGACTTCAGGGTTGAAAGCCGGTGGGGCTTCGTCGCGATTTATTTCGTCTGAATAATCCGTTAATAAAATATTGTTCAATGGATTGGTTGTTGTAATGGGGGAGTATTCTTCTTTCATATCATTAAAACTGACTGTTTTGATTTTTCCAGTAAACCCCTCGTATTTTTTTTTATAAAAATAAATTCCGCCTAAAGTAAGTATCCCTACAATAAGATATGTAATTGACAGAGTAAATAAAAATCCGATTACGGATAAACAAATGACGAGCCGACTTATAGCATTTAATTTGTCGTCGTATGACATTTGTTGTGTCGGAATGACTGCAAAGTTTT
>Ga0209550_10003129_pt1 | contig 15815 bp, 17 predicted proteins | sample LauGreSuBDMM15SN_2_FD_187567 | JGI IMG/M metagenome (GOLD analysis project Ga0209550, IMG submission 187567) | Freshwater lake microbial communities from Lake Michigan, USA - Su13.BD.MM15.SN (SPAdes) (version 5) | ecosystem: Environmental > Aquatic > Freshwater > Lake | place: Lake Michigan...
GTTATATTCCATTGTGGGTTTGGAATTTAAATCTGTCCACCCATTTTATAAGTTATATTCCATGGTGGGTTTGGAATGTAAATCTGTCCACCCATATTATAAATAAATATTCATTTGATGAAATCCATGATCATGGGGAAAATGGATGAGATTACATGTGCACATTCCAAGGCGACTTCACGATGTTCTTTTTGCGTTCCATTCGCGCAACGCAATTGAATATAATGTATCCATGAACGTAATGTTCCATTCATGTACATCCGCGAAACCGTCATACCTTCAGGAAGCACTGCACGGGCCTGTTCTTTCGCAATCCCATGATGAAGCGCCCATTCATAGGTTTGTCTAGATTGTTCCGCCAATTGTTGCTGTTTTTTTTCCCATGCAATGGCCAACTCCGCATTTTCCGTTTCAATGCTGTTTTGCCGATTTTTCCCATCTTGTAACCTCGCTTCTCTCGTTTCAAATCCGAGAGAAGCCACTGCATATCTCTGTGAAAATTCCTGAAAAGAAAAAGAACGATGCCGTAAAATCTGTCTACAAATATCTCGCGTGGACTCGATTTCTAGACAAATGGAAACCATTTCAAATGGCGACCAATGCTGGTTTCTAATGAGATAATGTAAAAGCCGTTCATTTGTTTCCGTATTGGATTGGTTTGCTGGATTGGAAACACGGGCACAGTATGCAATAGAATCTTGAAGCGATTTACCCGTTGATTCTTCCGCAGTAGGGGGTAATTGCGAATACGAAACGAGTTTCACCTGCATTTCGTAATATAAAAAAGAATCGTTTATATAAGTTCAATGGCAAAAATAATAAAAAAATTAAAACGAACGATAGGGTATATATAAATAATATGCCCTTTAGCTTTAAATCAAACCGTCCGCGTATACAACTGACCAAACTCACAGATGCCGAAAAACAACAAGCACAGCTTGCATCAAGTATGAAACGAACGGCAATGGAAGAACGCAAAGCCGCGAGTTTGGCGACGAATATCGCAAAAGGATTGGCTGAAAGAGGTAGACCGAGCATTGTGAATTCGTTTAAGCTACCGTCGTCTAGAACTTTGCATCGTAGAAGCAAAAGTGTTATGCCAAGTCGCCAAAGTAATACAACGACTCGGTCCAAGAAAAATAAAAGTGCGGACGATCTTATTCAAAATCAGGTGGCCAATGACTTGACGAGATATGGACGAGCAAAAGTCAAGCAAAATACCAAAACCGAATCCCTTTTAGATCGTATACACAATATGCCATTGGATGTTCAAGGCGAAATTTATTCATGGATAGGTGAACCTCAAAGACCAGAAATAAGCAATAAAGAAGTGCGAAACAGATTTGATAGAATTCACTTACTGCAACTAATGAGAGATAAAAAAATAGATGAATGGGTTTACGACCAACCGGACGACGCTTTTGAACTCGGAGAATCAAAGTTTAACTGTCTTTACAATACATCTATGTTTAAAACCAAATACCGTGGCGGGTTGCCTTATATTTCGCATGATGGCCAGGTGTTTGCGAAAAGTTTTGAAGAATTCAAGGCAAAAACAAGGATAGAATACAGCGTCACTGGAGAGTACATCCTTTTCCGGGTTCTTCCAAAAATGCTCATAAGTGACAACGAGTCCGATTATGACGGTTTTATCGTTCCCGACACGTTTTTGGATCATCTGGAGCCCAGACAGAATGGCGGTCCTTGGTACGAAAACGAGTTTTCAGGTCTTGCAGAATTTGACAACCATACCCGAGTCTTTGTGCGAACACAATTTGATCATATTGACAAACGGTCAATGAACATACATCTTCTTCGGTTTCATAATATTCCTTCAAAGTTCATGATTGTATATCTTCCATGGTTATAATATTCTTTTATTAAGTTATATAAAACATTCTTACTGTAAAAAGATATGTTATCCGGCAAAACGATTCAAATTGACGATATTGTGTACGACGCCGATGCACTTGCTAATATTCATCCTGGTGGACCTTTGTTTGTGCAAGCCTTTGCTGGAAGAGATGCGACGACTGCCTTTCTGTCTTATCATAGACGTGAATTCCCACACCATAAAATGACCGACGAAATGAAAATCGGTAATGCTTCGCCTTTGCAAAAGAAGAAAGATACCGAGTATTTAGAACTATGTGCCCTGGTGGAGACGATTTTACCTCGGACAAAATCATTTGCGCCTGTATCTTATCATGCCAAAGTTCTTTTTCTTTTATGCGCTAGTTTTGGACTAGAATTTTATATTCACAGGAATGGAATGTATACATGGTATCTCACTGGACTTCTCGGTTGGTTATTCGCTTTGATTGGACTTAATATACAACATGATGCAAATCACGGAGCCATTTCGCGTAACCCATCGGTCAACCGAATGTTGGGACTTAGTCAGAATTGGATAGGCGGAAGTGCAATAGATTGGATTCATCAACATGTGGTTCAGCATCACATTGAGACAAACAATGTAGACAAGGATCCCGATATTGTCGGAAACGCACTGCTACGTTTCAATCCCACAAAACCTTTCACGACAATACAAGGGTTTCAACATATTTCTTTGTTCTTCTTGCTTACCCTGTTTGGGTTTACTTATATAGTGGATTCCGTCAAACATAATGTAGAACAATTCCATTTTACAAAATACTCGGGGCTTCTTTATCGTTATAGAGACCAAGAATTAGCTTCCATGCTCGTGTTTGCGGTCCGTTGGCTGGTCCTACCAGGGGTATTGTCAACCACATCCTCCATCACCGAGACATATATAAACATTGCCCCGCTTTTTATCGTAGGAGGGACATATTTATCCTTCTTCTTCGTCATTTCGCATAATTTTGAAGGTGTTCAATATGATAACAACTCGGACGTGGGTTTTCTAAGAAAACAAGTGGCCAGTTCATCCAATGTAGGTGGTCGTTGGCTTTGTTTTATAAACGGCGGCTTAAATTACCAGATTGAACATCATCTATTCCCGAGAGTTAGCCATATACACTATCCCACTATAGCACCATTCGTGAAAGAGTTTTGTCATTCACGCGGGATTCCGTATGTACACTTCCCTACTATATGGGACAATGTATTATCTTGTTCTAGACACATGTACATCATGGGACAAAAGCGATAGTATATAATACGCTAGGATATAAAAATAAAACGTATAGTATAATATTGTATACATGATTTTGTATGCAGCGGTTGAAGCGTATGTGGCGGTTGGAACGTATGCTGCGGTTGGAGCATCTTTTCTCGGTTTAGGGTTTTTATGCTTTCAGTACTTTCTCAAACCAAAGAACCCGACGCCGAAAAAAAAAGAGCCACCGAAGGAAGCGAAAATACGTATGGGTGAATATGAGTATGATATTACGAATTTCAACCACCCCGGAGGCAAAGTGATTCATTTTATGACACAAGGTCAAGATGCAACACATGCCTTTGAGGAATTCCATTCTCGTTCCAAAAAAGCAAAACGGATACTAGACTCTTTACCGAAAGTGAAGATCTTTCCTCCGCAAGACGATCAAGACATGTTGCTTGATTTTAAACGATTTCGGAAGTCCTTGGAAGAGCGTGGTTATTTCAAGCCGTCGTATAGTCATATCGCGTATAGATTGATTGAACTCTTCGCTATGTACTGTGCCGCGATTTATATGATACCGGTTGACATAAGCATATCCATATTACTTTTTGGATTATTCGGCGGGAAATGTGGATGGATTCAGCATGAAGGGGGTCATAATTCACTCACTGGAAATATTCAAGTAGACAAACGAATACAGAATGTGTTTATTGGATTTGGGCTGTTAACAGATGGATCTATGTGGAATCATATGCACAATAGACATCATGCGACACCGCAAAAAATAGGTCAAGATATGGATTTAGACACGGCGCCTTTGGTTGCCTTTTACAAAGGAGCCATTGAAAAATATTCTGACAATTCTTTCGTAAAATGGTGGCTGTCATTCCAAATGATCACTTTTTTGCCCATCACTTCTGGTATATTTGTCATGTTTTTCTGGATTTTTTATCTACATCCACGCAAAATCATACGTGATACGAATGTGTCTCAAGCTTGTATCGTTGCATTCGGTCACTCAACCCGTATTTTATTGTTTATGATTCTCGGGAATACAGATATGTATCATGCCTTGATGTATCATATGTTAAGTTTATGGGTATCGGGCATCTTCCTTTTCGGTCATTTTTCTTTGTCTCATACGTTCACCCCAGTAGTTAAAGCCGACGAAAATCCGAATTGGGTGAGATATGCCATAGAACATACGGTAGATATAGAACCTCAAAACCCCATCGTCTGTTGGGTTATGGGGTATTTGAATTGTCAAGTGATTCATCATCTCTTTCCGTCTATGCCTCAATTCCGAGGACCTAGTGTAAGTCGTGAACTTGTAGCGTTTTGTAAAAAATGGGATATTCAATATACAATTGTGTCTTATTTTGATGCATGGTCTTTCATGTTCTCTAATTTATATCGTGTCGCTAATTCATAAATGTAAGAGCAAACTATATTATAACAAAATGTTCTTGTAATGAATCATCATCAGTGTGGCACGTGTGATATTCTAGAAAAAACCAAACATAAAAAGTCAAAAAAATGACATATAATTTATTTTTATATATTATATGTATTCTTATCCCGTGAAATATCTTCCCAAGATCCTTACGAGGAAAGACCGTACGAAACAATTATTCATGTTGAACAAGTCCAAAAATATGTATAAAAAAAAGAAATATTTTACCCGAAAAAAAGTGGACTCCTATCCACATAAAACTTCCCGGCATATATTGAACGCACGACGAATGTATAAAATAGATAAAATTCATCCCAATCAAGAATTATCTAAAAAAACAGGATGTTCTATAGGGGCTTTACAGCAGATTGTGAGGAAAGGCGAAGGCGCGTATTATTCTACCGGTTCAAGACCAAACCAAAGTGCTCAATCCTGGGGTCTCGCGCGTCTTGCTAGTTCCGTTACAGGCGGAAAATCTGCCGCGGTTGATTTTTCTATCTTGGAAAGCGGTTGCAATCATAATCAAAAAGCGTTTGTTTTGGCCAAAAAATCCAGGGAAAAAAACAACTATGGTACAAGAAGAGTTAAAAAGTATAGTATATATAAATGACCAACGAAGAAAAAGAATTCAGTTTTTTTAACAAAGCTTTGAGAGAGAAAATTATTTATCATTTGGGAATGAATAAAGGGGAAAATGTTCCACTCAGAAAGCGTACGTTAACCGAAACAGAAATAGAAGAAGAAAAAATTTGGGGGAAAGAAAACAGAAATATAAAAAAAGGGAGGCTGCGAGTGATACGAACCGAGAATATCGCGGCAAACGTGGATGCTATTCGTAAAATACAATATGGCATGAGTCACGATACACTCACATTAGTGGAGTTATACGGTTTGACAATGAAGAAACCGGCAGATCTTGTTGTCAAAGCAATTGCAGACATTCTTCCTCACACTACTATTCTTTGTTTGAATTTAGGCGAAATGAACATTTCCGCCCATGTGTTGGAGTATTTGCTGGACAAGATAAAAGAGACAACATGTATATTAGGCGCCATATTTATTGAAGACATAAGTCACGAATTAAAAAAATCCTTTCAAAAAGCTCTAGCAGAGAACCGTAAAAAGGTAGAATTTCTTTACAGAGTATCAGATGATAAACGATATTCCTATCTGAAAGACTATAAAAGTGCATGGTGGAATTTGTCCTCACATCCTATTGCTGAATGGAAAAATCGGTATGATCGCACTCGTTTTGAAAGCGTTCAAAAAACGGGGTATTATTTCGATAAAGGGTTTTATTATCAAGTTTCAGAGAGCGATGATGATGAAGAGGCCAATCCTGTCGCAAAGAAAAAAAAGAAATAAACATTTATTATGAATCCAGTAAACTATACAGAATAACCAAATTTACAAACGATACCCACACTAATAAAGGAATCATAAATAAAAAGATATGTTTAGAATACGTGATGACAATCAACCCTAGAATAAACGATAAAATCAACGATATCAGATTTAAAAAATAACCATATTTCGCATGCATGGTATTTATCAAGGGATAGGCGAGAGAGTATAGGATGAATAAAACGACGGAAGCGGATCCGTAGTTTGTCTGGTTGTGTAATGAATATAACAGGTAATGGACATATCCCAAAAAAGCGAAAATAATTATCCAGACAATACCGATGATATAGCCTGGCGGAAGAAGGGACGACTTTAGAGTATAACTTTTATTTTTATAAATAATCCCATTCATTGCCATGGCACTTAACACTGGAATCAAAATATGATAAGCCAGCATCATCCTATAATATAATAGAACGCGATTATATTATTGTTTACCACAAGATCTCCCTGCTTAGATTGTTCGCGGAGTACTTGTTTTTTTTCCAATCCCCTCTAATAGATTTCGTCCTCGCTAAATAATTACTTCTTCTTTTTTTATTTTTATGTTTCGTAAAGTCTTCATATCCAATTTGACCGAAATTCATCCATTTTTTGTTTTTAGGGTCAAAAATGCTATACTTTTTCATAGAATTTCTCGCGGGATATAACTTGGCGGTTTTCCCCAAATACTTATTTGCCATTACTTGTGCGATTCGTGGATCTGAATAACGGCGGAGTCTTTTGGTGAACCGTAATCGCCTTTGCGTCATCCTTATATATATTATAAATACACATTTTTAATCCCACAAGTAGTTATGTTTATTTTGGATCAGCTTATAAATGGTGTCCGCATCCAGATATTTGTCTCGCTTCAACAATTCAGATGTTTCAAGAAGTAAGTTTTGAGATTTTCTCAAGATGGTTTCCGCATTCAAATAAGCGTTGTGTATCAAGTCGTTCACTTGTTTATCTATCAGTTCCTTATACTTCTCACTCGTGCTGGGATAAATCACTTTGGTCCCCATTCCATAATGAACGATCATTTTTTCCGCCAACTTCAACGCCTCTTCAAAATCATTCAGGGCTCCCGTTGTCACCGAAACCCCATAAAAGATCTCTTCGGCGATTCTTCCAGACAACAAGATCATGAGATGTTCCATGAGAGACTCTCTCGTGTATATGTTTGAGGTGGACGACTCAAATACAGTATAACCTGGACTTTTCGGCGACGATAAATTTATGATCACTTTTGTCATTTTAGAATGGTGTTTGGAAAATATTCCGACAATGGCATGACCCATTTCATGAATAGCAATATGATCAATGATGTCAGACGTGAATTCGTGTTCATTCGGTTGCCATCCCACCAACATTTTATTTAAAACCAAATCAAAATCTTTATACGTGAATTTCGTCCTATCATATCTCAAGGCATTCAACATGGCCTCATTTAATACATTTTCTATCTGCGCACCGGTAAGTCCTTCTGTGTATAAAACCAGATCGTCCATTTTGATGGAACTTTCGTGCGGTTTTCCTCGTATATGAATGTCAAGAATCGCCTTTCTGGTGGCACTATCCGGTAGACCAATATATATTTTCTTGTCAATTCTTCCAGGTCTCGTCAGCGCCGTATCTAACAAATCTATACGATTTGTCGCAGCAATCAAAAAAATACCGGTGTTGTTTTTGAATCCGTCCAACTCCACCAATAACGCGTTCAACGTGGAGTCTCTTTCGTTTGAAGAACTTTCTCCATCACTAGACCTTTTTCGCCCTACTGCATCTATTTCGTCTATGAATATAACACAAGGGACGTTTTTGTTGGCCAGTTTGAACATTTCTTTAATTCTTGAAGAACCGACGCCTACATATTTTTCTTGAAAATCGGAGCCGGATACTGCAATAAAAGCACATTCAGATTCTCCCGCCAGCGCTTTTGCGAATAGCGTTTTACCCGTTCCTGGCGGACCTTCCATGATCAACCCTTTGGGTATTCTCACGTTGTACTTTGAATATTTTTCATAATTCTTTAAAATGTCGATACACTGAGTCAGTTCGTTTTTCACATTATCGTATCCACCCACATCTTTAAAACTAAAGCCATTATTTTTGATGACTTCAAAGTTCTCCGACTTTTGTTGTTGTTTGTTGTGCGGTCTCGCCGATGGTCTACTGTCGTCGGCGATTTCAATACCGAATACTGTATATAAATAGGGTTCACCTTTGTCGTCTGCGTCTGACATAATATATTCATCCGTGTATTGCAATGTTGTGTTTTGCGCATTCAATCTTTTCAATTGCTCTTCAAAGTACAATTTTGAGAGAGGATATTTGAATCTTTCCGCTTGCTTTCTATCATTATACTTTTTGCCAAACGGGTTCGTCATTTTTTTGTAAAAGGATCTACTTACTTGTCCATCCAAATATCCATGGCAACACGAAACACCCAGCATCATCATCATCAGAGTTTTTGTAAACGACATTTATAATGATTATATAAATAAACTTTATATATTCATTTGTGTAACAATGTATATTATGGTGTGTAACGATTATGAATAAATGTGTCTTTATCGGCTTTTCCTCTAGTATAATGTCCCTTCTTTGTACGTGTAACTTCGGCGACTGGTTTCCTTTTTTGCGTTTCGCGTTTTCTTTTAGTACCTTTCACCACTTTCCTGTAAATACCACCCTTCTTTTCATATTCAAAAAAAGTCGTGAGATCGCTGCCATTGCCCGTAACGTCCGCCGGCCGAATATTAAACAAACCCTTATTTGTAATATCCCGACAATTAACTTTGGACAAGATAAGAACACCATTGTCCATTAATAGGTCACTGATAAGCCCATACTTCATCATCATAAATGGACATGTGTTGAGTACAATAACCGAATAATGTTTCCAGTGTTGACTTGCGAATTCTTGAAATTCCTTACTGTCGCTTGCGATTTTCATGTTGAAATCTACTTTATCACCTTGTGCTGCGCTTTCTCTTTGCGTTAAATACTCAATGGTATGCGCTTTTTTCTTCAAATACTGACTAACATACTTTTCTATCATGGGTACAATGCTTTTTTGAACGAATAATCCGCTAGAATCATCGCAAGTACCTTCTTTTCGTTGACATAGTACCAGAACTGCCAAACGAGCCGAAGGGGGTGTTTTAGATTTCGGACTTGGACTGGTGCTTGAAATATATATTGGACTATTATGTGGAACAATGGCTTCAAAGTGATTTTCTCCGTTAAACAATATACTGATTGGGTCGTTTGATCTAATGGTATCGTCGTCATATATATCGTTTTTGTAGCGACGATTCTCGGAATTGTCTCCTTTTCTAATCAGTTTTTGATAAACATGAATGGGCCGTTTTAAAATGTACGCCAATGCTATAACGTCCATAATCGCGCCATAAACGAATTGCTCACATACATTTTTGTCGTGCGTCACTGACTTTTCTTGTCCACTCGCATCATATTCCGTATTATCCGATATCATTTGCAAACGTAGTTTTCCAATCAGAGAATCGTCCTTCACGTTCGCCATCTTGCTCACGGACTTGTACAAATTACATACGCGTTGACGTAATTCTTTATGGGTGTATTTTTTATCAATTTGCGAAATAGCAAGAAATAGACAGTCTCCATTCCCTACATTTTCTAAAACCTTGAACTTGTTGTGAAAATCTTGTTTGTTCATATAAGATATATGTAGTTTTTTATTTCACTTTGCGCGACCCCCTCATCTCTCCGCCTATTTTAATTAAATCATATTATATAAAACTAAAAAACCTCTTTCAATGGGGGTCTTAGGGGGGCTGCGCCCCCTTAAAAAAAAGGTGTTTTAAACATTTTAAAAATTCTATTCTAGCTACTATCGTCCGTGCCGCCCGTTCCATTGTTCCTCTTGTAGTCCTCTCTCGTATTCTGCATAATCTGCCATCTGCGATTCCCAATCGTACTCCTCGTGGTCATTCATGCTGATCAACGGATACGCCAAATCGGATGCAATCGGAATACTCACGTCCCACGTCACTTCAGTCACCTCTTCTCCTTCTTTTTCTTGGATTTGCTCCTCTTCATCTTCTTCTATTTTTCGCTCAAAAAGTTCAGGGGCTTCACCCGCAACGTCCCACACAAGCGGACAGCATCCAGTTTCGTGATAACTGCAATACGATCCACATTCCATGCAGATACTGCCTTCAAGATTGATTTCAGGAATACCGTAATATCCCGTCTGAGTCCGCCAGATCGCGATGCGGTCTCGTCCATAAAGATCCTGCAGATATATCACCGAACACGAAATGTCCCTGATCGAGAGATTCAGATGAAGTCTGTAGAACTTCCGTAGCACCTCTTCTGCACTGATGTACATGAAATCCTTGATAATGTCAATCAAGACATCTGGAATCCAAAGTTTGTTGAGGACCATTTGCTGACACACCACGTCATTCGCCTTTTCCACATATCCACACCACCCGTGAACGATTGCCGACATAATGATGATTGATAACGTTACGGTTTGTCTAAGTACTACATCGGTTTAATGACATTTTTTTTTCAATTTTCCGAGGCATATTATATTATTATATGTTATATATCATGCCTTACCATTTCGAATTTAGAATAAATGACACGAATCACGTTTTTCCATGCGATATTGCCACGGTGCAATGCATCGCCAATAAAAGAACCGGAGACCGAGCACGATGTCTCCGTAACTGTGCTATTGGAACTCCCTATTGCTATAGTCATTTATTAAGCGAGAAAAAACTCCGCATTAAACAATCAACGAATCCCAGAGCCGGTAGTGGGTTGTTTGCCCAAGTCAGCCGATCACCGACCAACCGTGAAATTGTGTTTAGAAAGGGTGATTTAATCATAGAGTATACCGGTGAAACGATAGATTTTGCTGAATTGACTACCCGTTACGATTTGGATGAGGATAACCAGTACACTGCCCCTTACGCTTACGAGATAAGAAAAGATGAATCCTTTATAGATGCCGCATGTGTGCGTGGGGTCGCCGCTTTAGCAAATCATAAAGGTGCGACCCAATCCAACGCGAAGTTTGTCAAAACAAGAGGTGCGAACGGTATTTATAATGGAGTGAAACTAGTAGCAACGGAAAATATCAGGAACAACCGTGAAATATTCGCTTCCTATGGAAATAATTATAGGTTAAATGAACCGACCACCCATAGAACCACATACCGCCGGAGAAACTAATTCAATAAAAATGTAAAAACATATGTATATGGCGAGTCTCAATAAGAAAGGTATTTTCGGCGTACAATCTTCTATCGTAAATAGATTAGGAGGATCTACTGCAATAAAAAGCAATACAAGCAAAGCTCAGAACTTTCCAGGTGGTGGTATCGGCGCACGATCTTCCGCTGTCAGAAGAGCCATATCATCAAAATGCCAACCGAGTGTTTCTTGTACAGAAAATCCTGCGACGACGACAAACCCCATAGAAGTGGCTTCCGCCGCCGCAAGGACTGCATCTATCGCATCTGAAGCAGCGAGTCAGGCGCTTGCGGAAGCGGATATGCTGTATGAAATAATACTTGGACAGATTGCATCCGCAGCATCCAGTGTTTCCAGTGCAGAAACAGCTGCTTACAATGCTGTGAACGCTCAGACGACCGCGGAACGGTATGCGTATTTCACAGAGACATCCCAGAATGCGGCAGAAGTATCGGCTATTTATAATGCGGTACAAGCAAGCGTTGACTCAATTGCGGACTATTCTTCCATCATTACGACGAACGCCGCAATTGCGCATGATAATTATTTACGTGCGAAAGCTTTACAAGATTCTCTTTAGGCGTAAAACACGAGAACCTCTGGTAAAAAAAAGATCCGATGAAATATATCTACCAATCCATATGACATCTGCCATATCTATATCTACTGCACAGGCCCTTATATCTGACATATCTTCCGCAAACTATTTGAGCTTAATCAGCGGTATTGTCAACCAAGCGAGTCCATATGCAGAACAAGCCGCGAATTATAATAGTTCAGCAGAGGTTTTCCTCCAAATGGCGCGTAGTGCATATGATGTGTACGCACAAAATGATATTAATGCAGTAAAAGAGTATGCGAGTATTGCCGCGAGCGCCGATATATCTGCATCGTTTTACAAAACAATGGCATATAACGAGAGTCTTTCTGCGATAAACTTAAAAACACTGGTTTCTGCACAAATCGATCTGACTACCGCAGCCATATCAAGTGCGCGTCAGTATGCAATAGACGCGTCAAACTCGGCTACTCTCGCATTAAACGCAACAACTTCAGCGAATGCATGGCAATATTACATAGATGCATCGTTTTCATACCAAAATGCGTACAGCTCTTATACTGATGCATCAAATGCGTACTCATCCGCCTACATATATTACATATACACGTCAGATGCTACGGAAACCGTGCTTAATGCATACAGAAGTGTACAGAAAGCTGAATCGGATGTATCTAACGCATATACAAATGCACGTGCCATATTTGTTGCTGATTCGGAGACCGATATTTCAAACGTATTAAACGCCTATCTTTTGGATATTTCGGGTCATAAAACATCCGTGCAAAACGCTTTACCTATTTCATATAACTACTATCTTGATGCTTCAAACCAAGGTCTGAGTGTGGCCTTATTGAAATATAATGATGCATCCATGAATGCAGCCATTGCATTGTCATACGCGACGGAGGCATTGGATTCCACAGCTAAAGCATACAACGCGTATACGAACTTTGCAGATTATTTCACCCCGCAACCTTTCTCCGCTATTTTGACACAATCGTATGAGATACCCACTACGCAATTGACAACTGCTACGGCATTTACGACCTTGAACCGGTATATGTTATCGTATAACGGGATGTATTTGACAAAAGACGACAGTCATAATTTGGTTTTAACCTCCTCCACGAGCACATATAAGGATGTATTGTCTAAAGTATTTGAAGCGGTTAAGGATAATGTAACTACATTCCGAATAGACTCAGATATGGATTATGTGTATTCATTGGATTATAATTCCACAACCGCAGCTTTGCAATTCTCCAACAATTGGGGTCAAGCCGCAAATACAACGTCCGGATATCTACGATTTGATTTTTCAAATAATCGTTTATTAGTGAAAGGCAGACAGCGTATTAACGACATATCGTATAATTATGCTTCTGACACCAGTACATTTTTTTCAACCGTTCTTTATGTGTACTATGATTCTGTCACAAGTAAATTCAAACTGTCCGAATCTATACCTTCTGGATCAACAGGTACGTTTACGTTAATCAAATCGCCCATTTTGGCGGATATGCCGTCTGCATTCAATCCTTTTCAAATACCATATCAACCCAATTCGCGCGTGTCCATAGCGGATTACGTTGGCGCGAGGGCGAAAAATACGATACAAAGAATGGATAATAGTATTAAAGACGCGGGGGGGAAACGTTTAATGTCTAAATATAATGGTCAGGTAGACGTGTCGGGTCGGAGTATAAAGACGGACGCGTCGGCGAATGCAATGCTAGACACCATTTTTGCGAGTGGACTTAATTTACGGTATAGTAAAGCAGTGTATAAAGCATTTCGGGAAGGAGCTTTGGATACGAAATTAGCCTGCCATTCTATCGCGGATGGAACGCTAGGTCAAAACACCGTGCCATATGTTTATTTTACGATGGAACAGATGCCCGATGGTAGTTATCACCCTTTCATGGTCATTGCCAGTTACTCTATATCCGATAAACCGAATCGTTTGATGGATGTGTGTAGACCGCCCGCGAGTGGAGATAATTATCCCATTGATCCGGTCACGAGAGACGCAACCTTGCAAAACTACTTGACGAAGATCCCGATGGTGAATTATGGCCAGGTCACGGATGTAACCGACAATACTATGCTAGCGACCTTATTATCGGATAGTAGAAATGCAGTCAGTGCGACACCGTACAATTATGCCAGTATCTCCGCAATAGGAGTTGCCGTAGACGGCGTGGTGATCTATCCTACGGCGAATAATACATTACGTCCCGCACAAGCTCAAGCTGAAATAACCAACACCGGTATTCACATCGGCAGAGGTATGGGTCTACATTATCACGCAGATGGTCAAAGTGTCACGTCTAATAATAACAATCTGAATTTGTACAATAGTCGTGATTATATCGGCCATAAACATCCGCCCTTGATTGGATTCGGGTTGGATGGTATAGCCCTATATGGACAATACGACGTCAGGTATGTCAATATGGACGGCGCTTCCGTTTCTATCGACAAGTTCGGAGGACATACCCATGGAAACTACGGATATCATTATCACGCCCATACTGTTCTATCCACCGACTTGTCGGGGTTGATAATAAATTCATCCGGGGTAAACGGTGAAACCCCACTCTCCTCTTCCTCGTATAATGTACATATACTGATGAAAGGCGCATGGGCTGGACGCATTAATACAATTCCAGAATTCTGGGATACGCGGGATAATGCACCAAATTTCACGATTGGTACAAACAACAGTAAATTCGTAGGATTGGCTTAATATATTTTAATGTCTTTAGATGTAAAATGCTCATTTTTTTTGTATTATATACGTTTTGTCGGAATTGTATCCACTATGACAGCCATCAATGCACTCTGTTCAACAAACATCCTATATTCAAAGACAGACCTGACGTGGACTTTTTAGGGAAAGAAATATGCGGCGAAAAGGGGAAATATTTTAAGAGTGGTCTGTTGAATACTACCACGATCATAGCAAGACAAAATACGCATATATTCGAAGGACGATTCAAACCATAAGGTTATATTATTGATAAAATAGTATAAACATTTAAAATATGACACCGGAACTAGTCATAGCTTATTCGGCTATGGCTATATCAACATCCGGAAGATTCATTTTTATGTATTTATTATACACACGGAAATCAACCAATCCCTTATCTTTACTCTTTTCCGCTATGAATATGGTTTCATCCTCGTTGTGGATTACTTATAGTCAAATGATATCGGATACACCACTATTGATCAGAGGGACTTCGGATTTAATACTTTTTTCAATATCTACCACTTATATACTGTATAATAGAATGGAACTGCCCGCAAATATAGAAGATTAAAATAAATCTTTGTTTATAGAGTCTGGCATCCCATGTCCGAACAAAAGCATATAAATCAATATCAACGAAGCGAAAAACAGACTTCTGTTTTCAGCCACAACCTGTTTTTGTTTCAGTACAAAAAACATAAATAAGTACAGAAAAATACCTATTAGAATAGAGTGCAATAACATCATCCGACCCGTTTCCATATTTGGATTATATATATTGTGCTACATGTTTTATTTTTTTAGATTTTCTTTTGTTTGTTGATTTAAAATATTTAATGCATATTTGCCGCAGGGACCACAATGGTCTTCATTCGATAAATCTATTTTGTTGTTAATTTTTGCATGACAATTTTCTATTTTCCATCTACCTAGAGGTCTTGGCAATTCTCTTTGAATTATATTTTTTAAAAATTGTATGACAAATTTCATATATAGATAAGGCTATACTTAAATTTAGGCGTATATAATCTCAAATATCATTTTCAGATAATAATAAAATAAAATCGTTTAACACAAGAATCAAAGACCAGCTTTACGAATGCTCTCCTTCTGCATACCCTGAGTTATTGGAACCTTTAGTCATACCAGGATGTCAATCTATTTTAGTGGATGAGTTTAGAAACGAAGAACAACAAATGAAAGTCCTTGAAGTGCTAGAAAATATTTATGTAACAGACAATAAATATCGCCTTCCTGCATGCGCAGATGACCGAGCCTCGGTTTATGAAAAAGAAGGCACTTACACGATATACCATCT
>Ga0209550_10003130_pt1 | contig 15811 bp, 16 predicted proteins | sample LauGreSuBDMM15SN_2_FD_187567 | JGI IMG/M metagenome (GOLD analysis project Ga0209550, IMG submission 187567) | Freshwater lake microbial communities from Lake Michigan, USA - Su13.BD.MM15.SN (SPAdes) (version 5) | ecosystem: Environmental > Aquatic > Freshwater > Lake | place: Lake Michigan...
AAGCCATTTTGACGTCCTTCGGATTTGACCCATACTGTCCATTGCCACGTTGGCAAGCTTGGACTTAGAACCACTAAGCCCTGCGCTTACCGCCTTGCATTGAACAAAATGGCTTCAAACCGCGCAGGTGGATTTAAGTGGTCCTGACCCTAGGCTGTGAACGCCTAAATATAAACCTTGCGAGCCTCAGACTGGCGACAAGAAGGCTATTGCATGGATGTGCGATAGTCTTTTTCGTTCGCCTGCGTTGGCATCAGCCGACCTTTGCTCAGCTAACCTTCTCGCACAACAGATGCTGGTCTCAAAGCAGCCCCAATTCGGATAACCTTTTGGGTAGGCCTTTGCTGTTATCGGGGCGCTGGCTGGACTGGCCGCAGCCGCGCTGTCCCTCAGTTCGGGTAATGTCGCCACGTCGCCAGTTGCTGCGCCTGCTGTTGTCGTGGCGCCTGCCGCTGCCCCGGCAACAGACGTGGTCAAAAAGGCACCGGCAACCGCCGACGTTGCACCGGAACAGGTGATTGTTGCCGAAGGTGACAGCCTGTCCGGAATAGCTATGGAAAGGGGTGTTCCCGTTGAAGCCATGATTGCCGCAAATCCGCAATTGGCTGACCCCACACGGTTATACCCCGGCGATACGGTCAATCTGCCAAAAGTGGCACCGTCACCGGCGGAGTAAAGTGGACCCGCGCAACATTGCGGTGTTTTTGAAAATGTGAAGATAAAAGGCGGGGTGCGCAGCCCCGCCTTTTTTGGTTTGTTTCGCCGATGCGTGGCTGGCTCCACACATTGTCATGGAAGACGACATGACAGCAGGCCCGCTATACGGACATGAAAAAAGCCCGCCGCTGCGCAAAGGCAGGGCGGGCTTACATTCTATGCGGAAAAAGTGCCGATTATTCGGCAGCTTTTTGCATGTCCTTACCAGCTTCTTCAACAGCAGCGCCAGCTTCAGCAGTAGCATCGCCAGCGGCCTCTGCGGTTGCGTCGGCTGCGCCTTCAGCGGCAGTCATTGCGTTCTCAGCGCCAGCTTCCATAGCTTCGCCAGTTGCTTCGGCGGCTTCGGCGGTTTCTTCGGCAGCCTTTTCACCAGCTTGACCACATGCGGTCAGTGACGCTGCAAAGGCAAGAGCAGCAACAGTTGCGACTAATTTCTTCATCTTGATTCTCCTAAGTCCCTATAACCCCTCGCGGGATTATGAAGGTAACGGATGTTGCTGGCTTTAGGCAACTATTTTTCCAGTCCGCGTGAAATACCCCATTGGCGGGCGACAGTGTAACCGAGATAGCCAGTGCCAAACAAAGCATATAAAGGCTCTGGCAGTCCGTTCAGATAGGCGTTCATGCCACGCGCAATATTGGCCGCGGCCTCTGGCTGCACAGCGGCAATCAACCCCATCGGGATCGCCCACAACAGCATGGCATACATGACATAAAGAAAACTTGGCCGCGCGCGGCTTGTCCACGGGTCGGCAGATTGCGCCTCCGCCAAGACGGCGGATAATTGCGTGCGCAATACATCCATTTCCTGACTGCCTTGCAGCTTGATCAGTTCCAGCTTGGCCGCATCCCGTGCTTTCGGGTCAGGAATGATTTTGTCGATCAGGCTGGCAATCGGCCCAAGGATACCTTCAATGAGTGACATGGCATGCTCCTATCTAAAGTTAACCAATACGGCTTGTTAGCCAGCCATATAGAAATGCCTCTTGCGCAGGGCGTGCTTCGGCCAAGCGGACATAATGCGCGCCTTGCAACGCATCGATTGCCTTGGTCAGAACGCCCTGCGCTGCTGGCCCACGTTTTGTCAAAAATGCCTCCAGCGCGCGTAAAGTGTCCGTGCCGATTGTGCGATCTACGGCTATATCTGGATAATCCGCACCATTGCGGTTCAGCGCGTTCAGCGCGCGTTGCAAAAATCCGATTGCTGTGCCGGTCCCCATATTGACGCCGGTGTCAAATAATTCCTCTGCCAATATCGGGGCGATTTGTGCCACTTTATCGAAGGCAGGTGCGCGCCAATATTGCTTTTTGTAAATCAACGCCGCAACGTTGCGCGGCAAGTCTGCCATCTGCCCCATATAGCCGTGCCGATGGGCGACTGATTGGGTAATGCCCCAACGCGTTGGCCCGCCTTTGTCGGCGGGATGATCGACAAAACCGCCCTCGCGCGCAATCAGTTCGTCAATCAATTCGTCAATATTGTCCCGCATCTGCACATCCTCACTTTCAAAGGTAAAATAACCAATTAGGTTATTTGTAGGAAAGTAAAATGTGCCAAACATACGGGCCGCGCGCGTTTGCGCGTCATTGAGTTTTTATTTTTGTTAGAAAAATTGGTCGGGACGACAGGATTCGAACCTGCGACCCCCACACCCCCAGTGTGATGCGCTACCAGGCTGCGCTACGTCCCGACCGCCAATGACCTCGCGGAGGTCAGTGGAAGCGCGCGTATATGGCGCTGGTTTTTGAAAAGCAAGCGCGCTGTCGACGCTTTGACGTTGCGTCAGCAGGGTGCAGGTGATAATCGCGCCCGATTGGTTCCGGGCTGCGCTGCATGTTGGCGCTCCACTTAATGAATGTGAGGTCTTCCATGGAGTTTGTTATTTTGAGCGCTGCCGCCGGTGGTGCTGGTGGTTCGGCATTTTTTGTGCAGTTGTTTCCGCTCCTGCTGATCTTTGTGGTGTTCTATCTCTTCCTCATCCGTCCACAACAAAAGCGGGCGAAGGAGCATGAGGCAAAAATCGCTGCGGTACAGAAGAATGACGACGTCGTGACCGCTGGTGGCCTGATGGGTAAAGTGACCAAGGTTGCCGACGATCATGTCGAAGTTGAAATCGCGCCAAATGTTCGGGTGAAGGCGGTCAAGTCAACCATCGCCAATGTGCAGTCGCGCAATGCCAAAGCCGCGAATGATTAACCCTGTGGGTTGAACGGCTTTGCCGCTAGCCCCAGATATTGCTTTTATAGTTCGTTCGGAACCCATCTATGCTTGATTTTCCCCGTTGGCGCATATGGATGCTCAACACCGTGCTTGTCGTGGGGATGGCCTTTGCTATTCCGAGCCTGCTGCCAACGTCGATACGCGCGCAGCTGGCGCAATTTGTGCCCACACCCACGATCAATCTGGGCCTCGATCTTGCAGGTGGCAGTCATATCTTGCTGGAGGCGGACACGTCGCAACTATCAGAGGCTCGGCTCGAAGCGTTGGAAGACAGCGTCCGCACAGCGATGCGCCGTGCCAATCCGCAAATTGCGATTGCGGATGTCTCACGCACTAATGGTGAACTTAGCTTTAACGTCACCGACATGTCCAAGGTCGATGCTGCGCGGGAAGTGATCTTGCCGCTGATTAGCAATACTTTGGGCGCGCGAGATTGGAATATCGGCGTCAATAATGGCAACCGCATCATTCTGTCACCGGCAAGCTCAGGCGACGAAAATGCGCTGGACCAAGCGATGGACACAGCCAAGGACGTCATTGACCGCCGGATTAACGCGCTTGGCACGTTGGAGCCGACGATCATTCGTCAAGGTGATAACCGCATCGTCGTTCAGGTTCCTGGATTGGATGATCCAGAGGCGTTGAAGGCGTTGATTGGTAAGACGGCTAAGCTTGAATTCAAGTTGGTTGATGAACAAGCTGATCCCGATCAAACCGCGCAGGGCAAGGCCCGTGTTGGTAGCCAAGTTTTGCCCTATCCCGATAATCCCACTGGTCTGCCGTACATCGCGGTGCGCCGCTTGGGCGGCATATCCGGCGACAAGTTGGTCAAGGCCGACCCGACCTTTGACCAGCAGACCAATGAGCCTGCTGTCACCATCCAGTTTGATTCCGAAGGCGGTCAAAGATTTGCCCGGATGACTCAGCAAAATGTGAATAAATTGTTCGCGATTGTGCTCGACGGCCAAGTCATTTCCGCGCCGCAAATTCGGGAGCCGATTTTCGGCGGCGTATCCCAAATTTCCGGCAGCTTCACGACCGAAAGCGCCAATGCGTTATCGATCTCATTGCGCTCTGGTGCATTGCCGGTGGATTTGACCATCGTGGAGGAACGTTCGGTTGGTCCCGACCTTGGCGCTGACTCCATCCGTCGCGGCGTCTTAGCTGCGGTCATTGGTACAACCGCCATTCTTGTGCTCATGTTCCTCGTATATGGCCGTTTCGGCATATATGCCAATGTGGCTTTGGTCATCAACGTGTTGATGATTTTGGGCGTGATGTCCTTTGCCAATGCGACATTGACCTTGCCGGGGATTGCGGGCTTTGTTCTGACGATTGGTGCGGCGGTTGACGCGAACGTGCTGATCAACGAACGTATTCGCGAAGAACTGAAACGTGGGCGCCGTGTGGTGCAGGCCATTGAGTTTGGGTACAAAGAAGCGAGCCGCGCGATTTTCGACGCAAACAGTACGAACGTCATCGCGGCGGTTTTGCTCTTCATTTTCGGGTCGGGACCCATTCGCGGATTTGCCGTCGTCCTTATGATCGGGATTGTGACCTCGGTTTTCACCGCTGTGACCATCACCCGCATGTGGGTGTCGCTCTGGGTGAAGCGCACGCGGCCCACTGAATTGACGATTTGAGGATATTGATATGAAACTGCTCAAACTCGTTCGTGATGACACCAATATTGACTTTCTCAGATGGCGCGTATGGGCCTTTGCGATCAGCCTAGTTCTGATGGCGGCATCGGTGGGATTGGTCGCGACCAAGGGCCTGAACTTTGGCGTCGATTTCATCGGCGGTCAGATGATCCGCGCGACCTTTACGCAAAGCGCCACGGCGCCCGTGACCGAACTACGCGAGACGGTGGGCAGTCTTGGCTATGGTGATCCGACAATTCAGCGTTTCGGCGCTGAAAACCAAGTGTCGATCCGCATGAAACTGCCTGAAGGTGCCGACAAAAACCCCGAACTCGCGAATGCGATGACGGCGAAGATTACCAGCAGTTTGAAGGCGGGTCATCCCGATGTGCGGATTGACGGGGTAGACTCCGTGTCCGGCAAAGTTTCGGAGGAATTGTTCAGCAAAGGGGTATTGGCACTTCTGGCCGCCATGGCCGGGGTTTCGATCTATATCTGGTTCCGTTTCGAATGGCAGTTTGGTGTAGGGGCGATCTGGTCTTTGGTCCATGACGTAACGCTTACCTTCGGGCTTTTTGCGCTTACGGGGTGGGAGTTTGACCTGAACATCATTGCCGCGCTGCTGACCATCATCGGCTATTCCTTGAACGATACCGTCGTGATTTACGACCGTATCCGCGAAAACCTGATGAAGTTCCGAAAAATGGAAATGGCCTCGCTGTTGAACCTGTCGGTCAATGAAACCTTGTCCCGTACGGTGATGACCAGCGTATCGATATCGCTACCGCTGATCGTGCTCGTGCTATTTGGACCGGACGTCATTTTTGGCTTCAGCATGGCAATGGCATTTGGTATTGTTGTTGGCACTTATTCGTCCATTTATCAGGCCGCGCCGATCCTGATTTGGCTCAAGGTTGGATCACATAGCTTCGTCCCGACTGACGAAGTGACGGGTTCCAAGGCGGAGCGGATAGGCCAGGACTTCGGCGCGCAGCCTTAACGGTTATAACTTGCGGACGAGCCGGACGGCTTTGGCAATCCAGGCTGGGTCGGTCACGACCTGCTGACGTGCGCCAGCCTCCAGCGGCAGAAGGTGGAGCTTTCCGGCATCGCGGCCAAGCAAGCGGCCAAAGATGAACCGCCCGCTCGGTCGCGGCACAAGGACATCCAAATTCAGCGCAGCGGCAAAATCCTCCGCCTGCAGCTGCTCCAGCCATAATTCATCGCCGCGTCGATATTCGCCCATCGGTGCCGCAATCCTAAGCCCGACCATCCTGCCGCTGACATTGGGCACCATGATACGCTCCTCTTGTGTTGGCGCATAAGTTCCGTCCTCATGCAGCACCGCCGCGACGGACAGAAATTGTTGGTCAGGCAAAGCGACGAGATCGCTTGAGTCCACGCCCAAAGCATCCGCAATGCGGTTAATCCAGATAAGCGAAAGCACGCGCATGCCGGTTTCAAGGCGGCCGATGGTTTGTGCCGTTGTTGGAGGCTTACAGCGTTCTGCCACATCGGCAAGTGTCAGGCCTTTGGCCCTTCGAACATCGCGAATTCGACTTTGCATGGAGCACTCCATTACCAAATAGGTTTTTTCTTTCCTACAATATTTACCACATGGCAAGGGTGATTCGAACAGTCAAAGGAGATTATCGATGCCCGCCAAATCCTATTCGAACCGGAAATTTCACGATCCACGCATGCTGGTCGAACACCCGGTGGCAGAAATTCAAACAACCCAGCGCAGTGTGACGATTAACCTGTCGGAATCGCCACTGTCGTGGCTGCATGCGCGCGGCCATTTGTCGAACCGACAAATGTTGGCAGGCGAGACATTGCGCGGCGATTATGAATCAGCCGCACTTGGACCGCATGTGACTATGTCGTGGGAGAATATCCCGCGCAGCCGTCAAAAACGCGGTGCGCCATCGGGGCTTAACCGAACCGAACGGATGATTCAGGCCAAAAGCCGCTTTGACGGCGCGTTGACGGCGCTTGGCCCCGATCTGTCGGATATTGCGTGGCGGGTCATTTGCGTTGGGGAAAGCGTGCCCGCTGCGGAACGCGAAATGTCGTGGCCTGTGCGGTCGGGAAAGCTCGTGCTCAAAATCGCGCTAGATCGGCTGGCGGCCTTTTACCGCATTCCAGGCTAGGATGTGGAATCTTCGACCATCATGGCGAGTTCGAGCCAACGTTCCTCTGCCGCATCCTTTTCGGCGCGCAGGCTATCGGTCTTTGCGGTCAATTCAGCAAAACGCGCTGGCTTTTGCGTGTACAAAGCTGGGTCACTCATTTCCTTTTCCGCCGCCGCAATCTCGGTATCGATGTCTGTGATGCGCTTTGGCAGGAGGTCATAATCGCGCTGATCCTTATAGGTCAGCTTGACCTTTTTTGGCGCTGATGGGGCCGCATTATTAGGCTCGGACGACGCCACCTTTTCGGCCTTCTTGGCGGCGGGCTTGTTCCGCTTGTCCCGTTTTTCTTCCCAATCAGCATATCCACCGGCGATGATATCGACATGGCCTGATCCATCCAAGCCTAGCGTCAAATTGACCGTCCGGTCCAGAAAATCGCGGTCATGGCTGACGATTAAAACCGTGCCGTCATAATCGGCGATAACCTCTTGCAACAGGTCCAGCGTTTCCAGATCAAGGTCATTGGTCGGCTCATCCAGCACCAGCAAATTGGCCTCCCGGGCAAATTCCCGAGCGAGCAAAATGCGCGATTGCTCGCCGCCGGATAAGGAGCCAATCCGGGCCTCAATCAACGCGGGGTCAAACAGGAACTCCTTAAGATAACCCTGCACATGCTTGCGCACGCCGCGCACATCGATCCAGTCGCTGCCATCGGCCAACACATCGCGCACGCGCTTTTCGGGCGTCAGCAATTTGCGTTGCTGGTCAATGACGATGCCCGTGAGCGTCGGCGACAGCGTGATGCTGCCCGTGTCGGGTTCGGTCTCGCCCGTCAGCATACGGATAAGCGTTGTTTTGCCCGTGCCATTTGCGCCCACAATGCCGATGCGGTCGCCGCGTTGAATGCGCAGCGTGAAATCCTTGATAATCGTGCGATCGCCAAAGCTTTTGCCAACATTCTGCGCGCTGATGACCGTTTTGGTTTTGCTGTCGTCGCTTGCGGCAGCGAGCTTGGCCGTACCTTGCGGGCCAATCATCGCGGCTCGGGCGGCGCGCATTTCCCATAGCTTGGCCAAGCGACCTTGGTTACGCTTGCGCCGCGCAGTGACCCCGCGTTCCAACCAATGCGCCTCAATCTTCAACTTGGCATCCAAACGGTCTGCATTGCGCGCATCTTCGGCAAAGACCCGTTCAGTCCAAGCGTCATAACCGCCAAAGCCGATTTCATTGCGGCGCAGCAGGCCGCGATCCAGCCAGAATGTCTGCCGCGTCAACCGCGTCAGAAACGTTCGGTCATGGCTAATCACCATGAATGCGCCGCGATAGCGCGTCAGCCATTCCTCCAGCCATTCAATCGCCGCAAGGTCAAGATGGTTGGTCGGTTCGTCCAGCAGCAGCAGGTCAGGCTCGCTTGCCAGCGCGCGGCAAATTGCGGCGCGGCGCTTTTCCCCGCCGCTTGCGGTCTTTGCCTCTCGGTCCAAATTAATGCCCAATTGGTCAGCAATCGCGCGCACCGCATATTCGGGTGGGCCTTTTTCACCATGAATGGCAAAATCGACCAGCCTGCTAAATACGCTGACGTCGGGGTCTTGTTCTAACATCACAATGTTGGTGCCGGGCGCGATGACGCGGTTGCCCTTGTCAGCTTCGACCGTTCCGGCCACCAGTTTCATCAACGTCGTTTTGCCCGCCCCATTGCGCCCGATCAGTGCTAACCGATCACGCGCGCCGATGAATAAGTCGATATCCTGAAACAGCCAACCGCCACCTTGCTGGAGCGCGAGATTTTCGAAAGCGAATATGGGGGGTGCTGACATGTTGACGGGCGGATAGGACGCAAGTGGCGGCAATGCAACCGTGACGGTGGAAATTAAGACCCTGAAACAAGTTCAGGGTGACGGGGTAGGGTGTCCAGGGTGACGGGGTGGGGTGTTCAGGTCGACGCGGCATCATATTTTCCAGGATCGATATTTTCCAGTATCGTGATGCCGACCACGCGCGCGTCATGCTGAACTTGTTTCAGCATCCTACTTCGGGCATCAACGTAAAACGCAAACCGCAAAACACAGTCAGGGCATCAGCAAGGCAAAGATCATGCGCACTATCTATCTCAACGGAAACTACATCCCCGAAACCGAGGGCAAGGTGTCGGTCTTCGACAGAGGCTTCCTGTTTTCAGACGCTGTTTACGAGGTAGTCTCGGTACTCGACGGTAAACTTGTGGATTTCGACGGCCATGTCCAACGCCTTGCCCGCTCGCTCGCAGAAATCGGGATAAGAGGCGCACCAGACGCAGACCAGTGGCGCGCTATTTGCCGCGAACTGGTGGCGCGTAACAACCTCGAAGAAGGCATGATCTATTGGCAGGTCACACGCGGCACGCCTGAAGACCGCGACTTTCTGTTTCCGCCTGCCGATACGCCGCCGACGGTTCTTGCTTTTACGCAATCCCGCACGCTGGCGGACAACCCATTGGCACAACGCGGCATTCGGGTGATAACGATGCCGGATTTGCGTTGGGGCAGGGCAGACATCAAAACAACGCAATTGCTCTATGCTTCTATGATGAAAAATGAGGCGATTGTGCGCGGCGCGGACGATGCGTGGATGGAGCGCAATGGCTGGATTACCGAAGGCAGCGCGCAAAACGCGCATATCATCACGCATGAGGGCATTTTGGTTACGCACCCGCTTAACCGCGAAATCTTGCACGGTATTACCCGCGCATCCGTGCTTCCGCTTGTGGCACAACATATAGAAGAGCGGCCTTTTTCCATTCGCGAGGCGGAGCAAGCGGCGGAAGCCTTTGTGTCGTCCGCCTCAGGCTTTGTGATGCCCGTCGTGCAGATTAACGGGCAATTAATCGGCAATGGCCAACCCGGTTCGGCAACCGTTCAGCTTCGCCATGCCTATATCGAATGGGCACGCCGAACAGCGATTTAAGCCGGTAGCCTTGAACGGGAGTTTGATATGCGGAAATTTATGGTGGCAGCGATGCTTGCGACGAGCGGGATGATGGCCAGTGACGCGATGGCGACGGAGGTGCATGTTACCACCGCCAATCCGGTCATTGACCTGACGATCTCAGAAACGGTCGAAACCCCGCCGGACATGGCTACATTTTCTACTGGCGTTCAAACAATGGCGCCAACGGCAAGCGCGGCGGTCCGCGCCAATAATGCGCAAATGGCGTCTGTAGTTGCGCGGCTGAAGACGCTTGGCATTGCGGATCGTGATATCCAAACCACGCAAATCAATTTGAACCAGCAATTTGACTATCGCGACGGGCAGCAGATTTTTAAGGGCTATCAGGCGTCGAACATGGTTAATGCCAAGCTACGCGACCTGACAAAGCTTGGCGCTTTCCTTGATGCGCTTGCAGTGGATGGCGCGACCAATTTCAATGGACCAATGTTTGGCATTGATGACGACAGCAGCTTCCGGGAAGCCGCCCGTGACAAGGTGTGGGCCATGGCGATAGCCAGGGCGCGCAGTCTGGCGCGGAAAGCCGGTTACAATGACGTTCGCGTATTGCGTATCGAAGAAACGGACAATCAAGGGCGTTATGCAGCAATGCCTATAGTCGTGCGTGCGTCGATGAATGACATGGGGAAATCCACACCCATTTCGCCTGGCGTGCTCAGCGTTGCGGCAGGCATGTCCTTCACATTTGAAATGGTGAAATAATGGATTTTGGACGTCAAACGACGCGAAGCGCAGGCGCGCCATTCACTTTGCGTTCAATGCCGTACGCTTAGGGGGCGATGATGTTATACCGACTTGTCCTTGCCTCCATGCTCGCAAGCATCGCTTTGCTTAGTCCTGTAACCGCCGATCCGCTCCGGGGGGAGCAGAATGAGGCGCGGCAGGATATGCGGGCCGGCAAGGTTAAGCCCTTACGCGAGATCGAGGCAAATATTGTCCCACGCATGCGCGGGATGCAGTATCTGGGCCCAGAATACGACCCGGTCGCACAAGTTTACCGTTTGAAATTCATCGACCGCGACCGGGTTATCTTCGTCGACGTGGATGGGCGGACGGGAAGTGTGCTGCGGCAACGGTGATAGGATTTTGTCGCGGGACCCAAATCTGCTAGCCTCATCGTTATTCAAACTATGACAATATAAGGGAACGGCATGCGCATCTTGATCGTAGAAGACGAACCCAATTTGGGCAAGCAGCTCAAGTCAACGCTTGAAGGCGCTGGCTATGCCGTTGACCTCTCGGTTGATGGTGAGGATGGCCATTATATGGGTTTCACCGAAAATTACGACGCCGTCATCCTTGACCTTGGTCTGCCGGAAATTGACGGGCTGACCGTTCTTGACCGCTGGCGCAAGGAAGGCAGGAAATTCCCTGTGTTGGTGCTGACGGCTCGGGATAGCTGGTCGGATAAGGTCGCTGGCCTTGATGCAGGTGCCGATGATTATCTCGCGAAGCCGTTTCAGACCGAAGAATTGATTGCACGATTGCGCGCGCTGATCCGCCGTGCATCTGGCAATGCGTCAAGCGAGCTGAATGTCGGCGATGTCCGGCTGGATACGCGTTCGGGCCGTGTGACGCTTGATGGTCAGCCCGTGAAGCTGACGGCGCAAGAATATAAGCTGCTGTCTTACCTGATGCACCATAAGGGCAAGGTTGTGTCGCGGACGGAACTGATCGAACATATTTATGACCAGGATTTCGACCGTGATTCGAACACTATTGAGGTCTTCGTGACCCGCATCCGCAAGAAACTGGGGCAGGAGGTGATTTCGACGATCAGGGGCCTTGGCTACAGCCTTGAGGAACCCGTTAGCTGAAACCGCCAGTCGCCATTATGACCGCACCAAAGACGCCAACGTGGCGCAGCCAACTTCAAAGCACAGGATCGCTTACCCGCCGGATGATCCTGACGGCCGCTGCGTGGATTACGATTTTGCTCATCGGTGGGGGCGCTGCGCTGGACCGCGTGTTGACCAATTCGGTTGAACAGAATTTTGATACCCAGATCGAATATGTCCTGACTGCGATGATTGCTTCGGCAGAAATCGGCCCTGATGGTGAAATTCGGATGAACCGGCCGTTGGGCGACCAACGTTTTCTGGAACCGAACAGCGGCGTTTACTGGCAGATTACGGGCAAAGACGCGATGCCCTTTTCCTCTCGCTCACTGTGGGACCGCGCGCTTCGCCCGCCCGCTGGTCATAAAGATCAGGCGGTTCATTTTCGGAACAGTGGTGAATTTCCTGACGAGCCGCTGCGCATCGCAGAGCGCTCGATAAAGCTTCCGGACTCCGATGTTGCTTGGACATTCATGGTGGCGCAGAGCCGCAATAGTCTTGATGCGCAGATCCAGGAACTGCGCTCTGTATTGGTGACAAGCTTCTTTCTGCTAGCGCTTGGCCTTATCATTTTGGCGGCGTTACAGACATTTTATGGTCTGTGGCCGCTGCGCGCGGTGCGCATGGCGATTGCCCAGATGCGCAGCGGCAAGGAAAGCCGGGTGACAGATGCCTTGCCCGACGAAGTGATGCCGATGGTCAATGAGTTGAACGCCTTACTCGACCATAATGAGAAACAGGCGGAGGAATCGCGCCGTCATGCGGGTAACCTTGCGCACGCGCTCAAGACGCCGTTAACTGTCATCATGAATAGCGCGACCGCGCACGCCCCTGATATGTCGGAAACGGTCATCCGCGAAGCCACAACGATGCGGCGTCAGGTGGACCATCATTTAGCCCGCGCCCGCGCTGTTGGCCGCCGGGGCCACAGCCACAGCCGCGCGGTGGTCTGGGGCAGCTTGGAATCGGTCGAGCGCGCGGTGGGCCGTCTCTATGCGCATATCCGACTCGATATGGCCGGAGACAAAGCAATTGCGGCACGGGTGGAGCGGCAGGATCTGGATGAAATGCTCGGTAACCTGATCGAAAACGCGGCGAAATATGGCGGCGGCAGTGTGTTTGTGACGGTCGAGGATGCAGGCGACTTTGTTGAAATGATCATTGAGGATGACGGACATGGCATCCCCGAAAGCGAACGTGAACGGCTGTTTGATCGCGGTGCGCGGTTGGATACCGGCAAGCCCGGCACGGGTCTTGGTCTCGCGATCGTCCGCGACGTTGTCGAAATTTATGGCGGGACTGTCGCGTTGGAAAAAAGCGAGGATCTGGGCGGACTCTTGGTCAGATTACGCTTACCAAAAGCGACAAGCTGATTAACTTCCGTCGCGGATTTGCTGATGATGGCGGATGACTTCATCAATGATGAAGCGCAAGAATTTCTCGGTGAAATCAGGGTCAAGCTTGGCGTCATGTGCCAATTGCCGAAGCCGCTCTATCTGCCGCTCTTCGCGTGCGGGGTCTGCGGGTGGCAGCGATGACTTTGCCTTAAACTCACCCACGGCCTGCGTTATCTTGAACCGCTCGGCGAGCATGAAAACGAGGGCAGCATCGATATTATCGATACTGTCGCGAAAGCGGGCGAGGGTGTCTGCGTCGTTCATTGGTGCCATCTGTGCCGATATTGACCGCAACGGACAAGGGGAAATACGCCATTTGCACTTGCCTATCCACGCTGCGGGCGTCACAGCGATCAGATTATGACGGCAACTATCCACAATATCGGCGGACATCAGGCCCCATCGCTCGACCCAATTTTGAAATTGGTCGCTTTGGGCATGAATAAGGTCAATGCGGTCATTCTGGATCGCATGCAGTCCGAAATTCCGCTTATTCCCGAACTGGCTGGCCATTTGATTGCCGGCGGTGGTAAACGTATGCGACCAATGCTTACTTTGGCCTGCGCGCAGTTGCTCGATTATCCTGGTGATCGTCATCACAAATTGGCTGCAGCCGTAGAGTTTATTCACACCGCGACGTTGCTGCATGATGATGTTGTCGACGGCAGTGACATGCGACGCGGCAAGACTGCGGCTAACCTTATTTTCGGCAACCCAGCGGCTGTGCTTGTCGGCGACTTTCTGTTCAGCCGGTCGTTTGAGCTGATGGTCGAGGATGGTTCGCTCAAGGTTCTTAAAATCCTGTCGAACGCATCGGTCGTTATCGCGGAGGGCGAGGTCCACCAGTTGACTGCGCAGCGCCAGATTTCGACGACGGAAGAAAAATATCTCGACATCATTGGTTCGAAAACGGCGGCTTTGTTTGCTGCGGCGTGCCGGATATCTGCGGTTGTCGCTGAAAGCGGAGAGGCCCAGGAAATGGCGTTGGATGCCTTTGGCCGGAATCTTGGTATTGCGTTCCAGCTTGTTGACGATGCCATTGACTATGTCTCCGACGGCGCGACCATGGGGAAGGACAGCGGAGACGATTTCCGCGATGGCAAAGTTACCCTACCTGTGATCCTCGCGCATTGCCGTGGCAACACCGAAGAGCAGAAATTTTGGCGCGACGCGATGCTGGGTAACCGGGTAAGCGACGCCGATTTGGCCCATGCCCGTGCCTTGTTGCGTGCGCATCGTGCCATTGACGACACATTGGATCGGGCGCGGCATTATGGTCAGCGCGCGATTGATGCGATTGCGCATTTCCCCGCAGGCGAAGCCAAATCTGCGCTGACCGAGGCAGTGGAATTCGCAATAGCCCGGGCATATTGACGGACGCAGCGGTGCCGTCCGCGCTGAATATGACCGAAGCATTGCCTGTCATGGCGGTTATGCCCGATTTGCTGGCATCGTTGCGCGCGGCTCCCAACGCCGTTCTTATCGCCCCGCCGGGCGCTGGCAAAACGACGATGGTTGCGCCTGCTTTGTTGGCTGAGCCTTATTGCACTGGCCAAATCCTGTTGCTGTCACCACGCCGCTTGGCCGCGCGCATGGCGGCGGAACGTATCGCCGAAAATTTGGGTGAAACGGTCGGCGGACGGGTTGGATACGCGACGCGGCTCGATAGCAAACATGGCCCGGATACCCGCATATTGGTGATGACCGAGGGTATTTTCCGCAATCGGATTATCAGTGATCCTGAGCTATCAAGCGTATCAGCTGTGTTGTTTGACGAAGTGCACGAACGCAGCATCGATAGCGATTTCGGGCTCGCGCTGGCGCTGGAGGCGCAAACCGCTTTCCGGCCTGATCTGCGCTTGCTGGCAATGTCGGCCACTTTGGATGGTGCGCGTTTTTCAACCTTGATGGGCGACGCGCCGGTACTGGAAAGCGAAGGCAAAAGATGGCCTTTGGAATATTTATATGTCGGCCGCAGGACCGAACTGCCGATTGAAACCGACATTGTGCGCATATTGCGTCAGGCGCTATCGGAGCAGCAGGGCGATATATTGGCGTTTCTGCCCGGCGTGCGTGAGATTGACCGTGCCTTTGACGCTTTGGGTGATTGCGGGCCAGATATCGTGGTGCACAGGCTGCACGGGCAGATTGACCCAGCGGACCAGCGGCTTGCGGTTCGCCGCGACGCGCATGGCCGCCGCAAGGTCATTTTTGCCACAAACATTGCCGAGACCAGCCTGACCATCGACGGGGTGCGTGTCGTGGTCGACAGCGGCCTTGCACGACGCGCGCGCTTTGATCAGGCGGCTGGTGTCACGCGGTTGGTAACAGAGCGGGCAAGCCTGTCTGCCGCAACCCAGCGCGCCGGGCGTGCCGCGCGCCAACAGGCTGGCGTTGCCTATCGGCTGTGGCAGGAGGCAGGCAACGGGGGCCTGCCGCCATTCGACCCACCGGAGATTCTGGAGAGTGACCTTGCACCCTTATTGCTCGATTGTGCGCGTTGGGGCGAGCAAGACCCAGCAAAACTCCGTTGGCTTGATACGCCGCCCGCCGCTGCCGTGCAGCAAGCGCACAAATTGCTTTTGTCGGTTGATGCGCTGGATCCGCAAGGCCGCATCACGGAGCACGGAACCACGCTTGCCAACCTTCCCTTGCCGCCGAACCTTGCGCATATGGTTGTGACCGCTGCCCATAGCGGGCAAGCGCAGGACGCGGCGATGTTGGCGGTCTTATTGCAAGAGCGCGGCCTGGGCGGGCCAAGTGAGGATATTGAGGCACGCTTTGAACGCTTCGTGCGGGAACGTGGGCCAAAGGCAGACGCCGCACGCAAGCTAGCGGACCGCATTGCGCGGTTGTGCGGCGGTAATGCCGGGGT
>Ga0209550_10003132_pt1 | contig 15801 bp, 35 predicted proteins | sample LauGreSuBDMM15SN_2_FD_187567 | JGI IMG/M metagenome (GOLD analysis project Ga0209550, IMG submission 187567) | Freshwater lake microbial communities from Lake Michigan, USA - Su13.BD.MM15.SN (SPAdes) (version 5) | ecosystem: Environmental > Aquatic > Freshwater > Lake | place: Lake Michigan...
GTATCCTGAACTAAAAGAAAAAAGAGTTGGTTTAGGTGTGGCTAATATTTCAATGGAATATTTAGAAAACCTTAATCGTTTTAAATTTACTGAAGATAAAACAGAAATTAAAAACAGAATGGTTAAGCAATTCCAAGCATCACAAGCAGGCATTTCTGAAAATAAATTAGATGGTAGAGGTAAAATCAACCTAGCAGAATATTTTGTAACAATTGAATGTTATGATTACTCAGTATCGGAAGATGAAACTATCAATCTAAAAGATGGTGTTAAGAACATGATGGTAACTCGTTTAGGTTTACAGGTTCGATTCACTAACGCAGAAACAGGAGTTGTGTTTGCAGCATCTGGTTTAGGTGAAGCAACTACAACTAGAGAATTAACATTCTTGTCTGACGCAACTGTGGATGAAATGAAATTCAACCAGTCAACTATTTCTATTGCAACTAAGAAGGCATTAGATATTGCTTGTGCTAGGATTTTAGATAGAATGATTAAGAAAGGTATATTTCCAAACTAATGAAAAAATGGTTAATAAGTTTACTATTAATCACCCTTTTCCTATTTGCTAAAACAGCAAGTGGGCAGGTTTATACTCAAACCTTTATTGATAAATGCTCAGGTCAAGTTAAAGTAGCTACTACAACCATAATAAATGGTAATTCAATAGTATCATTTTATGGGCAGGTAAAATCATTTACACCAGCACAAGTAGCAAGTGGAGAATTACAAACATGGCTCCAAACAACTTATGCTTATTATAATTCATTAACATGCCCCGTAGCAGCACCCGTAGTAACACAAACAGTACAAAATACAGTATCACAAGCAGCATCTCAAGCAGCAAGTTCAGCAGCTTCATCAGCAGCAAGTTCAGCAGCATCAAACGCAGCTTCAGGAGCAGCAAGTGGTGCGGCCTCTGGTGCAGCAAGTGGAGCAGCTTCAGGAGCCGCGTCTTCAGGAGCCTCAACAGCAAGTTCAGGAGCAGCTTCCTCGAGTGGTACATCTACCCAATCATCATCTTCATCATCATCCTCCTCGTCCTCCCAATCGTCTTCATCTTCTGGGTCTTCTTCTTCATCAAGTTCATCTGGAGAAAGCAAAAGCGAAAGCAGCAGCTCAAGCAGCGAATCAAAAACAGAAAGTAAATCTGAATCTAAGTCTGAGTCTAAATCTGAAGAGAAAAAAGAAGAAAGTAAATCTGAATCTAAAGAGGAAAAGAAAGAAGAATCCAAAGAAGAGAAAAAAGAGGATAAAAAGGAAGAAAAGAAAGAAGTTAAAATGAATCCAATAATGTTGGGTTCTGATCTAACAGTAGCACAAAATGCTTCTGGTGGGTTTACACCTGTTATGTCATTAAGCATGTCTCAAGCATCAACTACAGGTGAGTCTAGTTGGGGTGTGTCAAGTATGATTTGGATGGATTTGAAGTCATTCGCTTTATCTGCGAATAAAAGCACGATGAATTTTAAAAACGGAGCACTCAAATCGATAGATGCCTATTCATATACCGTTGCTTACGTAGCAGGTACACATATGACTTTTGGTGGGTTTACACACGTTGTACCTCATCCAAAATATGGAACGTATGGGTATAACTTATCCATTATTAATATTAAACTGAAATTAGCTGAAAATAATTATTCATATTCAATGATGTCTTCAGCTACAGCATTTTGGACTAAACCATATCAAATAAGCAAAAAATCAACCTTATCTCCAGGAGTGTTCTTAATGGCATCTCCATACATGTATAACAGCAAATCAGGAAGTACTTGGAATTATAATGTAATGAGTTTGGTGGGCACAGGATACAGTCTTAGATTGAGTAAAAGATTTGGATTTAACATTGATTACAAAGCCAGTATATCAACAACACCTGGCTCTCCAATATTAAGTTTCTTTCTAGTGGGTTCAAGACTTCAACTATAATATTAGTTCGGTCAAAACCTCAATCGTATGTTTACATCAAATAAATTTATTAAACAAACAAACACACAATGAAAAAAGTAATCGCAATTTTCGCAATCGCAGCTTTGACTGCATGTGGTGGTAAAGGTACTTCAACTGAAGTTACAACCGATTCTACAGCAGTATCAACAGATTCAACAGCAGTTCAAGCAGATACAACTGCAACTGCAACTGAGGTTGTTAAATAAGTTATTTTGGCCCACCATTAATTTGGTTGGGCCAAATTTCTGCTTTACATTTATGTCATGTATAAGATAAAACAATTCTTTAGACGCATATACAATTTATATCGTTGGTTACCTATTATATGGAAGGACCAGGATTGGGATGATCACTATATTTGGGAGATACTTAAATTCAAATTAAAGAATCAAGCAAAATATATTGGTACTAAAGACAGACACGTCAGTGCTAAACGTGATGCTGAGATAATGATGTTATGTACTCGTTTAATTGACAAAATACAATCAGAATATTATTTAAATGAACATAGTGATTACCATCAAGTAGAATTTATTACCACTCCAAGTCTAACCCATCCTGGTAGTTATGAATTGGATTTAAAAGAAATATCTGAAAATTTTGATGAATATTTTGTAAAATATCCTCGTATTTGGGTAGCGGTAAACAAAATGGATAATCCTCCATTCTCAAAAGATACTAAGGATGGAATTGCTATTAATATGAGTCATATAAATCATTTAAGAGCAAAAAAATTATTATTCAGTATTTTAGAAGAAAATATTGAAAGATGGTGGGATTAATTATATAAACAACAATAAAATGATAATAGCAATAATCAGTATAGTATTAGCATCCGCTTTGATAGCTTGGAGATGGGTGAAAGGAATTGATTTTATGAAAGAAAACCATCCTGATTATAAAGGATATGATTTATTTGATGAAGAAGATAAAGACAATGTATTATGAAACAGTATATAAACCCAATACTAACAGCATGTTCACTGTTAGCACTATTAACAACCATTTACTTTCAGAACGAAAGAATTAATCAATTTAAGGTTGAAGTAAAAACACTACAATCAACAGTAGATAGTTTACGTGATGAAAATTTTATAAATCATGTACAGCTTAATAGGTATGAATTAACTTTAGATCATTTACAACAAGTAAATCCAAATGCCGCTCTTCAGTTTGTAAATTTTATGAACCACGAGACTGAATAGTGGTTAATGTTTTTGAATTGTAGATATTTATATCTATGATACGTACAATCAACATTAAAGGAAAAGAATATTGTGTTGTTACAACAACATTTACAGCATATGATGTTGAAACGTATGTTCAAATTAATATTGACATAAGTAAATTAGACGTAAACGAAAGATTAATTATTAAACGTAACGCTAATTTATTTTTCAATCGTCCTTTTAAAATAGCAAAATCCCTACCTGAAATTAAGAAACCTTGGTGGAAAATTTGGTAATGGCAAAGTAGGTTATTAGATTCACTGTATGAAAACAGTAATAGTCGGAGACATCCATGGCCATGATTCATGGAAACAAGTTGTTCAGCAAGAACAGGACGCAGATAGAATCATCTTTGTAGGTGATTATTTTGATTCATTCACTGTTCCTGGATTAATTCAGTGTCAAAATTTTCAAGATATTATTGAGTTTAAAACTACAACTGATAAAGAAGTAGTAATGATGGTTGGTAATCATGATTATCATTATTTCCCTGAAATTGGAGATAGTAATACTTCAGGTTATCAATCTAGAATGGCTCCCACTATTCAACACATTATTACTACTAATAGAGACCATTTACAAATGGCTTATCAATTTGATGATATATTAGTTACACATGCTGGTGTAAGTAGTGTATGGTTAGATGATATAGTTGTGGATTGGAATGTAGATAGTTTAGATGCTATTATAAATGATTTATTTAGGTTTCAACCCGTTAAAGTCGGTTATCGTTCATATAAACAAGTTGGAGATCAAGTGTATGGTTCATATGGGTTTGGAGATGAAACATTCCAAGGCCCGCTTTGGATCCGTCCTAAATCATTAATGGAAGCTAATTACGATACGTTACGTACTAAGATTAGACAAGTAGTAGGTCATACAACTAGAAAACAAATCGATATTGAAGGTAAATCTACTGGTGGTCGTTATTACTTTGTAGACACAATGCCGAGAGAATATTTGATTGTCAACGATGGAGTCGTATCTTTAGGGGAATTAAAATAAAGCAGGTTATGAAGTTGAAATACATACTAGAAGATTTAAGATGGCTAAAGGTACTAAATAGCCCATTCAAACCATTTAAAATTGGTTTCTATGCTGGTAAGACACAGGTAGGTATTCCATATTTTCTACCTCGTAAATGGGTTAAGGCAACACCAGAACGAGCTTACAAAGCAGCTAGTGATGATATTGAACAACAAGAAAAATGGAATAAGCTTAACCCAAAACATGCACGTAAAATTAAACCAATTGGAGAATTATTTCATGAAAAATTAAAACATAATTTTGCAGTGCCTTTAACAGTTGGATTTAACTATTGTGGTTTAGGATGGAAAACAAAATGGACAGATACTGATTTCAGACATGAGTGGAATCCAGTATTATCGTTCGTATTTTTCGGATATCAAATTGCATTAACATTTTATAGCCCTTATCAATCTCACTATTGGGAACCGTGGTTATATTATGAATATGCTACTGATAAGACTAAATCTAAACGTGAGCGAATAGAACAATGTAGAATGGAAGCTCCACAAACATGGACTTCACACAAACATGATGAAGAACCAATAACAACAGATTATTATACTAAAATACTCAAATCAAAATGGCTAAAAGATTAACACTTCAAGAAAAAAAAGATATCTTTATTGTAGATGCAATCAATAAAATGTTTGAGATTGCAGGACATACTGTTACATTTGATGATATTAAAGATAGAAAAGATGATTGGTATGCTCAATGGACAATGACTATGGAGCATAATGATATTTGGAAAGAATGGGGAATCTTAGAAATGAAAAAAAGATTCAAATATGATAGAAGGTGGGCTGAAAGAGAAATGGCAATGATATCACTCATGTGGGGTTTAAAATTTAGTGATTGTATTTATGAAAATTAATAGAGACGAATTTATAACTAATTTAAGATGACAGGGAAGAATCAACCAAAGCGTAAAGAATTTATTGTAATGAATTCACAATTAGAATATTTTTGTGGATTAGCATATGGTGGTAAATTAGTGTGGTGTGGTGATTATAAAGAAGCAAAACCACTAGATAATGAACTTAAATTTAAAACATTACAAAGAATGTGTTGGGGTGAAGAACTTATCTTAGATTATATAAATTAAACAGTTATGGAAAACGAATTTGGATTAGATGAGGAATACATGAAGCATGTTCGTGAACGCTTCTATAAACAAGTACGAGAAACAAATTGGGGTCAAGATGAAGATCATACCGTTAAGTCTAGAGGTCGTAAACCAAAAGAAAGAACAGTAGTACAAAGACCATTAAGTCAAAAACAAAAATTTTTCAATTTTAATTAATAAACTATGAGAAGTATTAGTGTTGAGGTCGATATAATTGACATCATTTGGGGAATGAGTAAATATGATAGAAGAGAATTCTTTAATCGTATGCAAGAAGAAGGCTATATTTCTAAGTCATGTGTTATTACAAATGAGGGGAATGTTGAAGCATCCGCTCATACAGAACGAAAGGCGCTAGCTGAAAGTGAAGATGAATTTAATTTAGCCCTCCATAAGTTAATTGGTAATGGGTGGAAATTAACTAAAGAACAAGAAGAATATATTATTAATTTATCAAAACGATTCTAACATGAGCGACAAATATCAAGCGCTAGGTGATAATTTATTCGGATTTGAAGTATTCGAAGCAGTATTTAAAGTAATTAATGAACGTGGTTATGGAAATCAGGAACAAATGTTTAAAGCGGGTGTAGCAAGTGCTGAGGCCGCTGTTAGACGTTTACGTGAAGAATACTACGAATCAGTATCTAAGGCTATTAGTGAGTAGCGATATTTATCGGCATGAAACAATGCCTATTAGCACTATTACTACTAATTAGCTTCACAGTTACAGCTCAAGATGTAGTTACATTAACACACAAAGCGTACACAACGTATTACAGTAAATCAAAACATTATCCAGTTAAAGTTGAATGGTGGATTACTAAAGCAGGCTTAACATGTCCTGTTAAAGCAAAACGTGGTGATAAATTTATCGCTGATCCAAAATTACCAACCGAAACAAATTTACAAGCAGATTATACAGGTCAAGGATTCGATCGTGGACACAACTTTCCAGCAGCAGACGCTGCTTGTGATCAAGTGGCAAACGACGAATCATTTTACTTTAGCAACATGACTGCTCAATATCCTGCTTTAAATCGTGGTGATTGGAAAACATTAGAGATGTTATCTCGTGAATTAGCAATTAAAGATGATTCAGTTAAAGTGTGGTGTGGGTCAACAGGTGTAGCTAAGAAAATAGGTACAACATCAGTACCTACTCAATGTTGGAAAGTAGTTTATATTAAGAAGACAAAAGAATACATGGCATTTATATTTGATAACAATACAACTAAAGCTGACGGTATCAACAATAATAAGGTCAACTTGGCTGATGTTGAAAAATTAACAGGATTTAAGTTTAAGTAATGTTCGTACCAAATCATCTCCATCTACTAGTGAAGGGTTATATTTACAACCCACCACAATCAGAAACAGCATTAAACCAGTGGTTTAAAGAATTAGTAAATAAAGTCGGAATGGTAGTTGTAGCAGGACCTACCTCAGTATATATTAATGAACTTGGAAACGAAGGAATAACAGGTACTGTAACACTAGCTACATCACACGCCTCAATACATGTTTGGGATGCAATTCATCCCGCAATGTTCCAATTTGACTTATATAGTTGTTCAGATTTTACACCTGATCAAGTATTAAGTCATATTAACGAGCATTTCAATTTGCAATCAGCAACGTGGCAATTCATAGATAGAAATAGTGATGAATTTAATTTGATTAGTAGTGGAAAGTGGATGGCAAAATAAGAGTCGTACATTTACGTCAAATAATAAAATATGGCATTTCAAACTCGAGACGAAGCTCAAGACAAAGTAAGTAAAAAACTAGACAGAGTATTAAATAAGCCAAAAAAACAAGTTCCATTGAGCCAAGAGTCATGGGATGATTTATTTAGACGAGGCGCTACATTAGCAGAGCAAGAACAGTGGTTAGTATTGAAACGCAGACAGAAAGATAGAGAAGCAAATAATAAAATGTAAGTGGATGGGCAAGGCTCTCCACTTATATTTACGTTGTACTTAAAAATAAAGGTTATGGTAGCTGAGTTGCAAATTAAGTGTTTGGAAATAGAAAATTGGACTCGGTCGCTTACATTAAGGGGAATTGAGAAGTACGACATTGTAGCTCGTATTAATGAAATGTATGATCCCACTACTGAAGAAGAAATGGAAACATATAGTGAAGTAATTATATACGCTCGTTTGGGAGTACTCAATTAAATTTGGATGGGCAGAGCTACCATTGTAGATTTACATCGTATTAAAAAATATAAAGGTTATGAAACACAGTTTAGAAAACATCAAGGCAATTGCGCCGTCAGTATTTACAACTGAAAAAGCATCTCACTTGTCAGACAAGTATGTTCAAACTCCTACATCACGTGTAGTTGAGGATTTAATGAATTTAGGTTGGGAAGTAACTAAAGTACAAGAGGTAAAATCTCGTAAGTACAAGGGCTTCCAAAAGCACTTAGTTGTGTTCCGTAATCCTGAAATCATGATTAAGGGTGAAAATGGAGACGATTCGTTTCCTCAAATCCTATTAACTAATTCTCATGATGGTAAAGCCGCTTTCAATTTTAGAGTTGGTATCTTCAGATTAGTATGTAGTAATGGGTTGGTAATCAGTGATGCTGATTTTAATAATGTATCTATCAGACACATTAACTACACATTCGAATCATTACAGGCTAAGATTAATGAGATTATTGAAAAATTACCAGGGTTGGTAAATAAGATTAATGTGTTCAAAGCTAAAACATTAACTGAGGTTGAAATGAATGACTTTGCAACCAAAGCATCTCAGTTAAGAACTAAGAAAACAGTTAATATTATGGATGTACTTAGTGCTACACGTACTGAGGATCAAGGTAATGATTTGTGGGTTGTATTTAATAGAGTACAAGAGAAAATATTAGGTGGTTCATATACATCTGGTGGTCGTAAGGCTAGATCAGTAAAGAACTTCCAAAAGGATATTCAATTAAACGAACAATTATTTGAATTAGCTGAGTCATACCTTTAAATAATATAACAATGTTTAACGAACAAGTATTTTGGAAAGATGCCTACGATGGTGGGTATGCACAAGGTGGTATTTTTACTCGAGCAGTAGACCTTAAAAAGTTTTTAGAGTTGGTTGAAGCTAACGAAAGTGGTAATGGTGGTGAAGTTGTTGGACTTCGTTTTAGTGATAATAATTTAGAAGTGATTGTAAAACCTAAAAAATAATTATGTGGCAGGTAGAAAATAACGGATCAATATCCATAGGTAAAGGTCAACAAATAACAATGATGACCTCCCATATCGTTCAGATGAATGATCATTTAGTATTATTAATTGGGGGAGATAAGCAGGTAGATTTGATTATTGAAATTAAAGCTGATTTCGAAAAGATTCCATCTGAATGGCATTCTACAATGATACAGATGATGGCTGCTCGTTATGGAGGTATTATTAATTGTTATGACAATACAAAACCATTCGAACCTAAAACTCCTAAGAAGAAAAAATGGTGGCAGTTTTGGGTGCTAAATTTCTAAGTTATGATATATCCAATTCTATATAAACGCTCCGTTACGGGGAAAGTATCAACATGGTTCGTTGAAACCGAAAATAATTGCTTCAGAACAACAAGTGGATTCTTAGATGGGCAGAAGGTAACTTCAGAATGGACCTGCTGCGAAGGTAAATCCTATAACACTAACACTCAACAAGCAACTAAAGAGGCAGAGGCGATGCATCGTAAACGTACTGAAACAGGTTATTGGGAAGATATTAATCAAATTGATACACCTGTCTATTTCAAACCAATGTTGGCTCATGACTATGAGGACTATAAAAATAAAGTTACATTTCCAATTTATAGTCAACCAAAGTTAGACGGTGTGAGATGTATCATTAGAGCAGATGGAATGTGGTCTCGAAATGGTAAACCAATCTTATCAGCACCTCATATTTACTACTCATTAAGATTCTTATTTGAACAAGATCCAGATCTAATTCTTGATGGTGAATTATATGCTGATAAATCAGTAGCTGATTTTAATACAATTATATCTTGCGTTCGCAAAACTAAACCAACTAGAGATGATCTAAAGCTAAGTGCTGATTGTATTCAATATCACATTTATGATTTACCAAGCAATGATGATACATTCATTCAGCGCTTTAAATCATTATTTAAATTAAAACTACCAGAGTGCTGTGTTATAGTACAAACTGATCAGATTGATAATGAAAATGATTTATCTGCTTATTACTATGATTACATGCATTTAGGTTATGAGGGGCAGATATTAAGAACTGATTCCAAATATGAGAACAAGCGTAGTAAATCGCTTTTAAAACATAAAACATTTAGTGACGCTGAATTTACAATATTAGGTGTGATTGAAGGTAAAGGCAATTTAACAGGTAAAGTAGGTAAATTACAATTTGAAATTAATGGTAAACCGTTTGAGTCTGCTGTTAATGGTGATTGGGAATACTTAGCTGAATTACTACAACGAAACGATTTGATTGGCAAGCAAGCAACAGTTAAATATTTTGAATTAACTGAAGATGGAATTCCTCGCTTTCCGAAAGTGATCGCAATTAGAGATTTTGAATAGGCAGAGCAACGTTTGTACATTTACACCGTACTAAAAATTAAAGGTTATGTCAGTTATAATTGGTGGAAATAAATTAGTTATTCACAGTTGGAGAATACCAGTATTATTTAATTCAACCCAAGAACCCGAAAAAAAATATGCCATCACCTCTGAGGATGGTTGGGTTGAGGTTCCAAACCATTTCACCTATAAAGATATAGTGTGGTTTAGAAAAGAAGATAGAAATACTAAAAACGAAGCGTTCAAAAATACATTTGAACAGGAAGTGGATGGTAGTAAAGGTAAGAAGTATACAGTTAAGAATGAAGATAATAGATGGAGCTGTACTTGTCCTGCATTTGGTTGGTCAGGTAATTCTCGAAAATGTAAACATATCGATCAAGTAAAAACTGAAAACGGATGGAATTAAGTCAAAGAATATCAACGTACACACCTACAAAATACAACCCGTATTATTGGTGGAGACGTTTTAAGAGTAATAAAAACCCACTTCATAAACGTCAACCACTTGAAAATAAAATTAAAAATGGTGATTATGAAATAAGTGATTATCATTGGTGGTTAATGTGGGAAAGAAAACTAGAACAAGAAGCAATTGGGGATATTAAAGATGTAGCTTTAGTACATGAGTTAAGAGGTTTACATAGTGAACGTATACGTAGATTGACTGTTGACTTTGAACGAGACGAAGCTCAAATACTAGAGGCAATGTATAAAGATTTCTGGATTGAATTTCGAATGGAAAAAGAAGAATTAGAAGAAGAAATGCTTCAATTCGATGGTACATTGTCTGAGTTTTACCAACATATTTATAGCAAAAATAATCAAATTAAAAATGGCAATCAAATTACAAATGGAAATTAAAGATATCTTAAAGGAGTTGATCCTAGCAGCAAACACTGAGTTGAATCATAATGGCCACCCTGATAATTTTGATCTAGAAGAATTCATTTATACTCTAGAATCATATTATGAAGAACTAGATGATCTAGGGGAATTGGTTTATTCTGAGTCTTCACTTGATGAAGATTTTATGGATAATGATGATGATTATGATGACAACTACTAAATCAAATTAAAATGCCTTTACTTCAGATTCTAATACTACTATGTTTATCATCAGCAGTATGTACAATGGGGTTAGTAGTTGGAGAATCAATAGCTACTAAAAACCCTAACACACGTTTTACAAAGTGGTGGAGACGGAACGTGATAGGAATAATGAATTAAATGTGGATGGGCAAAGCAATTTGCCTATCTTCATGTTACACAAATAAAAAGGTTATGTACACGAAAACATTAGTTATACATCCGGACGATCCGAGTACCGATTTCTTAACTCCAATCTATGACAACATATTCCAAGCCACTGTAGTGACTGGAGGCGTTTCTAAAGACGAGTTAAAACAAATGATCACCTACCATGATAGAGTAATAATGCTTGGTCATGGTTCACCACATGGTTTATTCAGTGTAGGTATGTTTCGAGATGATCCTGGTGTGGTTTATCCACAACGATTCAATTATGCTTATGCAATCGATTCTACAATGGTAGAATTATTAAATCAAAAAGAAAGCAACGTATTCATTTGGTGTAATGCTGATCAATTTGTAAATAGACATAAGTTAAAGGGATTCTATAGTGGTATGTTTATTAGTGAAGTGAGCGAAGCAGCATATTGCGGCTTACGAGGTACGGAACAAAAACAAGTAGACATATCAAATCATTACTTTGCTCAGATATTAGGTGAGGCGATAAATGATCCAATTAATCAGACATATGATTATGTATTGGATAATTATGGGTTGTTAGTTGAAGATAATCCCGTTGCACTCTACAATCACAGTAGGTTGTACTTGGCAGAGTAAAGTTCGTATATTTACAATACACAAATAAATAAAAAATAAAAGTTATGAGCACAAAAATTAAACCACAACACGGCGTTACTTACGAATGTTACAAAGGATTTACAGACCAATATAACGATCGCTGCAGATCAGGTCAAAAATTCAAATGGAGTACTGAATATGATGAACATGAAGCTACAGGCTATTATGTTATGGAAAAAGCATCAGGTCGTGGAGTTAATATTGCTGTACCAGTAGATGAATTTCAATCATATTTCATTCCTGTAGATGTAAAGGAGTATATTTCAAATGTAAATGAACCACAGCAAAATACAAACCAATTTAGTTTTGAAGCTATGTTAATTAGTGCTTTGAAAGCATTTGAAGAACAAATGCAAGAACAACACTCAGAATATTTCATTACCCATAAAATAGGTAATAGATATCAACATGAAGATGGTAATCGTTATCTCCTAGTAGGTGGTCGTACATCAAACCAAGTAGCATTAGTTAACCTTAAAACAGGTAAGATGGAAAGTTACAAGGTAGCAGTAGATGATACTGACAATATCACTGCGAGTGAATTTAGTGAGTTGTGTTTCGACTCGAATGCTTTAAAACTAATTAAGGAGCGCCAATAGGCGCTTTCTTATTGGTTGGCAGGGTTCCGTTCGTATATTCACATCGTACTAAAAAATTAAAGGTTATGAATAAGCAAATCATCTTAGATGCACTCGCATCACAGTTCGCAGTTAAGCAGAACGAGTTTGTACAATACGAATCAACAGTGTACGAACCTGCACTAGTTAAATTAAATCAATCCATTCATGATTGGTTTAGTAGTGTTCTAAATGTAAGTCCATACAATGTCAAATACACAGGTGACACATTGGAAATCGTTCCAATAGAAGACGGTAGATGGCCTAGCGCGATCAATGTTAGAAAGCATTACAGCTATAGAGATGATGAGAATAATTACTATGATATTGACTACAGAAGTAGCCATAACAAAGTAAATACCACTAACCTGTACTACCTAACTACATTAGGTAAAATAGCACAACATTCAGCTTTAATTATTGATAATATAGAGAACGAGTGGAAACCAGCATATAAAGCTATCTTCCAACCATACTATGAATTGGATAGTGAACTAGGTAAGTTGGAACGTGAAATAAATCAAATCAAACAAGAAATCCATCAGAATAATCGTGAAGGGTATAAAACAGTAGGATTCCAACATGCAATCTCGCCTCAACTAGTATGTGAAATTGTTGATTACTCAACTGGTAATTACGAATTATTAAGCAAACCAAAACATTTTAATTTAACAACTGGTCGTGGTCGATGGGATTATTCCGGTATAGTTGAATATAGAGTAGTTGGATTAGGTAAGTACAATAAAGTACAACTAATGGTTAAAGACCATCCAGATCGTGATTGGATGAATGTTGAGGTTAAACAAGATTATTTCGACGATTTCATTGCTGATGTATATCAGTGGGAAACAAATGGTAAGCAATCATCCGATGAATCTCAAACCAAACGATTTGAGCGTTATGAGGGGGCAAAACAACCAGCGTAAATTCACATATATGAAGACAAATAACGAATTAACACTGGAAGAATGGGCTCGTAAACATAGTATATCAACACTATGGGACAAGGGTGATATTAAAAATAGACAATTCTTAAAACAGTTAGACGAAGCTAGAGCAGCGTTCTATCCTAAAAAACAACCTGTATATGAAAAAATTTAGCGATTTAGAATTCAAATCAGCAACATGGAATAATGGTGTTGTAGGTCAAATAGACTTTGAAAACGGTTGGGGTGTATCAGTTGTAAAACATGATTTCTCATACGGTGGAAAACAAGGCCTATATGAACTAGCAGTGATAAAAGGCGACGAAATTCACTATGAAAATTCAGTTGCTAATGGTGATGTAGTTGGTTATTTGAAACCAGAGGATGTAACTAGACTAATGGAACAAATCCAAAACTATAAATAGCACCCTAAAATTAAGCCACAAAAGTTGGTGGCCACGCACAACAATACCTAAATACGTATATACGATTCGCTATGAACCAATTAACAATAGCCGATTTAAAAGCGATGTATGATCGCTACAACGAAATGTTGGAATGGTATAAGATGCAGTTAATTAAGGGCATTAACTATGAGAAACATGACGAGTATAGTGAGCAGATAAAGGAATTATCAGTGGTCGTGTTTAACGTAGCCAGGCAACTTGAGCAAACGATTGAAGAAGCATATAGCAAGCATATTAAACAATATTAAAATGAAAATATACCATCTACAAATAATAACGGGAAATAACGCATCAGATAGTGGCACATACACCACTTCATGTATAGCAGATTCATATAAAATATCAGCAGGTGTTTATATGTTTAGAGATGAGGATGAATATACCGTAGCTTGCTATCCAGTGGATAGAACAATCATATATAAAATCGAATATCATGACCAAATTGAAACACATTGAAATTAAATTGGTGGATGATGAGGGTAATTACTCAAAAGCCACAGTAGAGTATCCAGGTTATATTGATACACAAACCAAACACGGTATTGATATGGTTAAGGACGTGCTGGATCATATGGTAAGGGAACATAAAAACGGTAAAATGGATTCGATGGCTACAAAGATAATCGAATTAAAAACACGTTCGGGAAACGAGGACTTGAAACTAGAAATTCAACGACTACAACAGCAACGAGTAAAGATGATGAACGGGGGAGACGATGAATAGGACGATGAATACTCAGCATACGGGTGAGACGGTAACGGCGAAAGAACTAATCAAGCAATTGGGTGAGTTAATGAGTACGGAGGAGATGATGATCGAATTCGCTAGAATGCATGTACGGAAATCATTAACAGCGGCTCATTATGCTGCTGTGAGTACATTAGACGGACGAGCATGGGATTGTGTGTACGATAAGAGATTTTTGTTACAATGTTATTCCGAGGATATGGTTAAATAACGACAATATCTGGAGATGATGAGCGGTATTGTTGTATAGAGGTCGCCGTTTTTTGCGCCGTTTTTGCGTTAATTTATGGCTGTTTTTTATAGCGTTGGTGGTGTAATGGGTGTGGAATAGGGATAGTATGGAACGAGTTGGATTTTTGTCCACGTAATGTTTTGTTTAGATTCACTATAGTATGTGACGAGTTGGTTGGTAACGGTGGTTGGTAGTGGGGTTCCGTCCCATTTTCATTTCACATGATCCAAATTTTTCTTTATGAACTTTTTGTCCCAAACACCATCCCCTTTTTGACGCACACCTACACTTTTGTGACGCACAAGCGCACTTTTTTGGTGCACGAGTTGTTTACAACTGGTTTTGTATGGCAGAGTTTTGTTCGTACATTTATGTAATGTTTTGTTGCAACAATGGTTGTGATAAGGTTTTGTATGCGACCACATATAATATGTTGCTTTTTAGCAGTTTTGTATGTGTTTACATATAAGTTTTGTTGTGGCAGGGTTTTGTTCGTACATTTACGTCAATAAAAATTAAAATATGCAATTAATAGAAACCCCGTTTATGGTGAGTGGTGAGCAAATAGGAACTGTGAAGCGTTACGCTGATATTGAGCCTGAGTTATCCAGCCCAAAACCACACGATCGGGTTTTACCCGCACCGTATTTTTATGAGACGCGTTCGTATTTTTCACTAATCAAGCAACGTGAAGCAGGTGAGCCAGGATGGCCACGTGGTGGGTATGAGGTGCGTGATGAGGGTGGTGCGAGCCGTTGTTTTGATATGGATCAGGTGATTTTACACCCAGCCGTGATCAAACATAAGAAAACGCTTCGCATGATGAATCGTTCAGACGAACGTGAGGCGGCAGCCGTCGCGAGGGGAATGAAACCAAAGAAGGAGAAGGTGGAAGGAGGACGTCGAGGACGTCCAGCACTTGATCCAGATGTGGTGATTGCGCGCGCTGCGGAAAAGGTAGCACGTGGGGAAAGAAGTGGAGGCAAGCGCGGACGACCAGCTTCTGGT
>Ga0209550_10003133_pt1 | contig 15793 bp, 17 predicted proteins | sample LauGreSuBDMM15SN_2_FD_187567 | JGI IMG/M metagenome (GOLD analysis project Ga0209550, IMG submission 187567) | Freshwater lake microbial communities from Lake Michigan, USA - Su13.BD.MM15.SN (SPAdes) (version 5) | ecosystem: Environmental > Aquatic > Freshwater > Lake | place: Lake Michigan...
ATATTGGGTTTTTCGTTTTGCACATGCGGCAGTTGCGAACCGCAGTTTTGGCAAAAAACATTTTCGCTAGGGTTGATGAAGTAGCAACTGGTGCAAATCATGGGGTACTTTCAGAATTTGCGTGTATCAATGAGATTTGTCTTTGGCAGGAGCTTCATGCTTATCCGCTGCGCCCTGTTTGCCTGCTGGGGTACTTTTGTTGGTAGGTTCACCATGCGTCGCAGCGGGGCTAGCCGTATGCGTATCGGTGGTATCCCCATGCCCTGCGCTGTCATGCTTGGCCTCGGCATCTGTTTTGGCGGGTTCGTGCGACAAGAAGTTGTAAATGGCTAACGAGCTCAGCACCACGGTCAAACCGCACAAAAGCCCAATGACAAAAATCATGAAGCTGCCGCCATCGCTGTCACTGTCCGAAGAAGAGCTGGACTTTGAGGACGTTTTTTCGGCAGTTTTTTTCTGTACGGCTTGAAGCTGGGCTTTCAGCTCGCTCATGCCAGAAGCCAATACACCCATGTTTTTTTCCAAACTTTGCTGCGCCGCTTGGTGGTAAGCGTCAACGCGTTTCTCAAGGTGCTCAATCACCTCATGTTGGTCGTCTTTGAGGCTTTCATTGTTTTGCGCCATGCTTTGCGCTAACAATTTGTGGATTTCGATTTTTTGTTTCTCAAGTTGAAGCTTGAACTCTTCTGGCATACGTTGCGAATGCTGTTGCGCTTCATTCTGAGAAAACAGCGCTGCCAATTGAGTAAGTTGACTTTGCAAGCTGGTTTGTTGCTGAGCAACTTGGCTCACCAAGGGTTCTAAAGGGTCGGGTTGGGTTTGCTGATGGTTTTGTTGCTGAGAGGTGAGCGAAATGAAGTCCAGCAACAGGGAATGTTTTTCAAGTGTTTTCTTGATTTCTTGTTGGGTTTGTTCAAGCGCTTTAAGCCTTTCAGGTTCAACGCTTGGCGCCGCCTCTTTATTTGTATCAATCGGCTCAGGCTTGGTTTCTGCTATTGATTCAGGCGCAGTAGATGGGGCGACTTGGCTGGTTTTGGGCGGCAACTCAAGGTCGATGTCACGCATTTCCGACATGTGTTCAGGCGGGCTGAGTGTGAACGTCAGTTCATCAACCGCATTGAGATCGTCTGGGGTAGGTGTTGTCTCGACCGATGTTTCATTCGCCAAGGGGGCCTCAGCAGGCTTGGCGCTGCGCTTGAAGGGCGCACCGCACTTACCGCAAAACTTGGCGGTGATCGAGATAGGTTTTCCACATGCAACGCAATCCATAGCTTTACCTAGTTAGTTTCTTCTGATGTGTAGATACGGCAAGGAGAGTACTTGCCGGTGCCGGCTTGGTTTTCTTCACAGTCTTTCCTTGCAATTTCCTCTGCCTTTTTTTTGCTTTTGTCGGTGACAGCGCCTGCACAGTAAGCGGTTTCGCCATCAAAACTGTAAACAAACGCTCGGAAGGGCTTGGCTGGGTCGTTTTCTCGCATGAAGCTTTCAAACAGTTTTTTGCATTTTCCTAAAAGTGGCGGGCGGTACAAATTCGCCAGGGGCGGGGGCTCGGCTTTGACTGCAGGCTTTTCATCCATTGCCACAGATTCAGCAAGTGGGGCGTCTTGGGGCTTGTCTTCGGGGTTAGTTTGCTCATCTGGCTGCGTCTGTGCATGGGCTTTGACAGGTGCGATGTACGCATCAAATGCCTCCATACCAGGCTGCTCAGACTTCAAAAAGGAACGGGAATAGATGAACAAGGGGATATTGATGGAGGCCATCAACATCACCATGATCAGGTATTTGGTCATTCCTTTGGTGTTCATTTGTCAAAAAATCCAATAGTTACGAGAGCTTGGTAGCAAAACTTGTTCCACTTTAATCGGTTTGAAGGTCATTGACTTGAGGCCACAGATCCGCAAGTATTGCCTGAGAAATCCAATGTGCATTATTTAGCATTCAAAAAAAGTAAAAAAGTTTTGTTTTTATGAGGCCCTGAGTTTTTTGAAAGTGTTTTTGTTATTAGAATCTGACTTTTAGAATAAACAAGTTCTCATTAATTAATCCAAAGGTGTGACATGGCTGAATCGACCCCATCAGCGAGCAGTTTGATCATTGGAGAAGGTGTCACCTTTGTTGGCACCATCACTGCCCCAGGGCGCGCCACCGTCAACGGCATTGTTTCTGGTGAAATCACCGTTCACGATTTACATATCGGCGCCCAAGGCAGTGTGTCAGGAAGCATTGACGCCCACACCATCGATGTCCATGGCGTTTTGGCTCAAAATGTTGTTTGCCATCAGCACATCATGATTCACCGCGATGGTTCGGTGTCGGGCAAACTTGATTATGCTGAAATTGAAATTGAACGCGGCGGACAATTCATGGGCCAGATGACACAGCATGAAGCCAATCAAGTCAAGTCAACTGCAGACCTCACTAAGCCTCGTCCTAAGCCCTGATTTACTTAGCTTAGGGGGCTTTCCCCTAGGTCGGCTATACCCCCCTAGTGCTATTATCTTTGGCTCTTAGCCGTTGTTATTTTTGGCTGATGTGAAGCCAGTTAATGAGGAAGACATGACGACCCAACCCCCCTTTACCGGATCAGACGCTCAGGTCAATTCATCCGCTGTTGAAGAGATGTTTGCGGGTAAATCTGTGGCCTGTCCTTGTTGCAACGGTAATTTGACACCCAGTATGTTGCAAAAAATCATGGACGAAGCCAGTCGTTTAGAGGGCTTCAAAAAAGAATTTCGCGCCATCCCTACCGGTGGCCTGGGCATGATGATCGACCCCCATGCCCACATGACCGCCCGAACCACTGACGACTATGAAGCCATGGCCCAAGCAGGTATCGTGGCCGTCATCGAACCCGCTTTTTGGTTGGGTCAGTTGCGTACAAATGTAGGCACGTTTGTCGACTACTTCTCCACCATCACAGGTTTTGAGCGTTTTCGCGCCGGTCAGTTTGGCATCCGCCATTACTGCACCATCGGTTTGAACCCCAAAGAAGCCAACAACGAAGCTTTGGCCGAGCAGGTGCTGGCTGTTTTGCCGCGCTACCTCACCAAAGAGGGCGTGGTGGCGGTAGGTGAAATCGGCTATGACGAGCAAACCCCACAGGAAGACAAAGCCTTTCGTGCCCAAATTGAGATGGCCAAGGAATATGACCTTCCCATCATGATTCATACACCCCACCGCGATAAAACCCGCGGCACCCAGCGCAGCATGGATGTGTTGGAAGAGCATGGCTTTGACCCCGCCCGATGTGTGATTGACCACAACAACGAAGAAACCATCCGTGAAGTGCTAGACCGAGGCTACTGGTGTGCTTTCACCATTTACCCATCCACCAAAATGGGCAATGAGCGCTTGGCCGCTTTGGTACAGCAGTATGGTTCAGAGCGCGTGATCGTCGATTCCTCATGCGACTGGGGTGTCTCAGATCCCTTGGCCGTTCCCAAGACTGCACGTTTGATGGCTGACAAAGGCATTTCTGCCGACATCATCCACCAAGTGGTTTACAAAAACGCCTTGGCGGTTTATGGCCTCAACGGCGAGATGAAAGAAGAGCATTGGCTCAAACCCCAAGCCATCGATCAACGCACGCTTTACGAAGGAAACTCCGTTTTGCGGGGTCAGGAGCCCAAAGTCCACACGCGTGAAGTTGACGCCAACGTGATCCGCTGACCGGATTAGCTGTTGACTTTTGGGTTTTTCATTTATGCAACCGCTGATCGTTCTCAATATCGTGGGTCTCACACCCCGCCACCTCGGTGCGAATACGCCGCGTTTATCGGCGTTTGCCCGTCAAGGTGCTATGCGTGCGTTAACCACCACATTTCCCGCAGTCACTTGCACCGCACAAGCCACCTTCATGACCGGATTGCCGCCAGACCAAACCGGTGTGGTGGCCAATGGTTGGTTGTTTCGTGACCTTTGTGAAATTTGGTTTTGGCGTCAGTCCAACCGTTTGGTCAGTGGCGAAAAAATTTGGGAGGCGGGAAAAGCGCGGGACCCGCGGTTTACCTGCGCCAATATGTTCTGGTGGTACAACATGGCGTCCACCCACGATTACGGTGCCACCCCCAGGCCCATTTACAAAGCAGATGGGCGAAAACTCCCCGACTGTTTTACCGTGCCTACCGATTGGCGCGACAAGTTAAGCGCCCGGTTGGGCAAGTTTCCGCTGTTCAACTTTTGGGGACCTAACACCAATATCGCCTCCACCCGCTGGATTGCCAAGGCCTCCGAGCTGGCCATCAAAGACTTTGATCCCACACTCACCATGGTCTATTTGCCGCATCTCGATTACGACATGCAGCGCTTTGGCCCCAATGAAAATCACCCAGCAGTGGCCAAGTCTTTGCAAGAGGTCGATCAAGTGGCAGGCGACCTGATCGATTTTGCGCAAAAGCATGGTCGACAGGTCATGGTTTTGTCCGAGTACGGCATTACTGAGGTAGATCGTCCCATCCATATCAACCGTGAAATTCGTCGCCAAGGTTGGCTGCAAGTGCGCATGGAAGATGGCCACGAAATGCTAGACCCCACCACCTCTAAAGTATTTGCGGTGGCCGATCATCAAATTGCGCATGTGTACATCCGTGACGCTTCACTGATTCCGCAAGTCAAGGCCTTGCTTTTGGCCATGCCGGGGGTGGAGTCAGTGTGGGACAAAACCGAACAAGCTGCCCACCATATTTCGCATGAGCGAAGCGGCGAATTGGTGGTCATGTCGGATGCACGTTCTTGGTTCACCTATTATTTTTGGCTCGACGACGCCTTGGCCCCAGACTTTGCTCGCACAGTGGAAATTCACCGCAAAGCAGGTTACGACCCTGTGGAGTTGTTTCTAGACCCAAAGTTGGCTTTTCCCAAGCTTTACATCGTGTGGAAGCTGGTGAAAAAGCTTTTAGGCTTTCGCATGCTGCTCGACGTCATCCCCTTGGACGCGAGTTTGGTCAAAGGCTCGCATGGCAGGCCCACCGACGACCCGCTCGACGGCCCTTTGGTCATGAGCGATGTACCCAGTTTGCTGCCAGACACGGTGTCGGCAACCGACATCAAAGCGATTGCATTGAAGCATATTTTTGGCGTTTCGACATGACCGATGTCCTGACCCCTTACACCCGAATTCAAAAAGAGGAAGTTGATATGAATGCGCGAGCACCATCTCATGAAACACTAGAGCCCGATACGGTCAGCGACAGCGTACAAGTGCAAAGCTTTGCCGTCGAATACGCCTACCCTGTGGTCTTTACACGCCATGCGTTTGATCCCGCTAACACACACCTGCTAGACGTTTTACAACGTCGTGAAACCCACAAGCGCCACCGCGTTGCCGTGTTCATTGATGGCGGCGTGGCGTCAGCGCTGCCTCATTTGCTGAGTCAAATCCAAGCCTATTTCCAAGCCCATGCTGAACACATCGAACTCGTGGGCGAGGCAGTGGTTTTGCAAGGCGGAGAAGCCTGTAAAAACGACCCTGAACTGATTACCAACTTGTTGAAAATTTTGTCGGACAAAGCCATTGACCGTCACTCCTACTCGCTGGCGATTGGTGGCGGTGCAATCATGGACGCGGTGGGCTATGCCGCGGCCATCTTCCATCGAGGTGTGCGCCATATCCGCTTTCCCACCACCGTGCTGGGTCAAGACGACAGCGGGGTGGGTGTGAAAAATGCCGTCAACTGGCTGGGTTTGAAAAACTTGGTAGGTACTTTTGCGCCTCCTTGGGCGGTCATCAACGACGGCGTGTTCATCGACTCACTGCCAGAGCGTGAAAAGCGCTGCGGCATGTCTGAGGCGGTCAAAGTCTCACTGATTCGTGACGGCGCATTCTTTACTTGGTTGGAAAACAATGCCCAAGCCTTGGCGCGTTTCGATACGGGGCCCTTGTCTTACCTCATTAAACGCTCTGCCCAGATTCACATGAACCAAATCGCCTTGGGCGGCGACCCCTTCGAAACTGGCTCAGCCCGTCCCTTGGACTATGGCCATTGGGTCGCCCACAAGCTCGAGCGAATGACGAATCAACACGAACTCAGCCACGGTGAGGCAGTTGCCATTGGTGTTGCCATGGACGCCCATTACTCTGTCTTGGCAGGCCTGCTGCCAGCTGGCGAAGACTTGCGGGTGCATCGCTTGCTGAGCACACTCGGATTCAAACTTTGGAACAACCAACTCGAAACCCGCAATGCCCAAGGCCGTCTGGCGGTGCTTCAAGGTTTGGCTGATTTTCGCGAGCATTTGGGTGGGGAACTTACCATTACGTTGCTCGCTGGCATTGGTAAAGGCATAGAGGTTCACGAGATCAATGACGATTGGGTGACCCAATCTATCGCTTGGCTCAAACTGCACATTTGAAGTCATGCAACTGAAACGGCTTGCCGCTCAACCCCATCTCACCTACTGCACGAATATCCATGCAGGTGAGAGTTGGGATGAGGTAAGCCAAAGCTTGGATGCGTTTGTTCCGACGATCCGAGATGCCGTCGCCGACGGTGCTCCCATGGGCATAGGTTTGCGTTTATCGGGGCAGGCTGCTTTCAGCTTGCACGAACCCAGCGTTTTGCAAGCCTTTCAGGTACAGCTTAAGTCGCTCAACGCCTACGTCTTCACGTTGAACGCTTTTCCCTACGGCACCTTCCATGGCGTGCCGGTCAAGCAAGATGTGTATGCCCCTGATTGGACAGACGCAGAGCGTGTGCGTTACACCTTGGCTTGCATCGATGTGTTGACCGCTTTGTTACCCGAAGGGGTGGACGGCAGCATCTCCACCGTGCCTGTGGGCTTCAGAGGCGCCTGTGAAGCCCCTGACGCCATGGCGAAGGTTGTCAGCCATATGTTGCGGTGCGTGGCGCACATGGTGGGTATCAAACGTCAAACGGGCAAGCACATTGCCTTGGCCTTAGAACCCGAACCAGCTTGCTACTTGGAAACCACCCAAGAGGCTTCCCAGTTCATCCAAACCCATATCCGCAGTGAAAAGGCCGTAGCCGAATTGGCAAAGGCCTTGGCGTGTTCCACCGAACTGGCTCAGCAAGCCTTGGCCGAGCATCTGGGTGTGTGCTTCGACGTCTGCCACAGTGCCGTGGAGTTTGAAGACCCCGCCCAGGCCCTGCATGATTTGCGCCAAGCAGGCATAGCCATTCCCAAAATCCAACTCAGCAGTGCGGTTCGCATTCCCCAGATGACAGCGGCGCAACTTCCCACGGTACAGGCGTTTGACGACGCGGTATACCTGCACCAAGTGGTGGTTGCGCATGAGGGACAACTCATGCGTTTCATCGATTTACCCGATGCAGTGGCGGCATTTCATGTTGGTCAAGCGCAGGGCGAGTGGCGTGTGCACTGCCATGTGCCGGTTTTTTTGCAAGACGCTGGAGCCATCTCCACCACCCAAGCGCAGTTGCTGCAAACCTTGGAGGCTTGCAAGCGCGAGGGCTTTTCTTCGCACCTCGAGGTGGAAACCTACACTTGGGATGTTCTGCCCGCTGCGCTCAAGACCGATTCCAAGGCACAAGCCATCGCCCGTGAATTGCTGTTTGTTAAAAAGGTCTTGCTGGCATGAATACCCCACGCACTGGATTTGCCACTTATTTAAAGATTGGGCGAGTATCCAATTTGCCCACCGTCTGGACGAATGTACTGGCTGGCGCTTTTTTGTCAGGCCATGCGGCTGATGTGCCCACCTTGTTGTGGGTGATGCTGGCTATCACCTTGTTTTACACGGGTGGCATGTACCTCAATGACGCGTTTGACGCGGATATTGATGCGCGTGAACGTCCCAATCGTCCCATTCCCTCAGGTCAAATTTCTGCCAAGGCGGTGTCCGCCATCGGCTGCGCCATGTTGATGGGCGGCATTGTCATCATCGCTCCTTATGGTGTGCTGGCGGTTCAAGCGGGCGCTGCTTTGAGTTTGGCCATTCTTTTGTACAACGCGTGGCACAAAGGCAATGTGTTTTCCCCTGTCATCATGGGCAGTTGCCGTGCCTTGGTTTACGCCTTGGCAGCTTGGGTGTGTTTGCCGCAGTCGCCCGACGTTTTGCTATGGGGCATGTTGGCTGTTTTTGCGCACATTGCTGGATTGACCTATGCAGCAAAACAAGAAAGCTTGGACCGCATCGACCGGCTTTGGCCTTTGTTCATTTTGGTTTTACCCTTCGCCATTTTTGTGCTCAATTTTCCCGTGACTCCGTTGGCTTTGCTCACCTTGCTGCTGTTGGCTGTGGCGGATATTTTGGCGGTACGTTTGTTGGCCTTGCGTCGCCAAGGTGGAGATGTGCCCAAGGCTGTCGCGCAGCTGATTGCGGCTTGTGCTTTGCTAGACGCAGCAGTTGTGGCTTTCTCAGGTGGCAGTTGGCCTTGGGTGCTTGCTTGTGTACTGGCTTATCTGGCTTGTCGTTTGTTTCAAAAATTCATTCCAGGCACTTGATCGCATATGTCCCCTCAGCATCACCATTTGTCACCCACAGCCATTCCTCAGGCCATCGACTTGCTCAGTGCTTGGATGAAGACGCGTTTGCCCACCGAAGCCTTTGCATGGTTTGACACCGAGTTGCGTGGCTTGCAAACCCAAGCCGAACAAGCGCGCTGGTTCAAGGCCTTGGGGATGGCGCCGCGCAAGCTTGGCAAGGCCGATTTGCAGCCGACTGCAGTGGAGTTGCAGGCAGCGCAAACACTGCGTCAAGGCTTGGACCCCACCGAGTGGAGCGTTGACCAAACAGCGCGTATTGCCTTCACCCTGGCTTTCTACCAAGGCGATGAGGCGGGTTTTGTGCAGCAGGTGGCGATGCTGGTCGACACCTCCGAAATCAACGAACTGCTGGCCATCTTCCGTGGCTTTGCATTGTTTCCACACCCCCAAGCTTTAGAGCCCAAGGCACGTGAGGCCATTCGCTCGACCATGCGGCCGGTGTACGAGGCCATGTCGCATCGCAATCCTTACCCGTTTGAGTTTTTCGATGAAGCGGCTTGGAACCAGATGATCGTTAAGGCGTTTTTCTTGGATTCTTCTATTTGGCAAATCCAAGGCGTTGACGAACGCTACAACGCTGACTTGTCGGTCATTCTCATTTCGCTGGTGCAAGAGCGCTGGGCGGCAGGGCGCTTCATTGCCCCCGAGATTTGGCGCTGTGCCGTGCCTCATGCCAACCCAGATGGGGTGGCGGTCATTTTGCAAGCCTTGGCTGGAAAAGCCTTGGAGCGTGAGCTGCAAGTGATTGCAAAGATGTGCCTGAGTCACCCCGCGCTGTGCGCTCCCGAAGTTGTTCAAGCGGTCAAGGCCAAGTCGTGGGCCGAAGACCCCAACAGCTTGCCTTGGTCTAGCTTTGCTTCTGCTTCTTATTAAACTTTTGGCGAACAGATCTTGAACGATTCTTTGAACAAATCAGCCTGCGCAGATCATGCAGGCAAAGTAGCCCCCGTCATCAACCGCAGCCGCTGCGAGGGCAAGGCCGACTGCGTCGCTGTCTGCCCCTATGGGGTGTTTGAGGTGCGCCAATTCACTTGGGAAGAGCTAGGAGATATTTCTTTGCGCGGCAAGCTTAAAGCTTGGGCGCATAAGCGCATGCAAGCCGATGTGGTGTCGCCTGATGCTTGTCATGCCTGCGGTTTGTGCCTGAAGTCTTGTCCAGAAGACGCCATCACGCTAGAGGCGCGAACACTCAGGGCATGAACTCATCGCCCATGATGAAGGCCGTGACACCAATGCGTTGCTGCAGGCTAAACACAGCCTTCCAAGCGGGCATTTTGCGAAAACCATTGGTGATTCGGTCGTATACAAAGTCGGCTTGGTAGTTGGATGGTTTGAGCTTGGGTGCTTTGCCTGGGTAGGCGCTGTTGCCGTGGCAATGGCGGCATTGGCCATCCCACACTTGCTTGCCAGCTTCAACATTGGCAGGGTCTTTGATCATGGCCGCGGTGAATACGGGAACAGCTTCATCGTTGGCGGCAGGGGCCGCTGCTTCTTGAGACCATACAGCGGTACTTGCTGATCCAAAGGCCAGCAGTGTTGAAACATAAAGCATCAGCGGTGCGCGGCACAGGGATTTGAAACGAGGATGTGAAGTTTTCATGACATCAGTATATGCAAAAAAAAAAACTGCCACCCATGTCTCACAGGTGGCAGTTTTCGACCTCAGATTACAAAATTATTTGGTAACAACTTTGTAGATGGTGTCTTGCGAGCCGTTGGGGCCAGTAGTGACGGAAGTCAAAGCATAGACGTCACCTTTGTTATCTTGGGCAAAAGCCAAGATGTAAGGGATCTTGCCGTTGGGGGTTCCACCTTGGACTTCAACAGAAGCAACTTCCATGGACCATTTACCATCAGAACCTTTGGTACCGATGAAAATTTGGCCGTCGTTTTCAGCAAAGCCTTTGCTCCAGTCGCCGAAGATGTACTTGCCTTTAGAGCCAGTGCCATCGCCGCGTGAAACATAGCCACCAGTGACGGAGATGCCTTTGCAACCGTTAGGAACGGCTGTGCAATTGGCGTATTCCATGATGGAGGCAGTGATACCAGACTTGTCGCAGCTAGCAGGATGGTTGTCAGGCTCTGCCCAGTTGAAGCAGCGCATTACACCTTCCACACGACGCCAGCCGGCGTTTTGGCCTTTTTCAGTGGCTTTGATGGCTTCCCAGCTGTTTTGCTGCACATCGCCGCAATACAGGGTAGATCCACCGGCCATGTCGAATGAACATCTCCATGGGTTACGGAAGCCGTAAGCCCAGATTTCTGGCAAAACGTCTTTCTTGCCGACAAATGGATTGTCAGAAGGAATACCGTAAGGCTTGTCGCCTGTACGGGCATCAACGTCGAGGCGCAGGATTTTGCCCATGGCGGTGGTCAAGTCTTGACCGTTACCGATCAAAGGATTGTGGCCAATACCCCAGTCGTTGGCATAGCCGCCGTCACCGGAGGCGATGTACAACTTCTTGTCAGGACCAAAGCCAATCCAGTGACCATTGTGGTTGAACTGGGGCCAGCTGATGGAATGGATACGACGAGCAGAAGACATGTCGGCCATGTTTTTGTCGGATTTGGAGACGGTGTACTCTTCAACCACGTTGCTGTGGTTGTACCAAAGCATTTGACCCAAATCTGATTGGTAGTCCAAGTGAGCTGAGTAAGCCACATAGAACTTGCCGTTAGATTTGAAATCGGGGTGGAAAGCCAAACCCAACAAACCACGCTCGTCGAAGTCAGCCATCAGCGGAACGATTTTGCTGCGGATGTCGAGGAAAGTGCCAGTGATTTTGCCGTTTTCAAGGATCTTGATACGACCATTTTGCTCAGTGATGAACATGCGGCTATCACCGGCAGGTTGCACCATGGACAGCGGCGTGTTGATACCGCTGACTACTTTTTCAAGCTTGACGCTAGGACCGGCGTGTGCTGCCGAGCCAAAGGCCATCAATGTAGTCGCAGCGATAGCCGCAACCAGTTTAAGTGCACGCATTAGAGAACTCCTCATCTTTGTGAATTGAACGTAACAACCCCGACTTGCTGCTGCCAAGTAAATTTGTCAGCCCTGTCCTTGGGATTGCACCCGTTTGTCAGGCAAATGAATGATAGAACTCTTGTAATCCTCTTTGCATAGGTGTTAACTCTATGCTAGGTATTTACAGGAATTTTTTTTGGTGTAGAAATTTAGACATAGGTTTTGGGTTTGTTCTACGCGTCTTTGGGGGGCGGTTCTGTCAACTCTATTTCGTATTTTCAATTTGCGGCCTCAATACCCCCCCTAGTTAGGGAATAGATGTCAGTTTATTAGCTCTAAAGAATTCATAAAAAGCCGATGCATTCCCAAATATGAGCCTTTAAAAATATTTTGCTGTGATTTGTCATCCGTGTTCCATGGTGGGGCGTTGAGGTTAGCAAGATCATTACCCCTTGACCCCCATGAACAAGTCACACCCAGACCAGCCTGCAAAGCCTACCGAGTCCATAGGCAACAGCGCTTACGTTCCTTCGGAAAACACCCCCATCCGCAATACTTTCGAACGCATTCGCAGCCAATTGGCGCAAGAGGCAGAGCAAAAAAGCCGTCCCGTCTCTCGTTTGTACCCCGGCCTACGTGCCCTTCGCGCTTAATTTAATTTAATTTTTAACCCCGTCAAAGGAAGGTCGTAGCGGCTTTCCCACTCTTGGCCAGCCTTTAAAGGCCATGCGTCTGTCCAAGTCCCCGTCGTAATCACATCCCCCGCCCGCACGTCAGGCGCTCCAGGGCATTGCCGCAGGGTTTTCAAAAAATACAGCAAGGCCATCAAGGGGCTGTCAAGCACATTGCTGGCGTGTCCCGTCTCCAACGTTTTCCCCTCGTGCATCAGTTGCAGCGACATGCCTGACAGCAGGGTATGCAAAGCCGCACCGTCTGTGGCCACCTCGCGCACCGCCAAAGGCTTGCCCACCAGCAAATGCGCATGCAGTGCGCTGTCGGTGATGGTGTCGGCCACTTTGAAGCGCCAATCAGCGGCGTGAGACTGCACGATTTCAAAGCCGCAGGCCATCCACTCGATAGTCTCAAACAGGCTTTGCTCCGTCAAATCTGCGGGTGGTGTGCTGCGCATGCCAAACACCAATTCGGGCTCTAAGCGCGGCTGACTCATGTGGCTGATGTCGACCAAGCCCTCGCCTTGGGCGTCGGCAAAGCTTAAGGTGGTGTTCCACACCGTGCCCCAGATCGGCTCGAACACTTGGTAGCGCTCCCAAATGCTGCGGTTGGTGAAGCCGATTTTGAAGCCACGCGGTTGTTCGCCGCGCTCCACACGCAACTGGCGCACTTGCAAAGCGGTTTGGTAGGCCAGTGAAACATCGCTGGGGATGGAAGCTACGCTGTCGGCGGGCCACAGGCTGCCTTGGTCGATGTGCTGCAAAAGTGTGTCGGGTGTCATGGTGGGTGCTTGTGAGGGGGAGGGCGCAGACTATCATCGCCCATGGCCATCAAATCTACCATCTACAAGGCGCAGCTGCAGATCGCCGACATCGACCATGGCTATTACGCCGACCATGCGCTGACCTTGGCGCGCCACCCCAGCGAGACCGACGAGCGCATGATGGTGCGGCTTGTCGCCCTCGCCATGAACGCCCATGAGGTGCAAGACCTGTGTCAAGGCGATGCGGTGTTGGCGTTTGGGGCGGGCTTGTCCGACCCCGATGACCCCGATGTATCGATCACCGATTACACAGGGCGCAAACGGGTGTGGATAGAGGTGGGGCAGCCCGAAGAAAAACCCATGCTGCGTGCTTGCAGCAAATCTGACCGTGTCTTGGTCTATGCCTTTGCCCATTCGGCTGATATTTGGTGGCGTGGCATCGAGAATAAATTGCACCGCCAAGACAAACTGAAAGTGATGCGAATTCCTTCTGAGGCCTCGCAAGCCATGGCTGCGATGGCCGAGCGCAGCATGCAATTGCAAGCCACTCTCCAAGAGGGCGGTATGACGCTGAGCAGCCATTTGGGCAGCGTGCATTTCGAGACGGTGGTGTGGCGCTGAACACGCCTACTGTGCGCTGGGTAATTCGTCCCAGCGGGTGGTAAAGCGCGGCGAGCGGTTGGCGCTGCGCATACGCCAGTCGCGGCTGGTGCCGGTGGCGGCCAGATGGATGGTGTCACGCCCGAAATGCAGATTCAGGCGATCGAGTGTTTTCATCAGCTCCGCGTCGCGTGTCCGTGTGGTGGTGTCTGTGAACAAGCCGTGTTGCTGTCGCCGTGCTTCGCTTAAAGCGGTGAGCATCACCCCCGCTTTTTTGTAGGCAAAACCGACGCGAAATATTTTGCGTAAAGCCACCCATACCGCGTCACTCAGTACACGAGAGTCGTCGCTGGGCTCGGGCAAAGGCACCAACAAACTGGCGTTGTACTGGGGGTCATCGGGCTTGAAAGGGTTGGTGCGGATGAAGACGTGAACAGCCCCTGCCAGCGACTGCTGGGCACGCAGTTTTTCACCTGCCCGTGCCACATGCGCGCTGAGGGCTTCGCGCAACTCGACCACACTGTGTACCGGTCTGCCAAAGCTACGCGAGGCCATGATTTGTTGCTTGGGCGGGGTGATGTCTTCCAGCCCCAAGCAGCTGACGCCACGCAACTCGCACACGATGCGCTCCATCACCACGCCAAAGCGCTCACGCAAGCGGGCAGGTGGCGTGTTGCGCAGGTCCAGCACGGTGTGTATGTCCATCTCGCCCAAGCGCCGTGCAGTGCGATGGCCTACACCCCAGACCTCGCGCACCTCGGTTTGCGCCATCCAGTCTTGGCGCTCGGGGCGTGAGAGGGCGTTTAAATCGCACACGCCCTCGAACACCGATTGCTTCTTGGCCAAATGGTTGGCGAACTTGGCCAAGGTTTTGGTCGGGCCTATGCCCACGCACACCGGCAAGCCGGTCCATTGGCGAATGCGTTGGCGCATCTGCCGCCCCAAGGCCACGCCGCCGCCGTGCAGCGGCAGCACTTGCTCGATGCGCAAAAAGCTTTCATCGATGCTGTAGACCTCGAGGTCTGGCGCGTAGTCGCGCAAGATGTCCACCACCCGCTGGCTCATGTCAGCGTACAGCGTGTAGTTGGAGGAAAACGCCTCAATGCCATGCAGCAATGCCAAGTCTTTCAGCGAGAACCACGGTGCACCCATCTTCACGCCCAGCGCTTTGACCTCGTTGGAGCGAGCCACCGCGCAGCCATCGTTGTTGGAGAGCACCACCATGGGGACGTTGTGCAGGCGAGGTTGAAACACGCGCTCGCAACTGACATAAAAGTTGTTGACATCGACCAGCGCAAACTGTGCGGGGGTGTTCATCCCTAGCCCCCGCGTGTCAAGCGTCGCACCACGCCGACCACCACGCCCCACACTTCAAGTGGGCGTTCGGTGTTGAGCACAATGGCTTGGTAGGCGGGGTTTTCGGGGCGCAGCTCGATGCGCCCGTGCTGTTGGTGCAAGCGTTTGATGGTGTAGTCGCCTTCAACCACGGCGATGACGATGTCGTTGTGCCGCGCTTGTAGCGAGCGGTCCACCACCACTTTGTCGCCGTCTTCAATGCTGGCGCCGCGCATGGAGTCGCCGCGCACATTGAACATGAAAGTGGCGGGTTTGTGGCGCACCAAGTAGTCGTTGAGGTCGAGGCTGTCTTCGGTGTCGTCAGCGGCGGGCGAAGGAAAGCCTGCTGACATGCGGTGCAGCAGCAGGCGCAGCGGCGCAGCGCTGGGCTGGCCTTGCAGGGGTTGGGGTTGTTGGTGCAGGGTACGCATGTCAAGTGAGAATAAATACTGTATAAAAACACAGTTTAACGGAGTTTAATCAGGGGCATAAGACGTGGTGTGCTGGGTGCGGGGTGCTATCCTGCACGCCCAGCCATAGCTGCCCCAACGCTTTGTAGACAAGGTTTTCACCATGACGATTCCCTCCCTGATGCGCTTCATCGACCACGGCAGTGGCGGCGCCCCCGATATATTGAAGCCCGCCCAGACCGGTGTGCCCGCGCCTGCCGCTGGCGAGGTCTTGGTCAAGGTGGCTTATGCGGGTGTCAATCGCCCCGATTGCTTGCAGCGCAGTGGCCGTTATCCGCCCCCGCCTAATGCTTCGCCGATTTTGGGTCTGGAAGCCTCGGGCCATGTGGTGGCATTGGGCGAGGGCGTGACGCAGTGGAAGGTGGGCGACGCGGTCTGTGGCTTGGCCAATGGTGGCGCCTACGCTGAGTACGTCAGCATCCCCGAGGGGCAAGCTTTGCCTGTTCCCAAGGGTTTAAGCCTGTTGCAAGCAGCGGCTTTGCCCGAAAACTATTTCACTGTGTGGACCAATGTGTTTCAGCG
>Ga0209550_10003135_pt1 | contig 15790 bp, 6 predicted proteins | sample LauGreSuBDMM15SN_2_FD_187567 | JGI IMG/M metagenome (GOLD analysis project Ga0209550, IMG submission 187567) | Freshwater lake microbial communities from Lake Michigan, USA - Su13.BD.MM15.SN (SPAdes) (version 5) | ecosystem: Environmental > Aquatic > Freshwater > Lake | place: Lake Michigan, USA...
TATTTGAATTACTATTGTTTAACTTATGCGTGAGCGGGATGCGTTAAGGTAAACTTTGTCATCCGTGCTGTGTGACTCCCCGCTCCTCCCGGACTATCTACATTGCGTCTACCGCCGAGCCCCCTAACGCGACGCGGCCGCAAAGGCTCGTCGCGATATCCGCAAGAGCTCGCAGAGCGCACGTACTCGTACCTAGATCCTAGTACGAACGAGTACAACATACTTTACAAACCAATCCAATCCTTGATCCGAATCATCATGATTATCTGAATGTATCATCTAGGTTTTCCCCTTCCCCTTCTTCTTTGGCGACTTACTCCCCTTCGGTGTCAATTCTTTTGGCGTCGAAGGCGACTTCTGACTCCCCTTCGGAGTCACCTCTTTTGACGGCGACGATGCCGCATCCGCCTTGGCCGCCTTGGCAGCGCTCTTCTTCTTCATCTGCTTGAGCTTACTGCTGCCGAGCGAAGACGTGCCTGCCGGCGAGGAATCCGGCTCAGGAGCGCCCTCTGCAGCCGCATCGCTGGCTGCTTCTAGGCCACCGTCTTCCACAGCCTCGTCTCCATCTTCCATCTCCACGCCGCCGCCATATGCCGCATTGACGTCGGCAATCGCCCGCACCTTCGCGAGGCACTCGTCAAAGTCGAGGTCCTCGAGCTGATCAAACAATGAGCCCATCTTGCCCTCACCTCCGGGCAGAACTACTTGAGGGTCGACGGTGCCCGCCTTGATGAATGCCTCCGACACGCCCGCAGCCAGCAATGCCTTCCCAAACTCGTCATCAATAAGCGTCGTCTTGAGCCAGTTTTGGCGCTCGCAGAGCCCTTCAAAGGGCGACGCGGACGCATGCACGCCATTGTCGCCCGTGTTCGGTGCGGACGCGAGCCCGAAGCCCTCCCAGCCAGAAAAGAGGGTTCCTCGCAGCGATTCGGGCGGCGCTTTTGACGGGTCCGTCGGGCCCAGGACGTTGCCGCGGAAATCTTTCCACCGAAGCGCCGATGGCGCGAACCGAACTGCAAAGTAGTGGATCGAGGCCTCCGAGCTCGTAAACTTGCCGCGCATGCGCATAAAGAAGGCGTTGAAAGTGTAGTACGGCTTGCCGTCGTGCTCGATCATGCCGCAATAGAAGCCGCCGCCAAACTTGAACCGCTTGCCGCCGGGCTCGCCGGTGGCATCCCACTTGGCGTTCAGGTCCTCGGCACTCAGGCCGAGCTTCTCCTTGAAGTCGATCGCGTTCAAGGCGCGCTCCTCAGCCAGTACGTCGACCCACTCCTCGCCGAAAAACTCTGCGAACTTCGCCGCGGGAACGTTGAGGTCCGCCGGCTTGCACAACGTAGCCTTGGAGGCGATCGAGTAGTAGTGCTGGTCAATGAAGCCGTTGGCGTCGATGGTTGCGCCACCGATCTCGCCCTCGCTCACGATCTCAATGCCCTTCTCCACAAACTTCGCCCTCACGAGATTCTGGACCTCTGCATTGTTTGCATGCGGTTTGATGAAGACGAACGCCTCGTTTAACTTGGCGCCGATTTCGACTGCGGATTTCACCGCTGCGGGTTTAGCTGCGGGAGCTACCGCGGGCGTCGGCTTCGGAGCTGCAGTGGGTAGTATGGGCAAGGAGCCGCGTGGCGCGATGATGGGCGCCCCCTCCGTGGGCGCGGCGGCCGCAGCCCCAGTTTGCTTGACTGCCTCCTTGCTGTTGGGGCTCTGGAAGCTCTTCCAAAGCCGTTCAAACTCTTCGATCCGCAACTCGCCGTCGCCAGTCACACCGACCTGGCTCAAGAGGCTCTGGATGTCCGCCTCGGAGACTTTCGAGCTGCCATCCTTGGTGAGCGTCAACCTGAGGTCGCTGATGGAGATGCTATCTCTGCCGTCTTTAGCAAGCATGCTGAATGCCTCCATGTGCGACATGCTGGGCGTGAGTCCTGATTTTTTCGAGAAGCCGAAGCTTCCTAACACGGTGGAGCGCCGGACAAACTGCGCACTGATCGGAGCCACCTCGGAGCCCTCGACCTTGACCTGCAGCTTGACCTCTCCCGGCGCCGCCGCAGTGAAGGCGATCTTGTATGTGCCATCGTTGAGGTCCTCGATGGCGCATGGGGAGGCGCTCGAGCCAAATCCTTTCGCCTCGATGCGATGGCCGCCTTTAGTCACCTTGTTGCCGTACCGGTCAATGATCGTGAGGAGGACCATGCACATCTCGTTGATATCGGCGGCCGCCTCAGTCAACCGGCAAAGCGTGCACCTCGAGACGCTTTTGTTGACGCCGTGCGAGTCGCCAAAGGGCGCGGGCATGACCTCGAAGCGGAGGGGCGAGCCGCTGATCTCGTGGCCGTGGAGCTGCACGTGGAGTGTGTGCGTACCTGCTATTGTCGGTTCGAGCTGCACCTCGTAAGCGCCCACGCCGCCCTTGGGCTTTGGAGTCTCGAGCTGCACCAGCTCACCCACGGGCGGCTGGTGGAAGGCGAAAAACGCGCCGTTGCCAACGGGCGCGACGGTCGGGTTGCCCAATAGGTCGCGCAGCTGCGGACGCACGATGAGCTTCTCACCCGCAAATGTGGGCACCACACCGAGCACCGGCGTCGCATCTGTGCCATTGACGAACGAGCCTGCCGCGCTTGCCGAGCCCATCTGAACTTGCACGGGGAACGGGGATCCGGGCAGCGCCACGCGCTCGCTGCCCTTGACATTGCCTTCCACAACGACCCACATGTGCAGGTCGAAGGTGCCCGACTCGCGCGGCGTGTACCGGAGCACGTAGCCGTCGACCAGCCTCTCGCTCGTCAGTTCCATCGAATCGCCCTTGAAGCCCTTGTATTGGTCGTCCTTCCTGCCTCTGCTCTCGACGAACGTGCTGCCCGCCGGCGGCGGCGCACTCCCCTTGTCCGTCTTGGGATTACTCTTGCCGTCCGCGCGGGGACCGCCGCGCGCGCCTCGCGCGTCCATGGTGCGGTCGACGCTTACGAGGGCGAGGCCGAAGCTCGGCGCCTCGCCCGGGTCCGCCACGTTTCCAAAGCGGTCGTGCACCTTGATGCTGACGGTGGCGAGCTCACCCGCAGTTGCCATCTTCAGCCCGGCGCCACTGAGCACGAAGCGAGACAGCTCGGGCTGCGCCGCGCGCATGATGAGCACGATCGGTGAGCCGCACACGGGCTCGCCGTCCACTGTCACTTCCACTGGGAAGGCGCCCAACTTGCAGCAGCAATAGTCAAGCTTGTACGTACCGTCCGACTGATCGAGGACTCGCCACTGGACCGGCTGGTTCTCAACGTGGACCTGGTCCATCTCCGGGTGGGCGTTGAGCCAAACCTTGTGCAGCCCGACCGACACGCTTGCGCCGCCCTCGATGCAAGCGTTACCCAGCTGGTCCGACAGACGCAGCCGCAGCCCTTGCTGCCACCCCTCATCCACCATGCCGCGCAGCTCGCGCTCGGCACGCGGGATCGTAGTCAAGATGGCTGAGGCCGCGCCCGGGCGCACCTCGAGTGCAAAAGGCGAGCCAGGCAGCGGAACGTGCTGCTGACGCAGCCCTATGTGTAGCTTGTACCGCCCAGCGAGCCCGATCGAGTAGAGCACCGTGTGTGTCTTCGAGAGGCGGCCATGCGAGTGCAACAGCCCGGGCGAGAGCCCTCCGAAGGCGAAACCGAACGGGTCCGCCGTCGAGAGCTCGTGTGCCGTAGACGGCACGAGCGAGAACTGCTTCTTCTTGGACGTCCTCTCGGCCGCGCTCTTGGCAAGCCACTTGTCCAAGCTCATGCGCAGCGCCCATAGCGTCTCGTGGCGCTGCCGCGCGAAGGCGTCGAGCGGATGGTAGCTGCTCCGGACTTCGCTTCCGCCGACATCGCTGCTCGGCGAATCGATGCTCGTCGGCGGTACCCAGGTCACCCCAAAGAAAATCTTGCCCTTCGCAATCTCACCTTCGCTACCGGTTGACAAGGACTCGACGAATTGGCTCGTGTCCCTTTGGCGCAAGCAATCGAGTGAGACTTGCGCTCGGCCAAGGGACTCGTCCTTCTCTGGTTTCAGTGGATTGTCGCAGTCAAACACCTTGAGCATCAAGCCGGAAGCAACAAATTTCCGCAATATGCCAACCATCTCGAACGTTTCATTCCACGCCGGGCTCAGCGTCTTGGGCTTGATCGTGCTTTTGGCCTCCTGCCCAGCGCAGCTAAACACGACGTAAGGATCACTCTTGCCATTGAGATCCGCAGAGGCCAGCCCAGAAGCATTGCTTAGGAAGATGCGCAGCTTGCCGACCTTGGCGAGGCGTTCGTCTAACGCTGCCCCAACCAACGGCACGGGTTCCGCCGGTGCCGTCTTTACTTCGGCTTCGATGTCGCCCACCCTCTCGACGTAGACGTCGAGCTCTTCCGCAAAGGCCGGGTCGCCGAGTGCGTCGACGAAGTCAATCTCAAACTTCTGCGGCTTGCGCGACACCGCCGCGTACAAGCCGTCGCCTCTCACAAGGCAGCGTGATGCCTCCGGACGCAGGGTAATGATGCTGAGTGCAAATGGGCTGCCGCGGATGTGCTCGCCCCCAAGAAGGACGTCGATCACGTAATTGCCGCTCATCCTGTGCGGCGGGCGGATCCAGCACAGGCGTCAGTACAGCATCTTTCGTCCGTGCACATAGATGCAGGAGCAACTCAGGACAGCAGCAGCAGCAGCCTGAAGCACGCACAACAGGCGGCGAGCAAAACGTTCTGACCCTGGGCGCGTACCACGGCTTGTACTCACACATGAAGCTTCCGTCGCCTCGGTCGATGATCTTGACGCGGATCGTGGCGGGCTGCGAGTCTTTGATGGACGCTCGGCCACGAATCCGCACCGTGAGACCTGGGTGGCCGCTCCCGCCAGCGGGCTCAGTCGGTGGCTGCCCGTCCCCTTCGGGTGTTGTGTTCACAACGAATTGGGCGAGTGTGCCGACATGTGCGACGTTCAACCCGGTGCCTGAGGCACGGCAGCGGCTCGCGGCGAGCTGGCGCGCAGCCCTTGAGGCCTCGGTATCGGGGCTCTCGCTCGCATTCTGCCCTTGGCTCGTCTTTGCTCGCGCTGTTTTGCGAGCGCTGCGTGACCGCTGCGCCCGCTGCGTTCGGGCTCGGCGCGTTGATGCCTTCGTGCTCGCACCAGTCCCTTCTGATGCAACACCTTCGACATCAGTGCCGCTGGGATCGACGGCAGACGATGCCGCCGGCGACGCCTCGAGCTTCATCCCTTCTGCGTTGTGGACTGTGCTGTCAGCCAGTGCTTCGCTCGTCTGCTCATTCGGCTTCTTGGCCTTATCCTTATCCTTCTTCCCCTTCTCCTTGCGCTGGCGCAGCTCCTCTGCTGCACGCTCCGCCTCCTCCTGTCGACGCTTCTCCTCGTTCATGTCCTTAACGCGATATGGCCGCACGAACCCACCGTGACCTGGTGGGCAATGGAAGAACCTGCGGCCGTTCAGTGTTCCATCATTCTTACCGACCTTGGCTTCGTACATGACGCCAACCCAGTAGCCTGATGGCATCGGTGGCGGCAGCATACCAACAAACATGACTTTGGCAAGTCGTACACTGTCGTCGGCGCTGTTCGTCCTTGGCTTGCACACGCATTGCTCTCCAATAGTGAGCGCGGGCGGCATGAAGCGATCCTCCTCGTCGTCGTCATCCTCTCCCTCACCACCACTGTCCATCGATGCGGCCGACCGCGTCACCAAACGTTTCCAGGCCCCCACACAGAGAGGTTTCGGGACCAACTTTTTTTCAAAACTTTCCAGAAAAGGAAACTTTCCAGAACCGACCGGTGCTTGTACAGCACATGGAGCTCACACCTCGAACTGTCGAACTTAAGTTCACCGCTTCACCTTCACGCCCCTGCCTCGCAGCCCTTCGATAAGCTTGCGTGCAAGGTACGGGTGCAGCTTCTGGAGCGCGCCGCGCAGGTCGACAAAGGCGAGCGCGGTGGCCGCATCAAAGACGGTCTCGGGCAGCGTGGAGAGCCCCTCGCAGCCGGCGAGATTGATCTCGGCGAGCGCGGGGCACGCGCCAAAGATGCCCACGGGCAGTGTTGCCAGGCTCTCGCACCCGCGTAGCTTGACCGATGCAAGCACGAGACAGCCGCGGAGCAGGTCGGCCGGTAGTGCGACGAGGCGAACGCAGCCACTCAGGTCGAGGGCGGTGAGGGCAGCGAGGACCCCAAAAGAGAAGCTGGGTGGGAGCATGCGCAGCCCCGTCTGCATCGCCACCTCGCGGGTCCGCTCGACATCAAGCGCTGCGCGTACCTCAGACCACGTACAGGGCGTGTCCGCCTCCGAGCTCACGAGGTCGAGAAAAAGATTGCGCACGCGCCCGCGCCGCAGCAAGTCCAAGCACCGGCGGCGGCGCTCGCCGACCACCTCGAGAGATCGCCGCAACATCGCCGTCGCGAACATCGCGTGCACCGCCTCGTCGAGCCGCTCGCCACCGTCGCCGATAGCACCCAGTACGGCGGTCCTATCCTCATCCACGAGTGCTCGCGTGTGCGCGAAGCTGAAGCTGAGGCCCCTGTCGAGGAGCTCGGCAGGGAAGCACTCTTCGAACTCGCGCTTACGGTCGGCATTCGGGCGCATAGCGGAGAGTCCGTCCGTGATTGCGATCGCTTCATGCCGCTTGGTGCCGTACCCCTCCCACACCCACTCACGCGCAGTCAGCAGGTCCCAAGTGGGTGCTGCCGCCACGAAGACGGACTCCGACGCGGCCGCGCCCTCACCGCGCTTCACACGCACGTAGCTGTCGCGTCGCACCTGGCGTGGCGCCGGCGCACCTGTCGTGCGCGCTCTTGGCGCCGCCACGGCCGCATCGTCGCTCGTCGCCACGCCGAGCACCTCGAGCTCCGCTGCACTGAAGCGGACTACGGCCCCAGCGCCGGCCGTGGACCGCTCAGCGATGGCGGCGGCGAGCGCTGCATTCTCGACCTCGGCGTCGGCGGCAGGGGGGGCACCGCCGGGCATCTCAGTCCACATAGTACCGTACGCGTCGTCCGCCCCTTTGACTGCCTCGGCGATGGCATAGACACACCAAACACGCTCGAGACTCACCCCGTGACGATCGATGACCGACACGGCGCCGCGGGCGAGGCGGAGCGCGCGGGCAAGGGCACTCTGCTCGAGCTCGGCGCCGCCCGCGACACCCCATCGGAACTCCTCGTCGAGGTTGTGGTGGTTTTGCGCGTACGCGTCGAGCCAGTAACGCGGCGAGCGCCCGCCCAAATAGAGAGGGTGTGGCTGCATATCGCGGCCGTGGTGGTAGCCGTACTCGCTCTCAAGGCCCCGCTCCCATGCATGGTGCACGAGGCAGCGCAGGCAGTCGAGGAGTGGCTCGCCCCAAACATGGGCGACAAAGTAGTCGGGAGGCTGCTCCTCAGTCGCCATCAGCTCCACCAGGCTGCATTCAAACCCCTTCGTCGCTGGCTTGAGCACGTGTGACACGAGGTCGTACGTGTTAACGTCCGCGAGGGTGAGTGGACCGGCCAGCCGAAAGGCGCCGTCCGCAGCCTTACGCACACCGAGCCATTGCTCTCCCACCGCGTCTTGATCAAGCTTCCACGCGCCGAGGCCAAGCGGACGAAGCATCGCGGGTCGCTCCTGCCCTCCATACGTCTTGCACGCCGCCGCCGCCTCGTCGGCCTCGGCCTCATACCCGAGCCGCCTAGCCACGTGTCCAATGACCTGGCGCAACTGATCGAGGCTGATTGCTCGCCGTGCCACATCCGGGATGCGGAAGCAGCCGCCGCCGCCCTTGAGGTCGGCAAATGCACGCGCCGCGGACGAGGCATCCAGCGACTCCGCCACTGCAAGCAGCGGTACGAACGCCTCTTCGTCCGCGCGCGCGCGGCGCAGCCCGAGCCGTAGGGCTGTCAGGCCGAGGGTGGGCTGTGTCCCCGCGGGGGAAGCGGCTGTAGCCTTGCCGAAGACCATTTTGGCGCTGAGGCTGCTGCCAGCGCCATCAAGTGCGCTCAGCGCCTCCCACACCTTTTGAATCTGCGCCTCGGTCTGTCCGCGAGCGAGCATGCGCGCACGCAAGTCATCGCACGACACACTTCCAAATCGGTCGACGTCGATGGCGGCGAGGATCATCGCCGCCTCCACTTCGGGAGCCAGGGACGCGTACGAGGCGCGTGCGTGCTCTCGGAGCGCGGCCGACGCCCATCGACTCGCACCAACCTCGTCGAGCTCCTCGCCGTGGCCTCGGAAGAGCACCCAGCCACCCAGCCAGAACGAAGCTGCGCGCCGCCGCGCTGAGCGCTCGTCGAGGAGGATCTCAATCGCAAAGGGCGTCGACGTGCCTGCACCGCGCCCACTCTCCGTCACCAGAAGCCAATAAAACGGTCCGCCGCTCACGGCCATGCGTGCAGCCGCCTCCGAGACAGATCGTATCGAGAGCAGCGCCGCATTCCTCCGGGCCGAGCGGCGCGCGCGTACCACCTGCTGGATGGCGAGCGCCGCCCTCAATTCGGCGTTTGCGCGTGCAATCTCTTCCCTAGCCTGCTCGTCGTCCGTGGCGCTCACATAGCGGGCGGCACGGCGCGCGTAGTGCGCACGCACCCGTGCCCGCACACGATGGCCGCGATAGGCGGCGGCAAACGCCGTCGCGGCCGCTCGCATCGCCCGTTCCCGCCGCATGGCCATGCGCCGTCGCGCCGCGAGTAGCGCTCGACGCGTCAGGACGCCTCGCACGGCCGCCTGGATCGCCGCCGCGGCCAGGTTGCGGAGCAGCTGCCTCCTTTGCCGCCGCTGCAGCTTGCGGCACGCACGACGTGCGCGCCGGCCGCGAGCGAAGCGCTGCACAACCACCGCCGCAGCGCTCGCCGCCTCGCGCCACGCGTGGCGTCGCTCGGCAGCCTCATGCTCCTTTGCCTGCCGCCTCCCACGCCGCTCCGCCGCCTCCCTTGCTGCCTTGGCCCTCGCCGCCTGCTCCACCGCCGCGAGCTCCGCCGCCTCCCTCTCCGCTGCCTCGCGCGCCGCGCCCTCCCTGGCCGCACGCTGCTGCACCACGCGCTCCCGCGCCGCCGCACGCTCTTGGCGCGCATGCGCCTCGGCCTGCATGGCCTGCCGTGCCGCCATCTCTGCCTCCGCAACCTTCTCCGCCAGCGTGCGCGCGCGCGCCGCCTCCGTCGCAAGCAGGGCCGCCCGCGCCTCCGCCTCGGCCGTTGCCGCCGCCCTCGCGAGTGCCTCGGCCGCCTCCGCCGCCTCGGCCGCCGCCGCCGCCCGGGCCACCTCCTTGACGCGCTGCCTTGCCAGCCGCGCCACCTCCGCCTCTCTCGCCTGATGAAGTAAGGCCGCCGACTGCTCCGACCGCCGCGCTCCCTCCCACTCAATCTCCCGCTCAATCTCCCGCGCCGATCGCCGCTCCGCCTTGGCCTGCCTCTCAGCTGCTTGGTGCTCCGCTGGACGGTGCCCCGTCCGCGCCGCCTCCTTCTCCGCCGCTATTTGCTCCGCTAGCCTGTGCTCTGCCGGCTCTCGTTTTGCCGCCTTGCGGCCGACCGCCGTTTGGGCTGGTATCGTTCGCTCCGTCCCCACAGCCACTCCGTCCGCTTCCGCCTCCGCCTCGAGCATCGTCTTCCAATGAACGACCAGCTGGCGGGCGAGGCTGGCCACGTCAGCTGAGGAGTGCCGTTTGAGAGTCGCCACCACCACGCCCGCGCCCGTTCGCTCAAGCATCTGCGCACTCAGCCGCGGCACACGGGCGAGCTCGCGAAGCGTCGCGCACAGGCTGGCCTCGTCGCCTGCACGCTCGGCGACCACCAGGCGTTCGGCACCTGTTCGCAGGCCCCTGGCGATCGGGTCGGCGATCGGGTCGGCGATCGGGTGGGCCATCGGGTCGGCTGGCATGTTGCGGGCAGACGATGAGGCCGTCGATGGTGAGGCGGCTGATGCGGGTCCTTGCGGCGACTTCGGCGGTGCAGTGAAGACTTCGGCGTTGCAACGTGGGGACCATCCGCTGGGCAGCTTGGAGCTGGCAGGAAGCCCAGCAGCTGCGTGCAGCCCTTTCAGCTGTCGAGGCACCGGGCGCCACGAGCTGCCATCGAGCGATACGCTAAGCGTATCGCCATCCTCAAGGTCGTCGAGGCACTTGACCTCCGCGCCGTCCGCAGATAGGAAGATGCGCGCTGTCGGCCGAGCGACGTTAAGCAAATAGTTGTCGCCAAACCCGAGCCGCTCGGCCGCGGCTGCGATGAACTCGCGCCATGTGCTCTTGCTTGAAAGCTTGAGCACAGAGGTGGGCGCTAGCGCGCCGTTGGCATGCACAAAAACTTGGACCATTGCACACACGCAAAAGGGGAACATCACAGCTCATCACAAAGGTCCGATCGCAACCTGTGAAGAGGAGATGTTCGAGGTTTGTGAATGTTTGTTCGTGATGACAACGACGATGACAACCCCACGCGCAGTTCACCACTCGCACATCGCGTAGTCTTTGAGGAAGACGCCGTACTCGGGACGGGGATCCTCGCCTGCCGCGAGCCTGCGCAGCGGCGCGATGATCGGGTCGAGCACGCGCGCGGCAGCGTCGATCTCATCGATGGGCGTCTGGAAGTTGTGCGTCTGCGCGTCAGCGGCCGCCTGCGCGGCGGGCTTCTCGTCGTTGATCCAGCCCGTGTCGACCGCGGTCATGTAGATCTGCCCCTTGGCGTAGTCAGCGGCGCTCGTGCGCGTCATCATATTGAGGGCGGCCTTGGCCATGTTCGTGTGCGGGTGCGTGGGCTGCTTGAACTTGTAGAAACGCCCTTCCATGGCCGACACGTTGACGATGAACTTGAGGCTATGCTCCGTCGGCGGCTGCTCATCCGCCGCGTCGGTCGGCGGCGGCGGCGGCGGCGTCGGTGCCCCCGAGAGCTGCATGAAAGCCCGAAGCCGGCCGTTGATGACAGCAGGCGCGAGGGCGTTGATTGCGAGGACCTCGGCCATCTCGGGAGTCGAGACCTGATGAGGGATGCAATCAGAAGCCATCAGAGGCCAAGCAAAGGCGCAATCAGAGGCGCAATCAGAGGCGCAATCTGACCTCCTCGAGCTTGAGCATCCAACTGTTCTTGGCGCGCAGGTCGAGCTGTTGCCCCAGATCCGAATTGCCATCCGTGCGTCCTTGTGGGAAGGCGGCGTCGTCACGCACATCGTCGCCGGGCACGATAGCCAGCTGCGAGAGCATGGCACTCTGACCAGGCACGGCGCTCACGGGTAGCGTCATGCCCGGAAGGATGCCCTCGCCCGTACGCCCGCCCGCGCTATTCTCGGCCACCAGCACGCCAACGCCATCCCCACTCGTCGCTGCCGGTGCGTCCGAAAGATCCAGGACGAGGGCGCTGTCTTGGGCGGGGGCTTCTGCCGCGCCGGCGAGGGCGCGAATGGCCACATGCGCGGCGGTCCATCGACGCACGTACGCTGCCTCCTCTGGCTGCGCCACTTCAGCCGCGAGCAGCGGTTGATAGTACTGGGGCGGCCGTCGCACCGTCTGGCAAGCGTTGTTGATGATGATGTCGAGGCGGCGCACGAGGCGGGGGAGTGCATCGCAGAGTGCCTCGAGGCCCTTGAGATCGCGCAGATCGGCCCCGATGATGTGCAGCCGGTGCTGCCAGCGTGGGTGGTCCTCCTCCGCGGCGAAGCGTCTCACCGAGTCGATTGGGAAGCGCGTGGTCGCAATCACCTCGCAGCCGCAGCGCAGCAGCTTGAGCGTGATGCGGAAACCAATTTTGACGCGCGCGCCGGTGACGAGGGCGACACGCCCGTACAGGTTGCATTTCTCGGTGCGTTTGATCCAGTTGAACTCCGCACACCCCATGCACAGCTGTGCGTAGAAGGCGTGCAGCTCCCGGTACGGCCGCTTGCAGATGTAGCAGCTGCGCGCCAGGTGCAAGGTGGCTGGGGCGGCCTCAAGCAATGCTGCCTCGGCCGCGGCGGCGCCGTCGTCCGCGGTGCCGAACGCGAGCGCTGGGCCATCCGGGATCGCGCCAGCGCTCATCCCACGGCCACCGCCCGCTCCCGCCTTTGCCTGGAACGGTACGAGGCTCGCACTCTGCGCCGCGTTGAGCGACGCGCTCGGATCGTCGCCGCCACTGTTCGTGAGGAGGAGCGCGGCGTCGCCTGGTTGCTGGAGCTCCTCGAGGCGCGCCAGCCGTTCCGCACGCAGCACGCGGTGGTTGAGCGCATCCCGATCCATCTGCTTGTACCTCTCGAGAGGCGACAGACCATCGAGCTTCGTGCCGCTCGCCGCGCCACCGCCGCGCCGGCCACCGCGCTTGCCTCCACCGCCGCCACCGACCGCTTCGCCGGTCATCGCCTGCGCCAGCGGACCGATCGCCTCGCGCAGCGCCTTGAACGGCTTCGAGCGAAACAGCGTCAGATCCTGCGCGACGACCTTGAGGGTGGCGATGGTTGTCCGCAGGTCGTCCACATCCACGTCTCCAAAGATTGAGGCCGTGGCACCCTGTCGCGCGGATGGAAGCATTTGTTCGTCGTCTTCGTCGTCCTCGTCATCCTCATCCTCGTCCGCCTCGGGTAGCAGTGAGGCAGGCTGCGAGCGCGCCGGTGCTCGCACGGCCGGCTTGGCTGGCGCAGCCTTTGCGGGTGCCACCGTTGCGGTCGTGGACACCTCTTCGTCCGCGTCGGATGAGGTAGCGTCCGAGTCGTCGCCCTCAGTCACGAGCCCCGCGAACATGCTCAACTCAAGGCGATCAAGAACACACTTTCGTTCCAGAGAGCATGTTGGTGATGAGTCGCCGCTGTGCCGCGTCGACGCTCGTCGCAGCGCGCGAATTTCACACAAACTTACGGTACCTTCACAACGCGCGAGTGGAAAAATCAAACATGGTTCAATGGGGCTAAGGGCGGTGGTGACCATGGCGACCTCAACAAACAGTGACTCGAGCGCCTGGTGAGCGCTGCCGTGCAGCTCGTGCAGACGGTGTTGATCTCGTCGTAGGATTCCTACACGAGGCACCTCGAAGCGACGTGCCCTCGTGGACGGGGCGGTGTGAGGACACCATTTGCACCATTTGAGCTCGAGTCGCTTGAGTCCTTTGTCGCGGCGATGGAGCCGGCGTCGCGCCTCGCTCTCGCTGGAGAGTGGTGTGATGTATGTCCCCGTGGTGGCGATCTCAATTGCGGTGGCGATCTCAATTGCGATGGCGATCACTGTTGAGATTGCGATCTCTGTCGAGATGCTCTTTATGTCGCTCGCTGTCAAGGAGCATGGCTATCGAGAGCGCCGCGGAGCCATTGACAAGATCGGGAGCATGATCATTCGCCATCACAAACGGGACGGCGCTCGTGCTCAGCTCGAGCTTGAGCTCTCGCGCACAGTCAGCTCGCACCTTGAGGCAGCCTCGCACTGCCCTCGACGTAGATGTGGCATGGAGGGCGGTCGGTCGAGCGCAGCGGCGCGATGGCGTCTCCACGTGGCCGTGGCTGCGCGTGGCTTTGGCTTTGCCAAGGGGCACACACACGCTGAGTGGCACATGCTCCTTCGTCCACTCTCCCATCGAATGCAGCGCAAGGAAGTAGGTCGCGTACTCGGTCCACGGCTGCGACACGTCAGCCAGCAGAAGCTGTGCGAGGCGCTCCCATCGATCTTCCAACTGTCCGGTCGGCGGCGGAGTGCCTTCTGACGGAGTGCCTTCTCCGAGAGAGCCGGGATGGCTGCGCGCGAAGAGCACGCCTTCCATCTTATCCAGGCCGCGCCTGCTCAGAATCTGAGGCGTCCAGCCGAGTACCAGGCGCGTCGCGCCCCGATGAGCGTTGTACGGACTCGCATCCACCCATTGACTAAAGTTCCATCGGCGGGCTGAGCGAGCGATGTGCAGTGCGCCGTGCCACCCATTGAGCGGCTCGACGCATGTGCGCACTCGACCGTCGGCCGCGATGAACGCGTCCGCCAACGGAGTGCGCCAGCCGCGCGTGCACAGCGTGTCCGAGTCGAGCATCAGCAAGTACTCGCTACCGCCAGTGGCATGGTGGTGAGCGCTCAGCAGCTTGATCGCTTGCTGGCGGAGCCATCGATTGGACCAACCAGGAGAGTCTATGAACTGCCGCCGGCGTGCCACCGGGAGGACCTCGTCCTCGGCAAACAGAGCCCAGTGTGTGGGCAGCGCGAGCGACGACAAGCTGGGAAGGTCTGTTGATGGCGCAAAGATGAGCACACGCGACACGCTGCTCGGCGAGAGGGTCGAGCGGCACGTTCGCAGCTTGGCTCGCAACCAGTTGATGTCGCGGGCAAGACAAGGGAGCACCGCCACGATATTCGAGGTCGTGCGTCCGTCAGTAGCCGCGGTGGCGCACTGATGCGGTCGCGTCTCTACGTGCGTGCTCGCGTGCTCGTGTGAATATTTTATTGCGAGCACGAGCACCACCATCAAAGCCATGATGCAAAGAGCGATGAGGCGATGAGGCACATCCGCGAGCGATTCTTCTTCTGGTGCGTGCTCGCCTTCGCCAGCTCGGCGATGCCCCTCTCCGTCTGCGTGGCGGCGCTCTCTATGTTGGTCTGGATGTTGTCGATCTGCGAGCCCTGCTCCTAGCGGTGTGGAGACACCTCCATTAAAATTCATCCATTGATCCTTCACACGTGATTATAATTATATAAACACACGACACGTAACGAACACCACTACGTGAAAGCAATACAGGAGTCGCGAAATAAGACACATGCAGGCGCATGCAGGCGGAGAGCTCCATAAAAGAGAAAGTGCGGCGGGACCCATGAACATGTCCACGTACCGGTAACTCGGCGGATTCCAATTGGCGGATTCACAACAAACGGTTCAGAGTCGCCATACCCCGGGTCAATCCCGGGTCTGAGCCCGTGCAACCACCTGGACCGTGCTTACATACCCGTGCAGACTGCAGTCACTTCACAGCAACAGACCGACATGAGTCAATTCGATCGGCGGGCCCTGTTCCTGCCCCGTCCTGATTTCAGCACTATCGGTACTGGTACCTGTATACGGAGCCGAGTCCGTTCGGCACCCTCCCAGCTCGGGAGGGAGACTCTCGGCGCCACAACGCTCGCACAGTGCGGCATGCGCTGCGGTCGTTTCTGTCCAGGAGAAGATTTTTACCTTGTATCGGGTCTGTATCGCCACGAACTCTGAGATCACCGCCCAAGCCGCAGCGACTGCGCGCGAGACGTTGAGGATGAAGATCATGCCGATTGTGTTCGGGAAGTGTGCCGCGTCCAATCGCGACATCTCTCCGAACACGACGTGCAGCCCTCGCCATCCAATGATGCTCCAGGGCAGGTCCTTCGCGTCGAATACCAGTGTCGCCCTCATGTCGACCGGATGGCCGACGGCGGAATGCGAGTCTTTCTGAGCAGCATGGTTCTCATCGACGAGGCGACGAATACGCTCCGAGACCAGAAAGTGCGCTCGCATGACGGCCTCTCGCGACTGCGGATCCGAGATGACCTTGCGGACGGTGGCCAAGTCCCACGCACCAACCCGCTCGACGAGGAGCGGACGTGAGTGAGCATCCACCGAAAGATGATAGAGTAGAACATGCGCCTGCAAGTCAGCCTCGAAGATGAGCAGCTCCTTGTCTGTTTCCATGTTTTCGAGACCCATCTCTTCTCGCCACTTTACGGTGCTCATCAGAAACAGAAGCGCATCTTTTGCCGTCTGCTTGTTGTCGCGTGCGGCGACCATATACCGACTGCATACAGTGGCGTTGCAGAACTGTCGCGCCTCTTCACTCAAGCCTTGGGCCGACTCGACGAGCAGCTGCACGTCCATGTCGACGTAATCGTTCGACATCTTCCGCGGCGGCGCGGAACGCTCAGCACGGCGT